>Ga0193955_1001476_pt1 | contig 11081 bp, 14 predicted proteins | sample BB_6_MG_FD_140343 | JGI IMG/M metagenome (GOLD analysis project Ga0193955, IMG submission 140343) | Microbial mat bacterial communities from the Broadkill River, Lewes, Delaware, United States - BB_6_MG | ecosystem: Environmental > Aquatic > Freshwater > River > Microbial mats | place: USA... | reverse complement strand
TGTTTGCTCCATCAAAATAGCTTGTGTCTCCTCTAGCAAAAGCATCCAATCTTCCATAAATTCCACTATCTGATACATACGCTATCCCAACATTTGCTGTGTATTTAGGAGTATTTTCGATTCTTTCTCCATCATATTTTGCAGTTCCTGTATCATAGTCATCATATTTTGCATCGATAAATCCAAGTGCCCCTGAAAGTTCGATATTGTCTGTTAAGAAATATTTTCCATCTATCTCTATCCCTTGTGTATGGGCTTTTTTTGCATTGTCTGTAAGGAAAATTGTTCCACCACCAGTAACTCTGTAAATATGAATATCTTCAATATCCATTCTAAAAATAGAAGCATTTAAGAGGTAGTTATCCCCTGTATATTTCATACCCATTTCATAGTTAGTTGATCTTTGTGGGTCAAAACTATTTTCAGCAGTTCCACCACTATTAGCATAATAGTTAAATCCACCTGGCATATATCCTTTTGAAACTGAAGCAAAAGTAGTCATCCTATCACTATTTTTATAGGAGAGTGCAACTTTTGGCAAAAAGGTATTCCAAGTTTTTTTATCTTTGTAATCAAATGGTGAACCTGGCATTGCAGCTCCACCAAAAGTTTGATACATGGTTAAATCAACATCTTTTTTGATTTTTTGGTATCTTCCACCAAGGGTTAGTTCAAATTTATCTGCAAGAGGTATCATTGTTTGACCAAATATTGCTTGAGTTTTACTATTTGCTTTAGCATAGACATCAGCTACATAAACAGAACCCATGCTCATCATTTCTTGCCCATATGGTCCGATATCTCTTTCTTCATCATCAGCATAAACTCCAGCTACCCATTTTATATCTTGAATTTTTCCTGAGAGTTTAATCTCTTGGGTCCAAGTATCCGAATTTGTATAATTGAACATTCGTAGCCCATCATTTATGGTACCAGAGATATAATCTCCGTCATAATCCCCATCTAAGTTAAATTTTTTATGAGTGGTTGTAGAGTCTAATGTTATATTATCAAAATCATAATTTAGATTTAAACTTTGAGATTTGACTCTTGATTTTTCATAGGTAGGTACATCAAAGTTTGCATTTTTGGCACTATCTCTTGTGATGCTATTAATAGGTGTAGTAGTATCTCCCGTATTAATTGCATCCATCCAATTTGTTTTTGAATAGTTATCGGTAATAGTTAATTTTGTCGAAAACCTATCTGTTGGTTGAAACAATAAAAAGGCACTTGTTTTTCTCTCTTTGTCTTTGTCTGCATTTTTATCCATCCCAGCATAATTGTTGCTTATCCAACCATCATCAGACATAAAAGAACCATTTATTCCTGCAAAAAGTTTGTTTTCTATCAAAGCTCCACTTGTATTGAAAGTACTTTGCATATAGTTATTGTTACCATATTCAGCACCAATACTACCACTCCACTCATTAGTAGGATTTTTTGTGATGATATTGATAACTGCACCGATTGCATCTTTACCATAAAGTGTCCCTTGAGGACCTCTTAGTATTTCTACTTGTTCAACATTTGCCAATGATGGGTCAAAGTCATATCTATCGTAATAGGGCACACCATCTACATAAATAACAATAGGATTGCTATTTGTAAACATTGAAAGATTTAATCCTCGAAAGGAAGTTTGAACACCGTTATTTGAACCGTTTGTAATCATATTTGGTACTTCTTTAACTACATCATTGATAGTTTTAATCCCTTTTTCTGCTAATATCTCTTCATTAATTACAGTGATACTTTGCGGAACATCTTTGATGTTTTCCTCTATTTTATTGGCACTAACTGATACATCATCTAATTTGATAGTATCGTTTGCAAATAATAAGTTTGTACATACGACAGATATCCCAAGTACTAATTTCTTTGTATTCATTCTTTTCCCTTATCTTTTTATTAAAATTAAAGTAGAACTATATTATAATTGATATCAATTATCAATATCTTATTAATGGTATAGGGATTTATTATGATGGAAAAGGGATTTTATGAGTAGGTTTATATCTTCAAACGAGTTATGGGATAATGTATGTAAAAATATAGGCTATCCAAACAACCCAAGAGGGAAAACAAATATTAGTATAGAACAAGATTATGGGGTGATGAATATAAATCATTATAATACTGGATTTGGTATAAGATATACTTCTATAGTTGGATGTTTCAACGATGATACAATAGTAGAAAATAGCAACTCTTTTGATATTAATTTTTTGTGTTTTAATAGCGGAAATGATATTTATATGGAAGATACAATAAAACATAAAAAGGTCAAGTGGGATTCAAATATATGTTGGAATGGTGAAGTGTTTACAGGGCATAAGTGCAATAGTTTTTATCCAAAAAATCAACCTATTCAATTGCACCAGATAAGTTTTGATAAAAATTTGTTTCAAGAAGTTGTTCAAAATAATAAAAATTTTAAAAATACAAAAAAGGTATATAAAGGAGATTATATAGATGTTAATTTTAATAATCGTATAAATTTAAATCAAAAAATATTATTAAATGATTTAGTACAAACTTCAAAGTTAAACAGTGGAAAACTTCAAGAACTTTATTTGGAATCAAAGCTTTTGGATTTGGTTTATACTAGTTTTAATTCTATAGAAATAAAGGAGAATGATAGTTTTCCTTTAAGCCAAAAAGATATTGAGTGTTTATACAAAGCAAAAAATACTTTACTTGAAAATATCCAAAATCCACCATCACTCAAAGAATTGGCTCATAAATCAGCAACCAATGAATTTAAGCTCAAAAAAGGGTTCAAACAACTTTTTGGAACAACCGTTTATGGTATGCTCCATGAATACAGACTAGAATATGCAAAAAACTTATTGGTCAAAAATGATATCAGTATTCAAGAAGCAGCAACAATGGTTGGGTACAATAGTATGAGTCATTTTAGTAAAGTTTTTAAAGAAAAATATGGTTTTCTACCAAAAGAGATAAGAAAGAGTAACTTTTATTAATGAGGAAGTTGAACTGATTATTTTTCCAACTAGACCTGTTATTTTGTTAGTAAGAGTTTATTTTCTTTTGTAATTCTTAGTGTATATATTGCTCCATTATGGAGTATTTTTACTATTTTTTTTTCATCAAAAAAAACTTTTGAATCAATAAGTTTGATATTATCCTTCATTTTGTACTACCATTGATATTTTTTCTATTCCTTTTTGTTTTAATAAGTCTACAATAAAGACAAATTCCTCGTAAGGGGTGAGTTTATCTGCTTGTATTGAGACAATATCTTGTTTTGTTATCTCATTTAGTTTGATTTTAATGTCCTCTTTTAGTATTTTTTTATTGTTAATAAAAAATTCTTTTTGCTCATTAATAGCTATATCAAATGTTTTAGATTTCACTTTTTCTTGTGTAACTCCACTTGGAAGTGTTATATCAAGTTTCCCCAATGCAATAAAAGAAGAGATAGTTAGTATTATTGCTAATAATACCAACATCACATCAATAAGTGGTACAACGTTAATCCCTTCAACTTTTTTTAATGATTTCATCTTCCCACCTACTAATACATACATCAACTTTTCGTAACATAGCACCATAAATTATAGTAGCTGGAATAGCTACTATAAGCCCAGCTGCTGTAACTTTTAATGCAAGAGCTAAACCAATAATCACTTTTGAAGTATCTAAAGTACCACCACTCATACCTATTTCATAAAATACAATCATTATCCCAGCAACCGTTCCAAGTAATCCCACATAAGGAGCATTGGAACCAATAAGTGAAATGATTGTTAGGTTATTTGTAGTTGCCTGTTCTATCTCATTTTTTGTTTTATAGCTTGAAAGTTTTATTTTAGCAAAGAATATCCATCGTTCAATTGCATAACCAACTACCAGAATACTCATAAAAAGGAGTATTCCTAAAGTTCCATAATCTACTAATAATTTTATATTTTCCATTTTTTCTACACTCTTTTATTTATAGTTATAAATCATAATTTAATTTATGAAATGACTTGAATATCAAAATTCTTGTCAAATTTATACAAAACTTTATTTTTATCTAAAATATTTTGGATATTTAAAAACTCATCAATATTGGTCTCTTCTTGAAATTTCATATTTATAACCCTTTGAGTATTTTTATCAAATTTAAAAGTTGTAAAATTATTTATTTCATCAATTGTTTTTTGTCCCATTGTTTATCCTTTCTTATAGAATATCATTTCTAATTTGTTCACACCATTCAATAACTCTTTCTTGTGTAAGTTCATCTTGATTATCTTCATCAAGTGCTAATCCAACAAATTGACCATCTTTAATAGCGTGTGAATTATCATGAAAATATTCATCAGTTACATCCCAAAATCCCACTACTTTTGCTCCATTTTCAATAACTTTTTCATATATAAGCCCCATTGCATCAACATAATTGTCAGCATAACCATCTTGATCACCTAATCCAAACAATGCAACTATTTTTCCAGAAAAATCTATTTCAGAGAAATCATCCCAAAGTTCTTCCCAATCATCTTGTAAATCACCTTCTCCCCAAGTGGAGCTCCCTAATATAATTTTGTCATATTCTTTTATTTTTTCTACATCACTTGAAGCTATATCAAATGTTTCTACATTTCCTAAAATTTTTGCTATATCTTTAGCTATATCTGAAGTGTTTCCTGTACTACTTGCATAAAATATTGCTGTTGCCACTGCATCTCCTTTTTGTTCTTAATATTGAATTGAGTGAATAGGGTATTACTTTTATAATATACTCTTCACTACATGTATCTAGCTCTTGTAATTTGATTTGTATATGTCTAGTAAATTTATCATGTTTTGGGTAAACAAGATATATCTGTGGTATATTATTATTAAGTATAATCTCTTTTGCTCTTTGTATCTCTTGTGTTATGTTAAGATTAGCTAAATCAATCTCTTTATGAATTGGAATAACTCTTACAGGTGAACTGTGAAAGGGTATTATATCTATGCTATCGCTATTTTTTGTTACATATCTATTTTTTGTATCTCTAGCTATTTTTTTATAGACAAAGTTAAAAAAACTTATTTGATTGTTTTGTGTGGAATCATATATACCTAATAATCTATTACATTCATTAATACTCATTTTATTTCTCCATTATTCTTTTTACATCCCTCTTTTGCATAACACTCATCACAATTAGTAATTCCCATTATTTTTACATACTCTTCATACAAACAACTTGCACTTTGCTTTGAACAAATAACTGGCAAATCTCTTTTTTTAGCTTCTTTTTTAAAATGTTTCATTGCATTATGATTCAAATATGAAGTGAGCATAATAATACATTCAGTACTTTGAGGTATGATTTTTTTACAAGCACTTGATTTGTTTCTTGCATCCCAATGATTGATTTTAGTTACACCAAGTTCCTTTAACACATTACTTAAAGTTGTCACTTTATCTCCACCTATTATTAGTGCACACATAATCTTATCCTTCGTCTAAAACAAGTTTTGTAACACGAAGTGCCTGTTGTTTATCAACATCTTTATGTCTCATTTGAATTATTTTTATCAATGGACACAACATAGTTTCTTTTTTAGAAAAGCCCGATTGTAACACTAAGCGATCTAATTTTAGTTTCAATTTAATATCTGACATTTTATCTCCTTTATATTAATAATCATTATCAATATGAAATAGTAAAGTAATTTCACTTAAACTATTCTTAATATTGATAATAGTTATCAATAACTGTTTTAAACAATTTATGTTATAATTTACTAATAAATTTATGCTGGAGCGATAAGTTGGATAATACGAAAATAATAGATAAACTAAAACAGGTAATTAAAGAAAAAGGTTTAAAGTATACAAAACAAAGAGAATTGATCTTTGAAACTATATTAAATTGTAAAAAACATTTAAGTGCTGAAGATACCTATAATCTTATTACAGAAAAGTATCCAGATGAAAAAATTGGAATAGCAACTGTGTATAGAGCTTTGGCTTTTTTAGAAGAGGTACATCTTATTTCATCAATCTCTGTAGATAAAACCACTAGAAAATTTGAAACAAATTTTAAAGAACACCATGATCATCTAATATGTACACAATGTAATAAAATAGTAGAATTTGTAAATGAAAAAATAGAAAAAGAGCAAGATGAAATTGCAAAAGAGCATAGTTTTAAACTTGAAAGTCATACAATGTATCTTTATGGTATATGTGAAGATTGTAATAAATAGTTAGAAATTAAAAAGAGGAAGTTAAATGTTAGAAGTTATTCTATTAGCAATAGCTCTTAGTATGGACGCATTTGCAGTTTCAATAGGTGTTGGGGTCAAAGCAAAAGTTTTTGATAAATATTTGGCTTTAAAAGTTGCATTGTTTTTTGGTGTATTTCAAGGTATTATGCCTTTTTTTGGATATCTTGCTAGTATCGGATTAGGAAGTTTTGTAGAGTCTATAGACCATTGGGTTGCATTTGTACTGTTAAGTTTAATTGGTGGAAAAATGCTTTATGATAGTTTTGGTGAAAATACAGAAGATGAAATATCTTCAATTACAAATAAAGTTTTATTACTACTAGCAATTGCTACAAGCATTGATGCAATGGCAGCTGGATTTACACTAGATTTGATGAGCTTAAATCCATTTGTATCTATGTTTCTTATCGGTATAATTACATTTATCTTTAGTTATATTGGTGTATATCTTGGGACGAAAGGTGCAACAACTTTAGAAGATAAAGCTGAAAAACTAGGTGGAGTTGTACTTATTGTAATTGGTTTTAAAATTCTGCTTGAACATTTAATGAATTAATTAGAAAAAGATACTTAATATGATAATCATTATCATATATAAGTGGTCTTTAAGATTGGTTATCATATTATTTTGATAATGATTACTAATATAAAGGAATGAAATGTTCAAAAAATCTATTTTATCAATGCTAATGGCAACGGCTATTTTTGCAAATACACAAGAGGTTAATATCTATTCACATAGACATTATGATACAGATAAACAACTTTTTAAAATGTTTGAGGAAAAAACTGGGATTAAAGTTAATGTTGTTCATGCAAAAGCAGATGAGCTTATAAAAAGACTTGAAAGTGAAGGAAAAAATTCACCTGCTGATCTACTTATCACTTCAGATGTAGCACGGTTATATTTAGCACAAAGTAAAGGATTACTTCAAAAGGTAAACTCTAAGGTATTAGATGAAATTGTACCTCAAAACCTAAGAAACAAAGACGGATATTGGTTTGCACTAACTAAAAGAGCTAGAGTTATTGTTTACAACAAAGATATTGTTGATCCAACAACTATTCCAACTTATGAAAGTCTTGTACAAAAGGAACTAAAAGGAAAAGTTCTAGTGAGAAGTTCGAGTAACATTTATAATCAGTCATTATTATCTTTTATGATTGCAAATATGGGTGAAGAAAAAGCTAAAATTTGGGCACAAGGTATGGTTAATAACTTTGCGAGAAATCCAAAAGGAAATGATAGAGATCAAATGAAGGCAGTAGCTTCTCAATTAGGAGATGTAGCTATTGTTAATACTTATTATCTAGGAAAATTACTTGGATCTAAAAAGTTTAGTGAAGTTACAGTTGGAAAAAAAATGGGTATTATTTTTCCAAATCAAAAAACTAATGGAACTCACATAAATATTTCTGGTGCAGGGGTTGTAAAGTATAGTAAAAATAAAGAAAATGCAGTAAAACTTATAGAGTTTTTAGTTTCACCCGAAGCACAAAAATTATTTGCAGAAGCGAACTATGAATATCCTATTAATAAAGTTGTAGAACCATCAAAAATAATAAAAGCATGGGGTAGTTTCAAAGAAGATTCTTTACCATTAGAAGAGTTGGGTATTCATAATGAAAAAGCTGTAAGAATATTCAATGAGGTTCGTTGGAAATAGTGTGAAAAAACTTTTAAATCGTTTATCACATTGGATAAACCTTTCCACATTTATAACACTTATTTTAGTAGCTCCTATTATAGTAATAGTTATAAATGCATTGGGAACACAAAGTGATACATTGATACATTTAAAGGAAACTGTACTAAGTGATTATATTATTAACACACTAATATTGTTACTTACTGTCTCTTTCTTAGCTTTGTTTTTTGGAGTAGGGGGTGCTTATTTTGTCACTTTTTATGATTTTAAATTTTCAAAATTTTTTGGTATTGTTTTAGTATTACCTTTTTTGATACCTTCATATATTTTAGGGTTTGTATATTCTGATATTTTTGGTTTTTATGGAGTAGTTCATTTATTTGTAATGGATATGGGGATAAAAAACTATTTTGATATTCTTAATATGAATTCAGTAATAGTAATATTATCTTTAGCTTTATATCCATATATTTATCTTATTGTAAAAGCCTCTTTTTCAAAGAATTCTAGCTTTTTACTTAATCCAGCATTATCTTTAGGTGCAGGAAGATTAAAAATATTCTATAGAGTTATTTTACCACTTTCTCGTCCTGCTATTATTGGGGCATTATCTTTAGTTATGATGGAAACAATTAGTGAATATGGTTTGGTTAAATATTATGGTGTAGATACCTTAAGTACAGCCGTTTTTACAGCATGGTTTGGATTAAATGATCCAAATAGTGCTGCTTATATTTCAACTATAGCTATGGTTATGGTTTTTACTATTTTAATTGTGGAGAAACTTAATCGTGGAAGCGCAAAATACAAAATAGAATCAATATCTGCACCTATAAAAAAGAACAAACTTTCAATAATAGGACAAATAGGGGTAATATCTTTTTTAGCAATCCCTTTTATTTTTGGATTTATGATACCTATTATTTGGATACTTTTTTATTCTTTTGAACACTATATTCTTATTATAGAAAATGAGTTTGTTATTACTGTTATTAATAGTTTTGTAGCAGCATTTATCTCTGCTTTTATTATTATGTCTGTAGCGATACTTTTGGGATATACTGCACGAGTATTTGATAATGGTTATATGAAATACCTTTTAAAAGTTGCAACTTTGGGATACTCGATTCCTGGAGCTGTTATTGCAGTTGGAATTATTATTTTAAGTAGCTCAATTGATAATTATTTTATAGAACATTTTAAAATAGACGGGTTGCTTTTGGGAGGAACACTTTTCATACTTTGTTTTGGATACACAGCAAGGTTTTTGGCTGTTGGATTGAACAGTGTTGAATCTTCTTTTGAAAAAATTGGCTTTGGAGTTAATAAAGCATCGAGAAGTTTGAACAAGTCTCTTTTTCAAACTTTAATTAAAATAGATTTACCATTAATTAAAGGTGGTGTTTTAGCTGGATTTATTTTAGTCTTTATAGATATTTTAAAAGAGTTACCAGCTACTCTAATTTTACGACCTTTTAATTATGATACATTAGCAACAAAAACTTATGAGTTAGCTTCTATTGAGATGGTGCAAGAGTCATCTATTTATGCATTATGTATTGTTGTTGTCTCAATCATACCAATTATATTTATACTTAGGAATTATAAATGAAACATATTTTATCGTTACAAAACATATCAAAATCTTTTGATAAAACAAAGGTGTTAGAGAATATATCTTTAGATATAGATAAAGGGAAAATCATATCCCTTTTGGGAAAAAGTGGAAGTGGTAAAACAACTTTATTAAATATTATTGCAGGATTTGAGACAAGTGATAGTGGAAACATGAGTTTAAGTAATAAAATTATATTTGATAAAAGTAGTTTTATTGAACCACAAAAAAGAAATATAGGATTTGTTTTTCAAAACTATGCTCTTTTTCCACATATGAATATTTTTGAAAATATCACTTTTGGGGTAGATAATAAACCACTAGAGGAGAAGAAAAAAATTGTAAGTGGACTTTTGAAGTTAGTAGATTTAGAGGGACTAGAAAAAAGATACCCTCACGAATTATCTGGTGGGCAACAACAAAGAATTGCATTAGTGCGTTCCATGGCATTAAATCCTCAAGTGATACTTCTTGATGAACCATTTTCAAGTATTGATAGTATGATTAAATCTACCATTCAACAGCAGCTTTTAAAGATACTTAAAAATAGTCATAAAACAGCTATTATAGTGACTCATGATGCAAATGAAGCTATGGCATTGAGTGATAAAATTATATATTTAGAAGATGGTAAAATAATACAGTATGATACGCCACAAAATATTTATAAATATCCAAAATCAAAAGATGTGGCCAGTAGTTTTGGGATAGCTAGTTTTATAGTAAATGAGGGTAAAACTTATTGTATAAGACCAAATGATATATCTTTTGTAAAAGATGGAACATATCAAGCATATATAAAAAATAAACTCTATCAAGGGGAAAAGTATATTTATGAAGTGAAAGTTAAAGAGGAACTTATCACTTTATATTCTACAGAAGATATCCAAGATGATTACGCTAAAGTGGAGATAAATTGGGAAAACTTATCAGTGATTAATTAACGCTGGTTTCCCAAAATAGTATCCCTGTGCATAATCAACACCTACTGCTTGAATTGTTTCAAAAACCTCTTTTGAGTAGACAAATTCTCCAACTGTTTTTATATTGAGTTTTTTTGCAAAATCTACTATTGTTTCTGTGATAATTTTTGATTCATTATTTACATCTATATTTTTTATCATTGAAGCATCAATTTTGATATAATCAACTTTAAGTTTCATAAGATATTCAAAGTTTGAATAACCTGTACCAAAATCATCTATAGATATCTTACATCCATATGGTTTAACCTCATTGATAAACTCAACAACACTCTTGAAGTTTTCAATACCTTCTGATTCAATAATCTCAAAAACAATTTTATTTCCAATATCACTTTGTGAAAGTCTTTGTGTAATTAATGTAATAATCTCTTGGTTTAAAATATCATCAACACTTAAGTTAATTGAAACCATATAGTCTAGATTTTCAAAAATATCAAAAGTTTTATTAATCATAATTTTTGTCAGTTCACTATAAAGTTTATTTTTCTTAGCAAGCTCAAGGAAATAAACAGGAGCAATATATTCACCATTTTCATCAACCATTCTCATAAGTGATTCATATTTTATTGTTTTAAGGGTTTTACAATCTAC
>Ga0193955_1001470_pt1 | contig 11109 bp, 14 predicted proteins | sample BB_6_MG_FD_140343 | JGI IMG/M metagenome (GOLD analysis project Ga0193955, IMG submission 140343) | Microbial mat bacterial communities from the Broadkill River, Lewes, Delaware, United States - BB_6_MG | ecosystem: Environmental > Aquatic > Freshwater > River > Microbial mats | place: USA... | reverse complement strand
CCTTATTTTAAGGGCTTTTTTAATGTCTGATAAGTTGAAACTATAGTAAAATATACTCCTGAAAAGATTGTAGTTGATTTTAAGGAACTTGATGTAAAACTATTATATATTGATAATCAGGCGATATTTTCCTATAATATAAGAAACTAAAAAGGTACTGCTATGATACAACAACAAATTAGTAAACTATTAGATGTACCAGATAGAACACTTAGAGACTGGAAAAAGAGTAGACAAAGGTTATATACTCTTTTAGAGTCCTTAGAGTACGATGAAGCAAAAGAAAAGATAAATGCAGTAGATGTAGATGATGTAATTATATTTGATCCAACAATCTATTCTCATAATCTTTTTTGGCAAACAAATGAACAAAGTGAACAAAATGTTTATACTATTATCTCTAACTATCTATCAAGTATGAATGAACACGATATAAAAAAACTATGTGAACAGTTTGGTAAAAACATGGTCAAAAGTGTATTAGTAGATAAGTATAAAAAAATGTACTCTCAAGGTTATATATCTACAAGTGGTATGGATATACCTTTAAATGGTACTTACAATCAAAATGAGATGTATAAAAAACTAAATGGTGTAATAAATGACTATTAATGTAAAATAAGTATTAGACAAGATAAGTGATAATGAAATATTTAACGATGAGCTGTACTTCGTAGGAGCTACTAAGCTTCAAGATGAAAATGTAACAGCCCTTAGAATGGCTGGATTGTTTCTTGATGAGTATATGATAAAGTTTGTACTTGATACTGTAAAAATAGAGTTTTTTCAAGCTAATCGACCTATTCAAAAAGAGATATTAGCTAGTGCTACTTTTAATAGTTTTGAAAACTCACAGCTAAAGATACTTGATTTAAAGTCAGTTGAGAAGTTGTTATTCAATTAACTCAAAAGTAAAATTTTTCAGATAGTTATGTTAAAACACTTAGTTAATAAATAAAAGGGTTGTGCTAATATGACTAAATCAAAAATACTAGAAGTGCTTAAAAGTAAAAAAACTGCATATCATTTAAATCAGTTGTAAGAGAAACCAATACAAATAAGAGTGATATAGATATAGTTTATATAGAAAATGAAAAGTCAAGATTAAATTTTGATAATTATTTAAAGCTTGAAGGTGAACTTGAAAATATATTTAATGTAAAAATTGATTTGATAAATTATAAAAAACTAAATCCCCTTATCAAACTTCATTCACAAAATGAATTTATATATATTTAAATAGATGTAAATTTATTCATATATAAAATTAATTAAATTTAGATACAATAATATTATAAAAATATAAGGATATATCAAATGCATGCAGTTAAATTAAATATTCAAGATAGTGTTTTTGAACAGTTTATGGGGTTGATTGATATTTTACCAAAGCAAAGTGTACAAGTAGAGCAAATAGATGATGTACCTTGTTATCCTAGTATCTCTCATGATGAAGCTTGCCAAAAAGTTGAAAGATCAATTACAAATATATCAAAAAATTTAGGACAATCTGTAGATAAAGTTTTCGATGAAATTTTAAATTAATGGAATATAGTATTGTTATAGAGCCAGAGGCTAAAGAAGATTTAAAAAGTATTTTTAATTATATTAAAGATAATGGTTCTATAAATGTTGCAAGAGATTTTTTATCACAATTAAAAAATAAAATAAATGGCTTATCATTTATGCCTCAAAGGTGTAGGAAAAGTTTGTATCATATAGATGAGAATACAAAAGATTTAATATATAAGGGATATACAATATCTTATTATATACTAAATCATACTGTACATATAGTAGCAGTGTTTAGACAAAGAAATTATTAATAAAATAAAAGAAATCCTTACTAATATATCTAAAATAGACAAATAGTAGGGATTGAAAAAGGCTAAAAGATGAGTAAAATAGGGCAATGTAGTGCTTTTTGTACAGATATTAAAGAGATCACGATATAAATTAGAGTGACAAAAGACCGTAAAATATAATAAAATTATTATATTTTGGGTGTTTATTTTAGTTGTCGCCATAAGCTATTTGTCGTAAATGAGTTTTGTATTCTTCAATATTAAAATCTTTTTTATCACTTACCCCATCTTCTATAGCAGCTTGTGCAACGGCAGAAGCGACCCATACTAGAACTTCTTTGTTAAATGGTTTAGGAATAATATGAAAACGACCATATTCTAAAGATTTATCATCATAAGCCTCTTTTACATAGTTGGGAATTGGCTCTTTTGCAAGATTTGCCAGTGCTATGGCTGCTGACATCTTCATATTTTCTGTAATTTTTTTTGCTTCTACATCTAAAGCACCTCTAAAAATAAATGGAAAACCAAGTACATTGTTCACTTGATTTGGATAGTCACTTCTCCCTGTACCTATTATAGCATCATCTCTTACTTCGTTAATATCTTCTATTGATATTTCTGGTTCAGGATTTGCTAAAGCAAAAATAATAGGCTCTTTTGCCATGGACTTAATCATCTCTTTGGTAATAATCCCAGCAGCACTAAGACCTAAAAGCATATCGGCATCTTTTAACGCATCTGAGATGTTTGAATCATTAGTTTGTATTACAAATTCTTGTTTATAATTATTTAAATTTTTTCTTGTATGATTAATAACTCCTTCTCGATCACACATAATTATATTTTTTGCACCAAGCTTTTTATACATTTTAGCACAGGTCATAGCAGCAGCACCTGCTCCACTAATAACTATTTTCATAGTTGAAATCTTTTTTTGAACAAGTTCACTTGCATTCATAAGTGCAGCACTTGAAATGATGGCAGTTCCATGTTGATCATCGTGCATAACAGGAATATTAACTTTTTTTTGGAGTTCTTTTTCAATTTCAAAACACTTTGGTGCTTTAATATCTTCTAAGTTAATACCGCCAAAACTAGGGGAAAGTGCAGCGCAAATATCTATGATTTTTTGAGGATCTTTTTCATCAAGTTCTAAATCTACACCATCTAAGTTTGCAAATTTTTTAAATAATACTACTTTCCCTTCCATTACAGGTTTTGCAGCATGTGGTCCAATATCACCTAGTCCTAGCACTGCTGTACCATCTGAAATTACGGCAATAGTATTACCTTTAGCTGTATATTTGTAGACTAAATTTTTTTCTGATTCTATCTCTTTACATGGCAATCCTACACCAGGTGTATATGCCAAAGAGAGATCTTTTTGTGTATTACAATTTTTTGTAATTTGAGTACCTATTTTACCTTTTTGGTGGTAATCGAGTATCTCTTTATCTGTTATATTCATAGAGAACCTTTATAATTTTGATAATTATAACGAACTCATTTAAAGAATAAAGTTTTACAAAAAACTCTGTAATCAGATGGTAACTATTCTGCTTTATTTTCTGTAGAAGTAGGGTTTTGATTCTCTTTTAGGGCATTGATTTTTTCATCAATAAGCTCTAGAGTTCTTGCTTGTGTATCAAATGAAATTTGTGGTAATTCATCACCCCACATTTTTTGAGCATCTTCAAAACCTTGAACAATCCCTTTTCGACCTTGCTCTAAAATATCTAAATCATCACCTGCAAAACCAAAGACAAAGTCAGCAACTCTTTGAGATGTTTGCGTAACACCGAAAAAACCTTCTTCAGAAACTAAATCACTTGCTTCTTCTGTAGATAATTCAGTAATTGGTTTCCCTTCATATCCTATATCTTTAAGACTAAGTTCCCCTTCTACCTCTTTTCCTGAAAGAAAATCCATAATTGCATTTTGTGCTTTTGCATTATTTCCAGCTAAGTCTTTACTATCCATAGCAAAAAGTATAATTTGTGCATTCATTGATAGCGATACTTCAACCGCAGATTTATTTATCTGTTCTTCTACTGTAAGTTCTTTTTTTTCTTGTTTTTGTGATGGATTATTTTGGTGTGTAGTGGCATTTTGTACAGCTGATTCGTTGGCTTGTGTGTAACCGTTACTATTTATTTGCATAGTGTACCCCTTTTTTAGTTGTACATAATTATAGTTTAATTAAAGTTAATCTAATATTAAGAAAGGGTTTTAATACTGAACCAATAACATATAAAATATAGTACCTCCGAAAATTGATACTAAATAGTTGTTTTTCCATAAATGTATAGATGTTGTAAATACAATAGCCAGTATCTCTTTTAATCCATATGGGTAATTTGCAAAACTTATATCTTTTACAGAATAAAAGATAAGAATAGTCATAATAACAGGTGGAAAATATGTTTCAATATATACAATTATTTTAGGTGGTTCTTTTTTATTGAAAAAAATAAATGGGAAAATTCGTGTAAAATAATTTGTAAGGGACATAACAATTATCGCTAAATATATTTCGTTATTTGTCATTTTCTATTCTCTTTTCAAATGTTAATAGTAATACTAAAGAGATAACAATAGAAGTAATAAGCATTTTATCACTTGGAACAATAACTAATGCAACTAAAGATGCAACTGCACCTATTATAAATGGTAAAATATTTTTTAGTTTTTTATACTGCTCAATGCACAATACTATAAAAAGTGCTGTTAATGAAAACTCTAAGCCATTTGTATTAAACTCTATATTGGAACCCAAAATAGCTCCAATAGTAGAACCAATAATCCAATAGGATTGATTCAGTGCAGATAGGAAAAAATAAAAATGTGTTTTTGATAAATTTTTATCTTCTTCAACAGTCGTAAGTAGTCCATACGTTTCATCAGTTAAACCAAAAATGAGATACTTTTTAAACTTGCCAGTATGTTTGAATTTTTTGAGTAAAGATAGTCCGTAAAATGATTGGCGTATATTGATAAATAGTGTTGCTATAGCTATATCAATAAGTCCCATTTTCGCATTAAAAAAACCAATAGCCACAAACTGTAAAGCTCCTGCATATATAAAGATAGACATTATTGGTGCTAAATACCAGTCGTAGTGAAAGGAGGAGAGGAGTAGTCCAAATGCAAAACCTAAAACCAAATATCCCATCATAACTGGGATAGAGATAGTGAAGGCGGATTTGAACTCTTTGTCGTAGTTTAAAAGTTTATACATTAAACCTAATATAAATGCCTTAATAATAATCCTTTATAGATATTTTGTATCTATTTTAATTGTAGACAAAAGAATTTTTCTATCATCATATTATATCATATCAACTTAAAATTATAAAATTACGTAATTCTCTATACCATCTATCTTTTCTTTTGGTTCAAGATACTCAAAAAGAATATATAACCTATGGTCACATTTTCACAGTTTTTTAATATTATAACTGTATCATTCATTAATACTTTAATGATAGTATTTAATCTATTAACATAAGTATGTTAGAATTTAAAAAAGGTCAGATATGATAGAAGTAAAGAATCTCAAAAAAGTGTATAAAGTAGGAGAGTTAAATCTGACAGTTATTCATGATTTTTCTTTAACGATTGGAGAAGGTGAGTTTATTTCACTTATTGGACCAAGTGGAAGTGGAAAATCAACAGTATTAAATATGCTAGGTTGTCTTGATACTCCAACATCTGGCACTTTGAATATAAATAACAAAGATATTTCGTCATTAAATCAAACTGAATTAGCAAATTTTAGAGGTGAAAATATTGGTTTTATTTTTCAATCATTTAACCTAATTCCTGTTCTTACTGTGTATGAAAATATAGAATATCCACTTATTATGATACAAAATTTACCAGAAAATGAGCGGAAAATACGAATAGAAAATCTTTTAAAAGAGGTAGGCATGTATGATCAAAAAGATAAAACTCCTGACAAAATTTCAGGAGGTCAGATGCAAAGAGTAGCTATAGCCAGAGCATTGGTAACAAATCCTAAGATAGTATTTGCAGATGAGCCAACAGCAAATTTAGATAGTAAAACAGCTCATATGATAATCGAACTTCTTAAAAAAATACAAAAAGAGCATAATACTACATTTATATTCGCAACACATGATGAAAAAATCGTATCAAATGTAGATAGATTAATTACACTAGTAGATGGAAATATTACAAGTGATGAAAGGGTTTAAAATGAATAATATATTAAAAATATCATACAGAAATCTTTTGCGAAACCATAGAAGAACTTTACTTACATCTTCACTCATTACACTTGGTGTTGTATTTGTTTTAGTCTATACAGCAATGTCTGGAAGTTTTAAAGATTACATGATTAGTCAAATTACTGATTCTTCTATGGGACATTTACAAATACATAAAAAAGGTTTTGTAGCTTCAGTTGAAAACTTACCACTAGATAAAAATCTTAATGCTGCATCTATAGAATTTATAGAGAAAATTTTAAAAAATAGTAAGTATGTAGAAAGCTACTCATTTCGTATAAAATTTGGGGCTATGTTCTCAAACTTTGTAGAAACTACAAATATAAGATTAAATGCAATAAATCCAGATCAAGAGTTTATGACCCTTCCTACACTAAAAGACAGATTACTTAATTTTAAGGGAGAATTAAAAAAAGGTGAGATTATAGTACCTGAGATTATTAGTCAGGGAATGGGCGTTAAAACAGGTGATCCTATAGTACTTGTGGCAAACAATAAAAGTGGTAGTGTAAATGGAGTAAATCTTAAAATAGCAGGTGAAGTTGAAAGAATAAGTGGACCTGGTGGCAGAGATGGTTATATCCATATATATGATGCTAAAAAAGTACTTAGAATAAAAGGTGTGGAGGTAAGTGAAATAGTTGTACGACTTAAAGATGTTTCTATGCTAAAAGATGCCATACAAGAACTCAAGCCAATATTAAATAAATTAAATAAAAAAGACAAACCAGCTTTTGAGATACATACTTGGGAAAAGTTGAGCCCATTTTATAACATCATTAAGATGATAGATGTGATGAATATTGCTATTCAAATAATACTTATATCTATAGTGTTAATCTCAATTCTAAATGTAATGATAATGAGTGTATATGAAAGAATAAAAGAAATAGGAACAATATCCGCTATGGGTACACCACCTAAGACTATAGTAAAGTTATTTTTAACAGAAGGTTTACTTTTAGGTATATTTGGAGCGATCGTGGGAGGTGTTGTATCAGTTGTAATTGTGGAAATTCTAGATTTAATAAAAATCACATATAGCTTTGGTAGAGAAACTGGACTAATTTTAAGTCCTAGTTTATCGTTTAATGAAGTACTAACAGTTGGTATTATTGTAATAGTAATATCACTTATAGCTTCAATTAGTCCAGCATTAAAAGCTTCAAAGCTAGATCCAGTGGAAGCGCTAAGAACAAATTAAAATTTGATTTAAAAAAGGAAAAGAGATGAAAATATCTAAAAAAGTATTATTGGTACTACTTCTTCTTAGTAGTTCTTTATTATCAGATAACTTATTAGTAGAAGTAGATAAAAAGTTAGCTCCAGGAAGTAGTGAAATATATAAAAAATTGATAAATATAGAACCAGATGGAACAAAAAAAGAATTTTTACTTTATCAAGCAAAAAAAGATACAGATAAAATGGTATCACTTTTTTTAAAACCAGAATCTGAAAAAGGTAGGGCGACCCTACGTTTAGGGGAAAATATGTGGCTATATCTTCCTGAAGTTGGAAAAGCTATTCGTGTAACATCTATGCAAAGTGTAGTTGGTGGGGTATTTAATAATTCAGATATTATGAGACTTGATTTTTCAACGGAGTACGATATAGTATCTCAAAAAGAAAATCCACAAAATAGTAAAGAGATTATCTTAGAAGTAAAAGCAAAAAATGATACTATAGCTTATGATAAGTTGATTATGATTGTGGATAAGGTATCGATAACACCAAAAAAGATAAAGTGTTATAGTTCAACTAATATGCTTATAAAAACACTTTATTATAAAGATATAAAAGATTTTGGAAATGGAATTGTGAGACCCTCTGTTATTGAAACTGATAGTCCCTTATATCGAGGATATAAATCTATTATGGTTTATGGAAAGATCACAGTAAAAGAGTTTCAAGATGAGGCTTTTACATTAGAAAATTTAGGTAAAGCTGGTAGTTTAAGACGATAAAATGAAAAAGTTGTTATTTTTATTTTTTTATGTATCCTTTTTGTTTGCTGATGATTATAGCTTTGATTTTGAAGAATTAGAACAAATAGATGTAAAAAACTATGAGTATAGTGCTTATATAAAAGGTGAATATAAATATCAAGATAAAAACAATGCATATATTAACAACTATTTTAGTGAAACTTTTTTAAATTTTAAATATTTCCATAATGATGTTATTGTAGAGTCAGAATCTATGATTACCTATGAAAATATAGATAGTAATGAAGATGATGGATTTATAACTAATCAATTTTTTTTAAATTATAAGTTAGATGATAATAACAAAATAAATTTTGGTAAAAAAACTTCTAAATGGGGTAAGGGTTACTTTTTTAATCCAATTGCATTTATAGATATTAAAAAAGATCCAAATAATCCAGAACAAAGTCGTGAAGGATTTACTCAAATAAATTATAAGTACAATAAAGTCTATCGTGGGGACTTACAAAATTTAAGTTTAGACCTTGTATATTTTAAAACATCAAAAGATTTAAATAATGAGTTTTATGATAATAATTCAAATACGATTGCAATGAAAACATACCTGCTGTATAAAAATATTGATATAGATATTGCATATATTTATAATGATATATTAGCAAATAAATTAGGATTTGATTTTTCTTTTAATGTTGAGACAAACTTTGAACTTCATGGAGAATATGCAATAGCTGATAATTCTACATATTCAAATCTATTTGGTATAAAGTACTTGACATCAAATGAATTAACAATCACATCAGAATATTTTTATCAAAACGAACAGCTTTCAAGTAATCAAAGTTTTTGGGATAATGAATATCTCTTAACAAAGTTTTCACAAAAGGAGCCATTTGACATAGTATATTTCTCATCATACTATAAAAATATATATAATTTAAGTGATAACTCTCAACAAAATAGTATAGGATTTATTTATACAAAAATTAAAAATTTATCTATTGATTTATCATTTGGAGTAAATAGTGGAAATAAAAAAAGTGAATTTGGTACTAAACCTGTAGATAAATATAGTTGGCTACAGTTAAAGTATAGTTTTTAAGGTCTAATAAAACTTTAATTGCTTACCTTTTAGTATTCCATTCTGTAAATTAAAGTACCTGATTTATCTTTTTTTATCTACTTAAAAGTTTATACATTAAACCTAAAGTAAATACTTTACTAATAGTCCTTTATAGATATAGGGTATCAAAGTAGGGTATCAATTTATAAATTTTCTAAATCAGATTTGATTTTTTTAAGTGTAGCTAATAAGTCATCTATGTACTCTGTACATATTTCATATATTACACTTGCATCAAGATCAAAGTAATGATGAGAAATAATATCTCTGATACCTTTTACTTTTTTCCATTCAACTTGTGGGTATTGAGCTAAAAGTTTTTTATCTGTGATTTTATCAATATTTTTTAAACTCTCTCCAACTGCCACCAGCTTCATACATATACCATCAAGTTTTTCTTGTCCCTCTTCAGTATCACAAAAATCATCTTCTACTTTTGCAAAAGTACATCGTTTTTGTACAATCTCAATTGCTTCAATAATTTGATTTAGTATTTCAATTACTAAATCCTTATCATAAGACATATACTCCATCCTTTTGTATTCTTTTTAATAGATATGGATTCATCTTATCTCTTATTCTTACAATATCAACTGATTTGTGAAATGCAGTTTCAAGTTCTTCTTTAATATTAACATAATTAGCTAAAGTTGGTTTCATTTTTACAAATATATCTATATCACTATTTTCTGTTGCTTCATCTCTCGCATAACTTCCAAATATACCTATTTGTTCTATGTCATATTTTTCTTGAAATTCATTAGTATGCTCTTTTAAATAGTTTAATATATTTGTTTTGTCAAGTTGTTTTGACATTTGAACACCTCCTGTAGATTTCAATTTTTAATAGTATATCATACTAATTTAAAAAATTATGTAAAATATGATATTAGTAATTATTGATTATGACTAGTGAATGTTTATATATTACATTATTATCCTCTATACTTCTTAAAATTCTCAGCTTGTTCAAATATCTCTTTAAACACTTCATCTTTTGTAATTGGTGGATAACCATGTTTAGCAAGAAGTAAAATCAAAGTAACTTTTAGTTCAGCCTTTATATCATCTCTAACATCCCAATCTGTATATTTTGTTTTATCATCAACCACCTTTTTTACATCTCTTGCAAGTGGAATTAATTTATCTTCGGGATAATCAAAATCAAATTTATGAGCTATACTTTTTAAGATGTCATAAAATGCTTTTTCTTCAAAGTCTATACCCATATCTCCAAATGATTCTTTCTCTTTTCTAAGTGCATCATAAAGGTCAATAATCTCATCAGTGAAGTCCTCTAATACTTCACTAACAAGTACATCTTCCTCTTTTCTTTCATTATATTTTTCTACTAGTGCTGTAAACTTTTTAGAGAAATCTACAGCTTTTACTTTATTGACTTTTTTAAAGTCTTCAAGTGCTTTAGCCAATAGTTGTTGTAATAATTTTATCTTTGTATTTGGAAGTTTAATTTTATCTATCTTATTGATATAATCTTCATCAAATATGTCTATTTGTGTTTCATCATCACTACCTAATTTAAATATTTCTTCTACTCCATCACTTTTTAAAGCTTCAGTTATCATCTCTTGAACTTTTTTATTCATCATTGCAGTATCAGGTGCATCACCTTTTGTTAGTTTAACAACGATTGTTCTTACTGCTAAATAAAAATGAATATGGTCTTTTTCGTTTTGCGTAAATGTTTCACTACCACAACATATATCGTAAGCTGATTTTAGTCGTTTTACTATATACATAAATCTTGTTTCTAATTCTTTTGTTAGTTGTACGTATTCACTTGCTTTATTTAAACATTGTAGTTGCTCGGTAGGACTACCATTAAAGTATAAATTAGTATCAAACTTATGCAATAGTTTAGCCAATAAATTCAATTGATCTTTTACTACAACTACAGAAGCTTGTATATCTTCAAAGTTTTGACTATCCATTTTAGAGAACTGTTTAAGTGCTTTATTCAT
>Ga0193955_1001468_pt1 | contig 11114 bp, 10 predicted proteins | sample BB_6_MG_FD_140343 | JGI IMG/M metagenome (GOLD analysis project Ga0193955, IMG submission 140343) | Microbial mat bacterial communities from the Broadkill River, Lewes, Delaware, United States - BB_6_MG | ecosystem: Environmental > Aquatic > Freshwater > River > Microbial mats | place: USA... | reverse complement strand
TGAAGGTGAAGGATTAACTCCTAAAAACACAAGACACTGTGTTAATTCAGTATCTTTAGATTTTAAGAAGGAAAATTAATATGAAATATGCATATTTTGCATCAGGATGTTTTTGGGGAACTTGCTAACTTTATTGACGAATAGCCTATTCTATCGAATCTTAATTAACTTTTGCAAACATCCTTATTGAAATTGGGATACCAAACTGGGATACTTTTTGGGACACTAACTGGGATACCAGTTTGTAGTGTTTTGTTTTTGTTCTAATTTTTAATTAGGATAAATCATGGATAAAATAAACTCTTATTGTTATCAACGAGGTAGTATTTGGTACTTTAGAAAGAAGATAACTAAAGGAAAAATCAAATATAAAAAGAAAGACTATATTTATAAAATCTCATTAAAGAAACTATTAGGTCAAAAGGCTTATTTCAAAGCTATATTACAAGGAAATTTATTTACAATTACTAACTATATAAATAATAATTTAGAGATTTTATTATTTGAAATGGAGGGCTTGACATTGGAAGAGCTAAATAAGTTTACTTCTGATTTACTTACAAGATATGAATCTGAAGCACTTATGAGTGAGAATGATTATACTCAAGAATTAGGAACAAGAAAAAAGAAAATTGAGGATTTGAGATTTTCTAATCTTACTTATTTTGATGAAATTGGTACAAGATATGGAGGTCATACTCCAAAGGCTTTAACTATTGAGATTGAAGAACTACAAAAAGCTTACGATACAGAAAATAGAGGACTTATTAGAAAGAAAGCTACAGAGATATTAAGAAGACAAGATATTATAAGTATTGATGAAATATCAAAACTTGAATTATTAGATAATGATATCAGGTTTGAGTTTGAGGAAGCTTTAGTAAAAAAAGAGATTGAAGTACTACAACAAGATATTAGAAATTACCAAGGTATAGTAACCCAAGAAACGAATAGCTCAGATGTTTTAAATCTATTGGCACAAGTTCCTGAATTAAAAGGGATTATTGAAAATATAGAAAAGGGTAGAAAAGAAGAGTTTGACAACTGGGATTTTTTAATAGAGTCATATATGAAAAGTTTAAATTCTGCTAATAATGTACTTAGAGGGGAAGAGGTTGCTATTTTTCAGTTTTCACAGATGATGAAAGGTGATAATGAATTTGGAATAGTTACAAGAAGTTTATTGACTTGTACTAATGAGGATATAAATAAACTAAAAGAACTTTTTATAGGTTTACCTAATTTAAAAATGGCAGGCTTAGAGTTTTGGAGAGAGAAAGGTATTATTTACACTATTAAATATACAGAAGATAAAAGAGTTAAGTTCCCTAAAATTTTATTAACTGGGATTCAAGAAAAGATAAAAACAGTTCATGCTTTTTTAGAGTTTATTAATCTTACTGTTCCTAAGTATAAAGAGTTAGACTTAAGGCTTTGGAAAAAGTTTTTAAAGGTTATAGAAAAAGACTTAAGTGCAGAAGATAGAGCTTTTAATAAACAGCAAAAGAAACAAGCTTTAAAAAGTGAATATATTAACGGTTTCCTTATTGATAGGTATAGGCAAAAAGAATCAAATGTTGCTGGAACAGCAGATAGAAACTTTACAAGACATACACAAGCTTCACCTCATATTTTTTGGAGTTTAATGCTTGGATTATTTACAGGAGCAAGAGCAGAAGAATTAGCACAGCTTAGATTAGATGATATAAAAAAGAAAGAAACAGTTAATGATGTGATTTTTTATATTGACTTTAATATAAGTGATTATGAAACACAATCCATAAAGAATCTATCATCTGAAAGAAAAACTCCAATTTGTAATAAGCTTATAGAGTTAGGCTTTTTAAATTATGTTAAAAGTAGAAAAGCTTTAGGGAGAGATACTTTATTTGATTTAAAAGTTGATAAGGATGGAAAGAGAAAAGAATTTCAAAAAAGTTTTAACAATGATATTAAAAACTATTTAAGACAAGAGTATCCAGATTTAAGTAATTATAGATATTCATTTCATGGGTTAAGGGCTCATTTTGTATCTAAGTTTTTAAATGATGAATCAGATAATATAAGTAAATTGATACAACTAAAGAAGCTAATTGGACATACTCACGAGGATATTCATAAAGATATAACCATAGAACACTATGATAAAGAAGAGCTTGAACTTTCAAAAGGTAAAGTATTGATTGATAATATGGATTTTATGGTTGATGAAGGATATGAGGCTGTAAGAGAACTTATGTTGAAAAAGATAGATGAAATCCTTTTAGAAATTTAGTTTTAGTTGGTTATACTTATTATTAAATAATAAAATAAGAGAGTTAAATGTTTGATTTTAAAAGTATTAGCAGTAGTAGCAATATTAATACAATATTAAGTCCAAGAGATATATTTAGTGCTTTACCAAGTAAAGAAAAAAGATATCAATATCCACGTGATGTTCAAGCTCAGGTATGGACACAATGGTTTGAAAAGAAAGATGAGAATAGCCTAATAATAAAAATGAATACCGGTTGTGGGAAAACAGTAGTAGGTCTAATGATTTTAAAGAGCTCTATTAACGAGGGTATTTCCCCTGCTGTTTATTTAGTACCTAATAATTTTTTGGTACAACAGGTTATTAATGAAGCCAATTCTTTAGGTATAAAAGTTACAGAAGATATATATTCATCTGATTTTATGAGTGGAAAAGAAATATTAGTGTGTAATGTTCATAAATTAATAAATGGAAAATCACTTTTTGGAGTAGGTGAACAGAAAATAAGTATTGGTACTGTTTTAGTTGATGATGCTCACGCATGTCTTGAGTCTGTAGAGCAACAGTTTACTATTGATATTCCTAAGTCAAGTAATATTTATAATATTTTGTTAAATATATTTTTACCAAGTATTAAAGAACAAAGTGATGTTAAAGCTCTTGAATTACAAAATTCTCAACCAAATACAATTGCTTATGTTCCTTTTTGGGCATGGAAAAATAATTTAGATAAAGTAAATAAAACTTTATATGAAAATAGTAGTGAAAAATGTTTAGAGTTTTCTTACCCTTTATTAAAAGAACATCTAAAATTTTGTAGGTGTGTAATTAGTGATGAGAGAATAGAAATTACGCCTCATTCGATTCCTATTGATAGAATTATGAGTTTAGAACATGCAAAGCGTAAAGTATTTATGACAGCTACATTAGTAGATGATAGTATACTTTCTTCTCATTTTGATGTTGATGAAAATAACTTGATAAATGCGATAACTCCTTCTACTGCTGGTGATATAGGTGAAAGATTAATATTATCACCACAAGAACTGAATCCTTTAATTAGTGATGATGAGATGAAAGATTATTTAAAACAATTATCAATGAGTTATAATGTAGTAGTTATAACACCTTCTTTTCCAAGAGCTAAGTATTGGGAAGATAAAGCAGATTTAATACTAAACAAAGATAATATTTGGAATGAAATTAATAATTTAAAAACAAATCATGTAGGATTAGTTATATTAGTGAATAGGTATGATGGAATAGACTTACCTGAAGATGCTTGTAGAGTATTAGTAATTGATGGACTACCAGACTCAAGAAGATTAATTGACCAAGTTACTGAAACTCATTTAGTTGGTTGTGAGAAATCTATTAATCAGAAAATTCAAAAAATTGAGCAAGGTATGGGAAGAGGAATACGTTCAAATGATGATTTCTGTATAGTTTTATTGATGGGAAAAAAACTACTTCAATATACATGTAGTAGTGAGACCTTAAATAAATTTTCGCAAGCTACAAAAGAACAGTTTTTACTTTCTCAAAAAATTTCTGAAAAATTAAAAGATGAGTCATTAGTTAATATATCGCAAGTAATTAAACAGGTTTTAGGTAGAGATGGAGATTGGATTTCACTTAGTAAAAGTGTTTTATCTGCATTAACTTATAAAGAAACAACACCAGATAAATATATTATAGCACAGAGAAAAGCTTTCAATTTTGCTTGTTTAAATCAGTATAATTATGCAATAGAAGAATTAAATAATATTGCAAATAGTTTAGCAGAAAAAGATAAGATTTTATATGGTTTTATTTTACAAACATTATCAGAATACATTAATTATATAAATGAAGTAGAGGCTCAAACAGTATTATTAAAAGCAATTACAAATAACAAATATTTATTAAAACCAAAAGATGGTATATCATATCAAAAAATTAAAGTTGTTGATGAACAAGCTAATCAACTTCAGAAAAACTTATTAGAAAAGTATGGTGCACACAAAAATCAATTAATCATAGATATTGATGCACTTTTAGAAGACTTACATTTTGTTCCTGAAACAGCTAACAAATTTGAAGAAGCAATAAAAAATGTAGGTTTTTATTTAGGTTTTTCTGCTCAAAGACCTGAAAATGACTATGGAAGGGGGCCTGATAATCTTTGGGTGTCAGGAACAAATAATTATTTTGTAATAGAATGTAAAAATGGAGTTACTAATGAAACAATTAATAAGCATGATGTTAATCAGTTAAATGGCTCTTTTGCATGGTTTCAAAAAGAATATTCAGCTATTTCTACATGTAGTCCAATACTAATACATTTAGGTAATATATGTGAACATGGAGCAACGCCTTTACCTAATTGTAAAGTTATGGATAAAGTTAAATTAGATTTATTTAAAAATAATTTTAGAGAGTGTCTAATTAATATAAGTAAAAATTTAAATAATTTAAATGAGATTAAGAAGTTATTAACAAGTTATAAACTTAGAGATGTAGATATTATTTCTAACTATACTTTAGAAATAAAAATAAAATAGTTCTTATTCTGATACTTTCTTTATAAATAAAGTCAAGTAAGCATAGGTAAAAAATGGCAGAGCCATTTTCTCCCTAAGCTTTAGAATAGTTTATATATTAATCCATTGTCTAAAGTATCGAATCATATCGGCTTGTACTTTCTGAGATAAAAAAGGAGCTTGTAATAAAACTTTCTTGCTCTTGTCTAATCCATCACAATATATAAACCTACCTTTGTTAAAATCTTGTACTCTTGTTCTTGTAATCTCTTCTACTTCTTCCTGTAAGCCTACAGTATTATTTATGTTAAATTGAGATGAACTCCTAAAAGTTGAAGATGCCTGTAAATTGGTTAATATATTACCATTTAAGTTAGTACTGTCAATTTTTTGAGACGAAATAATTATAATAACTCTTGCCGCTCTACCTTTTTGAGCAATTTCTATTAAATCATTAGTCATCTGTTGCTTTAAAGCCTTGTTCATTGATGTTTCAATAGTTGCTACTTCATCAATCAAACATATCTTAAACTTACCTCTATAAGTTAAATCTCCTTGTTCTTTCATTTCATCATATCGACTCAACATTATTTGCTTTAAATCACTAACTAATTTAGCTGTTTCTTCTAATGAATCCACAAACTCACAATTCTTTAACTTATATCTACTTAGCTCTACACCTTTCAAATCTACAAAGTACAACTTATCTAAATATTGACTATTATGGAGTAATGAGAAGATATATAAATTTAAAAAGTTAGATTTACCAGAGCCACTCTCTCCACAAATTATTTTTGAGGTTAAATCTTTCATAGGTACAAAGTAACTACCATCTTTAGATTCCCCTAAATATATGTGTTGGTCTTTAAATAGATGAATATGCCAGTTAAAACTTTTTGGTAGTCTAAATATCTGTATAGCAACTTCTTTTTTATTATGAGCTTTTATCTCAATTTCAACCTCTTTATCATCTTCATATCCTAAAAGGTGAATTATCTTTGCCTTACTATCAATATAAGCTTTTGTATCTATAGCTAACCTATTTTTAAAATATATAGTTTGTGTTTTCTTATCAAACCTAAGGAACTTATCAAGATATATTTTAGAAGTTTTTTGTTCATTGTTAGCTCTATTGTAAAAGGATAAGGAGTATGGAATCATTATATACTTCCTATACCTCATAAAATATATTGTATGCTCAATTAATACTATTAAGCTACAAACTATAAGTAAGTATTGATATTGCTCGAAGCTCTCTAAAGAATCGGCTGCTCCATTTTCAATAATAAAGATTATTGAAAAAAGACCCAAAAGTAAGGCTGTAAGCTTTACTAATAGGTTTAACATAAAGATTCTAATAAACTCAATCATAGTTTTTTAATAGCTTATTTAGCTGTATCTTTTAAATACTTAACTAAATCAACTTGTGAATAGTATAAGTTACCATTTACTGCTGAAATACTAACAGGAATTGACACAATAGAGTTCTTTTCAAGTTTTAAAACATCTTCATTATCTGTAATCTTAACTCTTAATATCTCCATTCCTTTACTTTCACTCTCCATTAAAAACTGTACATAAGTAGTTACTGTATCCTCAAATTTCTTTTCTAATTTTGTCATTACTTTTCCATTGATTGTTATACTTGTCATAATTGTTTTCTCCTATTGTTTTAATTTTATATATGGCTCTTTTTTATAGATTAACTTTCCGTCATACCAAATCTTTAAGTCTTTAATCTTATAAGTTAGATTTTGTTTTCTATCTCTATGAATTTTCATTGAAACTTTAAATAAAGAGTTTCTCTCTCCAAATTGAGCCTTTTTAGTTTTTGAGCTTTTCTTATCAAGGTATTTAATCTCTTGCTCCACAAATAGATTATCTTGAATATACAAATACAAAGGAATATTTAAAGCTTTTACTTGCTTATCAACTTCCTCTTTGTATTTACTTATCTTTTTATCTTTAGAATTGATATTAGTATCATTAAAAGATAAAGCATGATAAATAGTTCTGTATAGGAAGACATTTAAAGGTAATTGAGAGTTACTCAAAATTCTAATACGATGAAGTTTAGACCAACCATCTAAAACTCTAATCTTAAAAGCATCTACACCAGACTTAAAATCTTTTGTGATGTATTTAATTAGGTATCTACCAGCTGATGATAGATTCTCTTTAAAATTAACACTTTCAAAGTCTACAGATGAAAGCTCAAAGTGTTCTACTACTCTTTTAAATACTCCTCTTACTGCATCCAAGAACTCTAAAGGGAAATATAGAACAGCATGAATATGGGGTATCATAGTTCCTGAATGCTGTTCAACAACACGAACATATAAAAGCTCATCTTTAACAAAATTTTTAATTCTTTTATAGAAAGTCTTGTAAACATGGTTAAGATGTTTATATGCTTCTGTAGTAGCTTCAAATAATGATGAGAACTTAAAGTTTTTATTCTCAGCTACATAGATTCTATCAGTACCTTTTTTTCGAGAAACGAACGAGTGAAAATGCGATGGTACAGTCAGAGTTAAAAATACACTTGTATAACCTCTTTTTTTTCCTATCTCTTCTATACTCATTACTCTTTGTTTTACAAGTTCAGCTCTCTCCCGAAATTTCTTTTCAAATGAATAATCAAGGTTTTTAACTTCGCCAGTCTTTCTATTTACAAACTTGTGATAGTTTAAATAACTCTTTTGTTTAAACTCTTGTTGTAATGAGTATTCATAATAGCTTTTAAGGTTATCTTGAAGCTCTTTATATAGTTTTGATTGTTGTATTTTCTTTGAGTAGTATGTCTTCATCTTGTCCTCCTTGTATATAAATACAAGTTGGAACAAGAAATCGGACGTTTTAGTTTAAATTTTTAGATATTTTTATCTTTTAGTATGAAATAACCTCTTATTCCCTCGTAAAATAGGACAATAAAAGGAGATACCATATAAAGCATATTAAATAATGGATGTGTTTCAACAAGAACAGAGTTAAATATAAACCATGTAAACCCAAAGGCGATTAAATATCTAATCCACATCAACATTTCAAAGAAGAATCCTTTTAAGCATAGGTATATAGCCCAAGTAATTAGTATTATAGTTAGTTCATCCATCTTTTAACCCTTTACTATTTGAAGATGTTTTTAACAAACTTCTTGATTCGTGGAATATCTGCTTTTGTTATTGTTTGTCTGTTATTTGTTGTTATGAAGTATTTAACATCTGCATTGTATTTGATAGTAGTTCCATTTTTTGAAGGATACATAGCTAAAGATAAAACTATTGGTAACTTATGCCCTTGTGCATTTTCATATAGTACATAGTAGTATTTACTCTTATTGAATCTATCTAAGTTATTGTAGTAATCAGCACTATTTACAATATGAGGGAATAAAGGTTGCTTCCAGAATGTACCACTATAATAATTCCTCTCATAGCTTTCATCTAATACTAAATCAATAGCACCTATTGCTTCATCTTTACTAAGTGATGTATTAAATCTATCTTTTATATTAATAGCTTCTTGGAAGTAATAAACATGACCTAACTCTCTTAGTACATCATATACACTTCTTGTAAGTTGTGCAGAAAAATCTTCATTTAGTTTAGGAGTTGCAAATAAGCCATTAGGTGGAATAAAGTCAATTTGCTTTCTAAGGCTTAAAGTGATGTTATTATTAGCTGTATCAATCTTTGTATCATAGTAGTAAGTGTGTAATCCAAATGTTCCCTCAGTTCCTAAAACTATTTTATAAGAATTACCATCTTTACTAACACTTTGAATAAACTTCTTTTTTAGTGCATTATCTACTAATTGTTTAATAACTGGTGTTAAATCATAGTTATTTACATTAAACTGGCTTAATGTTTTACCATGGATATTTGTTAGTGGTAGTTTAATTGTTGTCTTTTTAAACTCTTGGTTTAGGTTTACTTTACTTGATACAGCTGTTTTTACTGTTGAAGTACTGTTATTCATTTGTCCTTTAGAACTTGCACATCCTGTTAATAGTATTGTTGCAGTAACTACATCTAATCCTATTTTTACTAAATTATTCATTCTCATTTGTTTCCTTTCCATTATCTTGATTATCTTCCATTAAAGAGCCAACTGCGTATATACTTCCTCCAACTACTGCACCACTTAGTGCCATAACTGGATTAGCTCCACCATTTAATGCTAAGTTTCCTCCGTATTGTTTTAACTCTTTTGAACTACAGCCAGTTAATAGCAAAACTGTACAAAGTAAAGTGATGTTTAAAAAGTATTTCATTTTTAACCTTTTAATCTGTAATAACAGATTGTATTATAATAAAATAAACTTAAAATATTTAATCTGTAATTACAGATTGAAAAGTTTTCCCTATTAAATTAATATCACCCCGTAATAAGCGAGGGAATAAAATGGAAAATTATCAAGATTTTGAAAACTTCACAGAAGAAAAAAAAGAAGAGTTTTATAAATTAATAGGTTCAAATGTTGCAAGGATTAGAAAGAAACATAAATTATCACAATTAAAGTTAAGTCAGTTATTGGGACATAAGTCTCAGTCTTTAGTTTCAGGAGCAGAAATTTATTATAGAAACCAACATTTTTCTTTAGAACATTTAGCTATTATTTCTTATGTTTTAAATGAAGATATCAATGAGTTTTTTAAAGAAAATAAATGACAGAAAATAAATTTTATAAAAAAATATTAAAATATGGAAAATATAGAATTACAAATAATAATGATATTGATTTAAATAATATATATGACTTATTTTACTTTATAGTTTTTGACAATAGGGTTAATGTTTCAAAGTATATTAAATTAGATTCATCTAATATAAATGAATTTAAAAATTCAAAGTCTATTTTTCATTATCTAACAAAGAAAAGTGAAAAGCACTTAGAAAACTATCACCCGTTAGATAAAAAAGATTTTAAAGTTTATATTTTCTGCATAGAGAGAAGTAATCATACTAAGAATGTTTATAATTTCTTTGATGAATTAAATACTGAAATGATTCTTGATGATAAAGCTTTAGTTGGTTTAAAAGATAAATTTTTTAATATATTAAGTAATAACAATTTTATTTTAACAACCATAATAACACTTCTTTTATTCCTTTATACATCAATGGCTTATATGACTTTAGCAAGTGCAGGATTTAATATAAAGATTGTAGACAATTTAAATATTATTATCTCAATAGTATTCTTTCAATTTACTTATTTTATTTCCATTATTCCTGTCACTATTATTGTTGGGATTAGAGAAACAATTAATCCATTATACCTTTTGATTTCTATAATTGGATTTTTTATTGTTTATTATTTGATTAAGCGATTAAATATTTATTATGTAGCTATTAGTTTCTTAAATTTCCTAAAAATTCTTATTATTAATCTAATGACATACCTATTTATAGCAGTTTTTTTATTTTTTTGTTTTATTGTAGTTTGGTTACCTCTACCATATAGTTTCGATAATGTAAAAATACACTCAGGTTTTAAAGATATGTCCTTTGATGGAAGTATTTTTGATATGTATTTTAGTAAAGTAGGATATCCCAAAATACTTTTAGAATATAAAGAGAATGAAAAAAAAGAAAGAATTTATCTTGATAAATATATATTTTTTGGAATAAAAGATGGTAATTATCAGGTCTATGATGTATTAAAAACAACTGAATATCTCAGAAATATAGGTGATATTATAAACAAAAAAGATATATCTAAAAATTGGTATATTAAAGAAGAACAATTCTGTAGAAATGTTAGTGATTTAAAATTTGATGTAAATTCAGAAGTAATATATACTGCAGAAACTAAGTTCTTATATGAAATTTTAAAGAATTCAGTAGTAAGTAAGCCTTATAATATTGAATGGTTAAATACATCAACTGTAAAAGTAGAGGTAAAACCTTTTAGGTTTAAAGAACTAAATTTAAACTATGGCGAGTTGAAAAAAAATTGTGATTTATTAGTTAAGAAAATGGATACTAAAAATGATTAGTTTTATTTAATGGAATTTAATAATGATTCAACTATAATCAACTCAAGAACAAAAGTGGGATACTAACTGGGACACCAACTGGGATACCCAAAAAGTAAAAAATCCTAAAACAGGGCATTCTTGAAAATAGTTTAGGAATACCTTATCCAAATAAAAGTTATATAAAAGGTCGAGTTTATGGGAACTAAGTATGCTTATTTCGCTTCGGGTTGTTTTTGGGGTACTGAGTATTTCTTTGAAAACTTTAAAGGAGTAAAATCAGCAGTTTCTGGATATATGGGAGGATCAATTGCTAATCCAAGTTATGAAATGGTTTGTACAGGATTTTCAGGG
>Ga0193955_1001467_pt1 | contig 11119 bp, 8 predicted proteins | sample BB_6_MG_FD_140343 | JGI IMG/M metagenome (GOLD analysis project Ga0193955, IMG submission 140343) | Microbial mat bacterial communities from the Broadkill River, Lewes, Delaware, United States - BB_6_MG | ecosystem: Environmental > Aquatic > Freshwater > River > Microbial mats | place: USA... | reverse complement strand
TGCTAGAAGCATCTCTTAATACAGCAGCAAATCTCCAGTTCGATTTTTTATAAGTTGCAGATAAATCAATACCAAAACCATAAGCATTTGCAAAATCTCCAGTATGTCGGTAGATTAATTTCACATTTCCTCCAACACTTAATCCTTTAATTTTTGTTTGGCGAGCATAGGAAATTAAAAACGCATAATCAGCTGATGTAAAAGTTGTAATTCTGTCGTAGCGTAAATTTCCATCCTTATCTATCAATTCCAATGTATTAGGAATATCATCAACTCCATATCGTATCAAACTTAATCCAAGTGCACTTTCTTTGTTCAATTTAATTGCAAATCCCAGGTAATCGTAGGTAGACAATCCTCCAAAGTACTCCGAATGCATCACTGATGCATCGTACTTATTTTGAAGATCAACCAGCGAAGAAGGATTCCAATAAGCAGCTTCTACCGTACTTTGGCTAGCAATACTGGAATTACCCATGGCAAAAGATCGCGCTCCAACTCCAATAGACAGAAATTCGTTACTATAAGTTGGCGCTGAAGTTTGTCCAAATGCAAGACTGTAATAAAAACAAATAATTAAGAGAGTTAAGACTGATCGCATATCAAATATTTCTAAGTCTGGTAAAAATAACATGCTTTTTTTAATCTCACACATACAGAGAAGATAAATAAGCAGTTTCGGAAAATTCAATTATTTTTGTGCAATACTTAACAAAACTTAGATTCATGTCCGAAGCAAAAGGAATAGTCAAACATATCCCGAACACAATCACCTGTATGAACCTTTTTTCGGGTTGTACAGCGAGTTTAATGGCAATAGAAGGTCATTTACTTAGTGCTGCTGTCTTAATCATTATAGCCGCTGTTTTCGATTTTTTTGACGGGCTGGCAGCTCGAGTACTAAAAGCCTACTCTCCTATGGGAAAAGAATTGGATTCGATTGCCGATATGGTTAGTTTTGGATTTGCTCCCGGAGTTATCGCTTTTGGATATTTAAAAATTGCCATTCTAGGCGATGTGCATGCCGATTTCAACCCTTCTGAATTAAGCAATTCCCAAATAGCATTGCTACTATCGGCTTTTATTATTCCCATTTTTTCAGCTCTCCGACTAGCAAAGTTTAATATCGATACACGTCAGACTTCATCTTTTATTGGTGTTCCAACACCCGCCAATGCAATGTTTTGGGCATCTTTCCCAATAATTTTCTATTTTGGTAACTATCCAATAATTGAAAGCTGGTTAAGTAATCCAATCGTTATTATTATTGCAATTGTATTCACTTCTCTTCTTTTGGTATCCGAAATTCCAATGTTCGCTCTTAAGGTGAAAAATTTAAAATGGAGAGATAATCAGCTTAGGTATCTATTCCTAATTACTCTTTTGATTCTTGCCATTCTTTTCCATTGGCTTGTCGTTCCAATGATATTAGTTGTTTACCTTTTATTTTCCCTAATAAACAATTGGTTGATTAAAAAATAAATTCACTACTTTAAAAAAAAAGCCTAAAGGATAATATCCTTTAGGCTTTTTTTTCATACCAAAATTTCCCTCGACTTGAAAAACCTTTCAAAATATTTGTAGGCAAAAAATATAATAAAAATTGCACCAGTAAATACTATAACCCTATCCGTACCACTTAATCCAAACATTTCTGTCCAGGTAACTGCTTCCGGATTCATTTTCATCAAATAAAATGCCGTTCCATTATTCAAAGCATGAATAAAAATAGTAAGAGCCAACGATTTGGTTTTCCAATACAAATAGCCCATTACAATACCGATAAAAAATGCCGACACAAATTGCCATGGATTAAAATGCATAATACCAAAAAGTACCGCCGACCAAATAATTGCCTTCCAGGGATTGTAATTTTTTAGCATTCCGTCCAATACAATACCTCTCATCAAAATTTCTTCCAGAATTGGCGCTGCAACAGCTATGGTTATAAGTCCCCACAAATTATCCTGAGCCATATCTTTAAAAAGTTCCATTAACCACTCAGGGGCTGGAACCCAACTTGTAATTTCTACATTTACAATCAACATAGCCAATGTAATAATCACAACAGCAGGTAAAATTGCCAAAGGGAAAGATTTGAATAATAAAGTATTCTCATTTTTGGGGTTTTTCTTCCACCATATTCTGGTAACAAAAATCAAGATAATGAATGGCACTGCATAATTAATAAAGCTCATGGGTCCTTTTAAAGTATCACCTAGTGCCAACTGAATAAGCCCCACTGGTAGACTATACCCAATTACAATTATTAGCAATATCCCAATTATTCCCCATCCTTGTTTTACAGTTGGATAAGCTGATCTCTCAGCCTCAATAGTATATTCTTCCTTTTCAATCATTTTTCTGAAATATTTTTATCCTTTTTTATTACAATTTGTGAATTTAGAATTTTAGACATTTGACCATACAGCTCTCTAAAATTTGAATAAAACTTTTTGGTAAACGAAGCATTTTTTATTTCAAATATCGTTCTGAATTTTAATTCATTATTCGATTTCTGACTAACAAAAGTGAATTTACCTGTATCTCCAGGAAGTTTAATGGTTTTTGATCCCGGAAACTCTTCAAAATAATACCCATCAGGAATCTTAACACTTATCACTACTGATTTATAACGCAGATAATTAAAATCGATACGATATTGTCTTGTTTCTTCCAAAAATGGATTCTTTTTTGATAGTTCGGGAAATACATTAAAATATATTACATCCGAACTCTTATCCCACTCGTAATCTAGGGGCATATTTGCAGATATAATTATTGGCTTACTAAGCTCTACACCATTTTTCACCTCTACCGAATCTTCTACCAATTCAAATATCGAAGGATCGACAACTTGTCTTAATCGATCTTCTATACTGTTCTCGGTCATTTCGCGTCTGGTATTTGCGGCATAATATCCTAATTCCTGAACCTGAAGTTTACAGGATGGAGAATCTAAATCTTTTAAATTATATGAAAGTGTAACCAGTTGACGTGACTTTGAAAAAGGAACTATTTTTTCCCACCTAGGATTCTTCTTATTTAATACAAAAGCATAATAATTTAAATCTCTTTCACTTAAAAGTTGGTATGGTCTGTAAGGAGAAGTTGCATCTAAGAACAAAACCTTATTATAAATCTTAACACAAGCCAAAACTTGATTAAACTGACTCATTAACGGATATTCCTTCTGCAACAAGCCTAAATTATTAGTTCGCGAAAGAGCCGGATCACAATCTATACCAGACTCTCTAAGCAGCAACACCAACAAAAAGTTAATTTCCGAATTGCTGGCTACTTTTTCTTCTAAAATTACATTTGGTGATTGTCGTGGATAAATTCTATATTTTTTATTCCATTTCAAACTTGTCCTTACAAAATCATATACTTTTTCTATTTTTTCCCAATTGTTTTCACTGCCATCCAAAATTTGCTCCAATTTCTTTTTAGCAAATCCTTTTCGCCCAAGTAAATCAATTTTCGAAAGATAATCCCTAGATAATTTTTCCCAACTAGAAAGAGCCGTAACAAATTCCAGCTGATTCATTTCATCTCTTTTATAGTATCCAGCCAACTGAAATCTTAACTGCTCCACAAAATCAAGATAATTATTCACATATGCTTCCTTTTTTATTGATGTAAGATAAGTGAGAATCCATTCATTTGCATTTTCATTTCCATACTTTAAGCTAACTCTATCCCCAAACATTACCATATTGTATCGAAACGATTCGGGTATATTTACTTTAATGGAACTGTAATTTGTAGGAATATCGGATTGAAAATACCATGTATCCAAATAGGAGTAAAACTTAGAGTTCAGGGTATATTTATACTCGATAATTGAACCTACTTTTACCGATGGCATACCAAAGCGAGTTTCACCATAGTTCTCGTTTACATCTACAGTGAAAACTGATTTCCCTGAAAGATCGGAAACCATTTTTTTACCATCTGCATCAAAATTAATGGTCTGACCTTTTACATTGGAAATATTTTCGATTCCATCTTTACGATAAAAAGGCAATTCGATATCGGCATATTTTAAGCCTTCTTCTTTTAATATTTTTATTCGAACATGATAGAAATAACGGATCATAGAATAATTAACATCCACATTACATGTTCTACTTAAAATAACAGCTACAGCCCCCTTTTCATAGGAACATTCGGTAAGTTCAATTTCTTCTTTACTGTATTTGCCGTACTTAATTCCTTTTGCCTTAGATGATACCGTGCAAAAATTTACAAACAATACAATAAAACAAACATTATAAATTGTTTTCATAAGATGTGGTTTAGAGCACATCAAATTAAACAAAATAAGGTGAATATTTATTCTATTAAGACGTTTACTACTTAATATAGATTGATTTTATGTAGTAATGATATATGCTTTTTTACACCTATTATCATTTAACATCACGGATATAATATCGAGAAAACAGAATCATATAATCAACTCAACAACAAAAGCTTCACACAGATCGCATATTATTTCCGATTCATCACTTCATTTTGCTTTAAAATGGCTTCCTTATGAATCATTCGAAGTAACTGAGTGGTAAATTTTTCTGATAAACCAAGACTTTTCGCCAAATCAATTCCTCTTTCTCTTACTTTTTCCCATCGCTGCAATTGAAGAATTGTCATGTTTTTTTCATGCTTGTATTCCCCGATTTCTTCAACAATATTCATTCGTTGAGCCAACAACTCAATCAATTGAGCGTCTACCGAATCAATTTGATCACGATACTTGTCCAACTGATCAATTTCCTGACCATCTACATCATGCAAACGACACACTAAACTACGAAGCAACTTATCCAAATCTTTAGGTGTTAATTGCTGTTCAGAATCACTTAGAGCTTCATCAGGATTAAAATGACTTTCAATCATTAAACCATCCATATTTAAATCCATAGCTTTTTGAGCCATTTCATGAATGTATTTACGACTCCCTGCTATATGTGATGGATCACAAATAATGGGCAGATTATGAAATCGAGACTTTAGCTCTATTGGAATTTCCCATTTGGGAATGTTTCGTAATAAGGTTTTTTCGAATGGGTAAAATCCACGATGAATTGCAGCTAATTTAGAAATACCTGCCTTGTGAATTCTTTCCAATGCTCCAATCCATAAGTTTATATCTGGATTGATAGGATTTTTTACCATCACAGGTACATTCATTCCTTGCAATGCACTTGCCAATTCCTGAACCGAAAAAGGATTGGATGTGGTTCTGGCTCCTACCCATAAAATATCAACATTATGGCGCAAACACATTTCCACATGCTTTGGCGAAGCCACCTCTACGGTAGTTAAAAGCCCTGTTTCAAGCTTTACTCTATTCAACCACTGAAGAGCATCAACCCCTCTTCCTTCGAACGAATTAGGACGAGTACGAGGTTTCCACACTCCTGCTCTAAATATCTTCACTTGCTCCACTTTCTTCAACTCGTTAGCTGTTGCCAACAATTGCTCTTCCGACTCCGCACTGCAAGGTCCACTAATCACAATAGGGTGAGTATCCAACTTCTTAAACCAATTGTGTATTGGCTTAATATTATCCAAATCGCTCATATTTTAAAATTTAGGCAGCACAAAATTACACTTTTAAACGAGACTGTAAAATCCTATAAAAAGAATAAATAGGTAATTATAATCCATAATTAGCTCAAAACTGAACTGTGAAAATCCTTTTTTTTAAGGTTAATATTTAAAGTAAACCCATTTGCATATAGAAACTTTTTATGATGGCATTTAAAAAATCAATAAACATTTAATTAACAGCAGCTTGTCTCTGCTGTAAAATACCACACAATTACCAAAAACACCTTGATTTAAAAGGCTTTTAGATAATTCAAATCAAGTTCATAAGTAATATCAACATCTATTACATAAAATGTTTACATTTTTCAAGCACCTTACAAAATAGCTTCTAATTGTCGCATTTTCAACATCTTAATACACCCCACATCTACATCTTAGTAAAATCATACAAAATCAGTTCCTTAGTACAGCTTAATTATCACCTATTTCAATTCGATATATTTCTTTATATTTGAATTACCACGCAAACGTTGGTGAAACATAAAAATTTTAAACAAGTGGCACCTTAAAGCCCTAAAAACAAAGAAAGCCCCTTCTTATTTAGAATCGTTTTAAGGAACTGCATTTACTTTTATTTTTAGTGGGTCTTAACTGATAAAATAAGAGTTAATTTGAAAACTAACCTTATAGCATAATGAAAGAAGAAACATCAAACCACAGTAGACGAAAATTCCTGAAAAGTTTTGGTATTTCGGTTGGTGCAGCCGGTGTGGTAAGTAGCTTTTCTCTTTTGGGAGCTGCCAAAGCTGCAGCAAAACAACCTGGAGAAATGGTTAATTTGCTTACTCAAGACGGACAGTTGGTTCAAGTTGATAAAAACCAATTAAGACCTACTGTTACCGAACCTCTTAATGAACTTCAAGAAAGAGGTCGAGAAGGTATTCCTGGAAAATCCTTCGTTATGGTTATTGATTTAAGCAAATGTCGAAATGCAAGAAAATGTATGTCGGCTTGTCAGAATCACCACCAATTAAGAGCAGACCAACACCACATTAATGTTCTTCAAATGCAGGATGCTGAACACACAGCTCCTTATTTTATGCCTAAACCATGTCAGCATTGTGATAATCCTCCATGTACGAAAGTTTGCCCAGTAGACGCAACCTTTAAACGACAGGATGGTATTGTTTTAATTGATAATGAAAGATGTATTGGTTGTAGGTTCTGTATTGCAGCCTGCCCATATTCAGCACGTATTTTCCAATGGACCGAACCAAAGGATGCTGAGAAATACAAAGACCTAACTTATAATATTGAAGCCAACGTTCCTCAGAAGAAAGGTACAGTTAGTAAATGTTTATTTAGTGCAGATCGACTTCGTGAAGATAAGCTTCCTTCTTGTGTTTCTGCTTGTCCTAATGGGGTTTATTATTTTGGTGATAGAAACGAAGATGCAGTTACAAACGGTACAACTGGTGAGACAGTTCGATTCTCAAATCTGATTGAAGAAAACGCAGGTTACACTTTGATGGAAGAATTAGGAACCAAACCTCGTGTTTACTACTTACCTCCTAAAAACAGAGCATTCGAGTTTAACGGCGATTTGTTAAACGAAGAAAATCTTCACTAAAAAATCAATAAAACAACAGATAATTATTTGCCCTAAATAACTAAATCTTATGAATGACTTACCAAAACAGAAAGAAAACACTCTTTCGTTTGAAAAGATAAAAAAAGACATTCTACATCCAATGCAAAACCATAAGGGTCTTGAACTTTGGCTTGTATTTCTAATAACAGTAATTAGTGTTTGTGGCTGGGCCTACTATGTGCAATTGCGCGATGGTCTAGGAGTTACAGGCATGCGCGATTACGTTTCCTGGGGATTGTATATCGCCAACTTTGTATTTTTTGTTGCCGTCAGTTTGGTAGGAATGTTGATTTCCTCCATTCTTGGATTGCTTCGAATTGATTGGATCACTCCTATCTCGAGAATAGCCGAAATTATAGCAGTGGCATTTGTTGCTGTTGCCGGTTTAGTAATTGTACTTGATATGGGTCGCCCTGACAGAGTTTTAAACGTGATGATTCACGGTCGCTTTCAATCTCCAATTCTTTGGGATGTAACCGTAATCACAACTTACTTGACCGTTAGTGCTCTTTTATTGATTCTTCCAATGATTCCAGATTTGGCTATCTGCAAGAATGAGTTAAAAAAGGCATCTCCGATTATGAAGAAATTGTATAATATCCTGTCGTTTGGATACATCAATACTCCAGAACAGCACAAACATCTGCATAAAATGATTAGAACCTTAATGGTACTAATTGTTCCAATTGGTTTGGCAATTCACACGGTAACCTCATGGTTGTTTGCAGCAACCTTACGTAATGGATGGGATACAACTATTTTTGGTCCTTATTTCGTTGCCGGAGCATTCGTTGCAGGTACAGCTGCTTTAATCATTGCCATGTATTTCTTTAGAGTCAATTATAAACTTCAGGATTACATCACAGATCTGCAGTTCGATAAAATGGGAAAACTTTTGGTAGCTGTTTGTTTGGTATATCTGTACTTTAACCTTAACGAATTCTTGGTTCCAGGATATAAAATGAAAACTGGTGATGATGTTCACCTAAAGGAGTTATTCTATGGTAACTGGGCAATCATGTTTTGGGCATCGCAATTACTTGGGAACATTATTCCAATTATCTTATTAGTAGGTAAAAAATTCCGTAAGCCATTACCAATAATGATTATTTCTCTTTTCATATTGGCTGGTGCTTGGTTTAAGCGTTACGTTATTGTAATTCCTACTTTATTGCATCCTCATTTACCAATACAGAATGTTCCTGAAAACTTTGTTCACTACTACCCTAGTGCAATAGAGATATCAGTAACAGTATTGAGTTTTGCTTTAGTACTTCTAATCATTACAGTATTATCTAAAATATTCCCGGTAGTTCCTATTGTTGAAACTGCAGAAAGTAAAGGAATCGAAGTAAAAATTGATGCTTAAACTAAAAGAAAGATGAAGAATACAATAAAATCACTAGCTGCTTTATTCCTGATTTTTCTTTTCTCAGGTTCAGTAGTTAACGCTCAGGATTGGACGATTCCAAACTCAGCTAAGAAGAAACAAAATCCTTACGAAGCAACTTCTAAAAATGTAAGTTCAGGTAAGAAAATATACAACATACATTGTAAGTCTTGTCATGGTGATCCAACAATGGCGAATATGCTTCCTTTGGCTCCAGTAGCTCCTACAGACTTAGGTGCGCAAAATTTCCTTGTTCAATCGGATGGAGAAATTTACTATAAGGTAAATAAAGGAAAAGGTGCAATGCCTACCTTCGAAAAAACCTTAAGCGACGAAGACAAGTGGATGGTATTATCATACTTACGTTCATTTGATAAGAACAAGAAGGTTGCTCAAAAAACTGTAGAAGTTAATAACCCTGAGGTTACTGAAGTTAAGTTAGAACTTAAGGTTCAAGATGCTGACAAAAAGATGATGGCACTACTGACTGGTCTGACTAAAAAAGGAAAACGAGTAGGTCTTCAAGGTATCGAAATGAGCTTTCTCGTAAAAAGAAGCTTTGGTTACCTTGATGTATCAGGAGAGGATCCTTATACCAATGAAAAAGGTGAAGTTGAGGTTCTTTTCCCTAATGATTTACCAGGAGATCGTGAAGGTCAGGTGAATTTACTTGTGAAAGTTACTGATGATGCTTTTTATGGCAAAATGGAAGAAGCCAGAGTGGTTACTTTGGGTGTTCCAACCGATCCTAAAAACCCATTGGACGAAAGAGCAATGTGGGGAACAAGAGCAAATGCCCCTATCTGGATTATTATGACTTTTGTTGGTGGTGTTGTTTCAATTTGGAGTATCATCTTTTTGGTATTGTTCCAAATGATAAAACTTCCAAAATTGGCAACTAAAAAAGACTAATCAGATTCTTCATTTTCTTTCTTTTTAGATTTTGACGGTCTTCCCAATTTGTAAAGAAGATAACCAATACCGATAAGAAAATGGAGAGCTACTATGCCCACAAGGACATAGATTAAGTTAGAATCTGTTCTCATAATTATAAATTAAATTACACGCTCTGCAAGATGGCAAAAATGCAGCAAGATACAAAAAACGAAATCTGTGTTCACTGTGGTGACGACTGCGGTAAACATCCCGTAATGTGGGATGACAAAGCATTTTGTTGCAATGGCTGTTCCACAGTTTATCAATTGCTGCACGAAAATGAATTGTGTACTTACTACGATTTTGAATCTAATCCAGGAATTAAAGTAGAAAGTGCCAAGTACAAGGAAAAATTTGCCTTTTTAGATGAAGCTGAAATTGCGGAACAACTGTATGATTTCTCGGAAGGTGATATTCGAAAAATCTCATTGTACATACCAGCTATTCATTGTAGTTCCTGTATTTGGCTATTGGAAAATTTAAGTATCCTCAATAAGGGAGTTCTTAAATCAATGGTCAATTTTGTAAAAAAAGAAGTAAGCATTACCTTCAATTCCGATCAAATTAGTATTCGTGCATTGGCTGAACTACTTTCCTCTATTCATTACATTCCAGAGATTACCTTGGATAAACTGCAGGAAAAACAAAACAAAGATGTCAATAAGAAACTCCTTTATAAAATAGGGATTGCAGGCTTTTGTTTTGGTAACATTATGCTTCTGAGTTTACCTGAATATGTACCCGGAAGTGAATATCTGGAATCTCATTTCAAGGATTTCTTTGGGATGATGAACTTCTTCTTGGTACTACCGGTTTTCTTGTATAGCGGAAGTGATTATTTAAAATCAGCATTCAAAGCCGTAAAACATCGATTCATTAATATCGATGTACCTATCACTTTAGGGATTTTAACCTTGTTCTTTCAAAGTTCATTTGAAATTTTCACAGGAACAGGATCTGGTTATATGGATTCTCTTACTGGTTTGATCTTTTTCTTATTGATTGGAAAATGGTATCAAAACAGAACCTATCAAGCTTTGTCTTTCGAAAGAGATTACCGCTCCTATTTTCCTGTTGCTGTTAGCAAGATGGAAGCAGGTGAAGAGGTAAGTATTCCGATCGAAAAACTGAAAAAGGGAGATATCATTCTGATTAGAAATCAGGAATTGATTCCTGCAGATAGTATTCTGACCAAAGGTGATGCCCAAATAGATTACAGTTTTGTTACCGGAGAATCGAATCCTGTTTTTAAAGAAGCGGGTGATCAAATATTTGCTGGTGGCAAACAAATGGGAAGTTCCATTGAACTAACCATAGAGAAAGATGTGGTGCAAAGTCGATTGACTCAGCTTTGGAATCAATTCGAAGATGAAAACAAAGAAGCCTCGCGATTACATTCAATGATCGATAGAATTAGTAAGTATTTTACTGTAATAATCATTGCAATTGGAGCAATTGCCGGAATTTACTGGATGATGAACGATGTAAGTAAGGCTGTTTTTGCATTTACTTCGGTCTTAATTGTTGCTTGTCCATGTGCTTTGGCACTATCCGCCCCTTTCGCTTTGGGTAACACCATGCGA
>Ga0193955_1001466_pt1 | contig 11123 bp, 12 predicted proteins | sample BB_6_MG_FD_140343 | JGI IMG/M metagenome (GOLD analysis project Ga0193955, IMG submission 140343) | Microbial mat bacterial communities from the Broadkill River, Lewes, Delaware, United States - BB_6_MG | ecosystem: Environmental > Aquatic > Freshwater > River > Microbial mats | place: USA... | reverse complement strand
TTCTCATATTCTTTTTGTAGTAATTCTCTATTTATTTCCTTGCCATGCCCTGGTAGAAAGGTTTTACAACTTGTGTTTAGCAGTAATCCCCAGCTTTTCACCATTTCATCAATATTATCAGCAAACGGTGGAAACACTGAATTTTTAAAGATTCCAAACATTGCATCTCCAACAATTGCTATCTCATTGTCAACAATAACACTAATGGAGTCTGATGAATGTCCTTCTGTTGCAATTATATCTACATGCAATCCTTCCAAAGCGATATTATCTTTAACAAGCAAGTCTGGTTCAAAGCCCCTGTATCCAAATCTATGTTTTCCTAGCATCCTTCCTATTCGTGATAGGAGTTTAAACATAGTCATTGTTCCTTTGGGTAGCGGAGTATATCCATTTTCTATAAATTCTTTTGCTTTTTCTGAAACAATAATCTTACAATTCTTTTGTTCTTTGAGTTTACTTGCAGATTGGCAATGGTCGAAGTGCGTATGGGTAAGTATTAAAGAAGATATTTCAGGATTAGCTAACTCTATTGAATCAATATTCTTATTCAATCTGCTATATGCAGATGCTTTTCCAGTATCCACCAAAACATTACTGTTTTTATATGATATCAGATATGAATTACTGCGTCCTCCTAATACTTTATATATTTTGTATCCGTTCTTTGTCTCCCAACTTTTCATACAAAATGCCTTTTCCCAATTTAGTTTTATTTTATTACTTCAATCTTTTCGGCCCTCAAAATTACAACCGATACATAATCTTTTCCTGATTGCTTCATTCTTTGTCTTAGCCTTTCAACTCCTGCTTTTGATATCTTATCAGCTACACCTGCTTTTCTTTTTCTGTTTATCCATGCAGTATCTGTACAGGCTTTATTATCAATATGACATAAGATTGCTTTGTCTCTTTCTCTTTTGCTTATAGTTGCTATATTTATACGATTCTCTTCTGCAACACCTATTATTTTTATCTTCTTTTTATTGAACGTTCTGGTAAAACGTGTGGTAGAATCCTTAGGTATAATCTTTATTATCCTTCCTCTTTCTGTCCTTAATTTCATCTTTTTACCGTCTACACCACATACGTGAGCAATAATGCCTTCAACCTCAACCTTTGAATTTCGGTATTTTTCAATGTTTACTACCAGACTGTCTGCAACTACCTTTATTGGAGTCTTATACGATTTGTTAAATATACAACCAACTACTAAAAGTATTGATATCCCCAAATATATTATAAATCTCATAGTTGTTGTTATTATCGTTTGTCAACAGATTATTTAATTTCTACTTTACAATTTTTCAGTTCTTTAAATTCAATGCCAAATATTTGAATCATTCTGATCCTATTATACCTTTGAATGAATATTGGATATATGTTTATTAAAATATTTAGGACAATTAAAAACATCCCAGTTTCCCAGCGCTGATTTAATAGAACTTTAATAATAAAGTAATTCATTATTAGAAAACCCATTCCATGTATACCTTCTACTATTATTGTAAAAATAGTCCATGCTATGGCGTCTTCTCGATTTTTTATAACTCTAAACTTCTTCTTCCTGCGTTTATTTATGATTTTTATCCAAAAATCGCCACCAGTGGGCACTATTTTCTTAAAAAATATAACCCCTATCCTTTTGTAAAAAGTTAATTCTTTCTCAAATTTTGAACCTAAATATAATTTGCTTAAAAGATCGTTCATTTCTATCTTCCTAATTCGCTATATTTCGTTGATCCAAATAAGAAGAATAATCCAATAGGGAAAAAGAATAAACACAGTATTGCTGTTACTATAAAATGACGTTTTGTGAAATTAATCTTTATTTGTGCTTTAGATACGCTCGCTCCTGCAACCCAGCACATCATTAATACAGCTATAGAAACAGGAAGATGAGGTATCATCGCTTCCAACGCGTCAACAAAGCCGTCAGTCATGCCTAAGTGATATACAAATTGTACTAAAATAAGTGAGAATCCCCAAAGCATTGATAATGCAAATATTAATTTTGGACTAATCTTTTGTTGTTTCATAAACTTAAAATATTATTTAGTTGTTATATGTATGTAAAGATAAACTTATCCTCTAAAGAAACAAGCACCACACATATTAACATTATATTAAATATATCTTAATAATTTATTAAATAGTTCGCATATATATCAATCTAAATCAGCCATTTGTACCAATGCCACTTTATCCAACTCTTTTGATATTTCAATTGCTTCTTCAATCACACTGTCTGGATAACCGTTCATCTGTAGTATCCTTATGGCATTCCTATTTTTTAGCTTACCGTCTTTTAATTTGTAATCAAAATCAACTGATTTACCATCCACTATTTCGCTGAAGTGATGTAATTCGTATTCGTCATTTAACATGTCTGCAAGTTCTATATCGTGAGTCGATACAAATACAATATTATCGTTCTTCGTGAGTGATGATAGTACTGCTTTTGCTGCCGATATTCTTTCTACCGTATTAGTTCCTTTGAATATCTCGTCCAATAGAAACAGATTAGGTATAACAGTTTTGCTTTCATCCATCATCTCTTTTATCGACAATACCTCTTCAAAATAGTAACTCTTATCATTCAGCAAGTCATCACTTATCCTAATTGCTGAGTATACTCTTATTCTGGGTATTGTTATCGCTTTGGCAAAACATGTATTTATAGTTAGTCCTGCTATTATATTCAGACCGACGATTCTTATGAATGATGTTTTCCCCGACATATTTGAGCCGGTCAGCAGGATTGATTTGTCTGTTACAGTGATACTGTTTCTTACACAATCTGTAATGAGAGGATGGTAAATATCTGTTGCCTCTATTTTACATTTATCTTCATTAATATCTGGTAAACAGTAGTTTTCTAGTCCTTTTCTTAATGATGCAATTGAAATCAGTGAGTCTGTTTTCCCCACGAAAATGAATATCTTTTCTATCTCTTTTCTTTTATTTTCAAGCTTATCTAGTACAGAGAATAACAATATCGGTTCCAATAGAAATAGTATCTTAAACAGTTCTAATATTGCCCAGAATACAACTTCAAAGTCACCCTGTATTCCTGCTTCAATCTTAAAGAAAGACATTCGTCTGCGTACCTTATCAATAACATCTATAGACTCCTGAAGATCAGGGTTGATTTTCTTAAGTTTCCGGTCTTTAAATAGTGCTTTTGCAACAGCATTTAATTTTAGAAGCTGTGGCATAGAACTCAAATACATCCCAAGATTATTTTTATTCCAGTAATGTATCCCCAGATTAATAATGAATACACTCACAAATACGAACACAAACTTCGGATTAAAGAGCATCATTATCAATGACATCAGACTGGTAAAAGATAATAGTCGTACTACAAAGAACCATTTGGGCGGTTTTAGATGTCCTTCCTGAAACAATGAACTAACATAGTATGCTTCTGTATCATTAAGCTGATCAAGCTTTTGTTGGATATTTACACGAAAGGCTTCATCATTTGAGAATCTCTCAATCAATTCCTCATCTTCAGATATCTTATCAGAGTCAGAAGGTATCACTCTTAGTTTATTATAAAGATATTGCTGTCCAACTTTAGAATTGGTCCTATCAACAAACATGAATAATTCCTGAAAATCTAAATCATTACATGTCTTATCAGAAAGCACCTGAAAAGAATCTGAATTATCCTTATTTATGGAGTATTTCTCTATCAATTCAAAATTACACGAATCGACTTTAAACTCACCAAATGAATCTAATAGTCTCTCAATATTCTTTTTCTTTCTATTTAATATCATTACTGTGGGGAGGATTAGTAATTGATTATATTATTCAACTATCATTTTAACAATCAACGGCAAAGAGCCCGCCACATTTCCCATTATATGAATATAGATTGCAGGAATAATACTATCTGATTTTTCTCTGTAGTATGCGGCAAGTATTCCTATAGTCGAAGTAAAAACCAATACAAAACAAACAAACCACTGTCCCATTCCAGCCGATATAAGAGATAGATGCATTGCTCCAAATGCAAGACCGGAGAATATTACAGGAAAGCTCAGTCTAAGGAATTTCTTTGAAGAGAACTTCTGAATAAAGCCTTGTATCAATCCTCTAAAAAGAACTTCTTCACAAATACTAGACCATATCCATACGGTTAATACTCTTTCCATGAAAGTATTACTCTCAGGGAATCCTGCTGAATTACCCGTAGGAAAAATATTGTTTAATATTCCCATAAATACTATACCACCAACAATCATTGAAAGTAGAGTAATTCCAATAGTGATAGCTCCCAGCTTAAAGTAATTTATGTTTTTGGTTAGCTTAAAACCGTAGTTTGCTAATTTACCTTTATTAAGCAATAGAATCATTACCACCGAAAGAATCAGCATATAGGTTTTAAATATTACATTACTTCTATAAAAGTTTAGATCTGCTAGACTGTCAAATATATTGATGGTTAGATCTTGTAAGTATTTAGCCGAAAAGAATACAAATATTCCGACTAATAGTATTGCGACTGTTGCTAGTATTGGATTGCTTTGAATTTTACTTATTACTTTATTCATAATTATTGGGGTTGTATTATTTATTAGGGAATAGTTTATTAAATCCTGGTACTCTACTATTGAAAAAGAACTTCTGTTCGCTCATAATTTGCTTAACGTCCGCTTCAAAGTTTTCACTATCCATCTTAGACATTATCTTGATTACAGTGTTTTCGCATATCCTTCCTGCATGCATCAAACATGAACTATATACATTATTGCTCCAACTAGCTTGTTTAACCTCGCTCAATTCATTGTTCATGAGAGCAATCAGATGTTCTTCTCCATCAATAACCAGATTAAGTTGCTGACCATCCCAATGATCTGCAGCTTTCTCAGAAATATTGGAACATGCTATATTTGCCCCCTCAATTTCAATTGGTACATATGCTTCAATATGAACATCAACACCTCTTTCTATAGCTTTCTTAATTGGTTCAAGAACATGATTAAGGGCAACAGGGAAAGCATCTATAACTGCAATCTCTTTACACTTTTCAAGCATGGAACTGAACTTCTCGAAAACCAGAGCCACTGATTCAATAGAATATGTATTCTCATCAGGAGAGGTATTATTTAAATCCTTTAGTAGAGTCCTTGCATTTTCTGTACTCTTCAAAAGACTTTTCTCAAAGTGATTAATAAACTCATCAGGAGAAATTGCCTTACATAGTTTATTTTTGTTGTCCTCAACAACTACTGCACCTTTCAATGATAGCGACTCAATAGCTTTATAAACATTGGCTGTAGGCTTACCTATCCCCTTTCCAACCTTATAAGCTGTCATGGGTTCGCTTGTAAGTAAATGTAGATACACTTCAGATTCTAAGTTATTCAGATTCAGCTGTCTTAGCTGATCTATTGCTTTTTCAGTAGAATTCATAAAAGTATTTAATAATTAATATAATATAAAGCTACTACTAATTATTATACTTTCAAAAAAAACCAATATAATATTTAACAAAGTAAATGATAACAACAATACAAATATGAAATATCATGTAATATTATTGTTAAGTAAATATATCTAGTTTTAAGTAGTAAAATTATTTAGTGGAGCAGAAACCACTTAAAAATAACGGTATAATTTTTAAACTAATAGTTATGATAGCTGAAGAAATGAAATGCGGTGGATGGACTAATTACAGAGTTCCAATTACAAAAGAAGATCAAGCAGTATTTGATGAAGCAATGGAAGGTTTTGTAGGTGTTCATTATATCCCTGTAGCTGTATCAACTCAAGTTGTTGCTGGCGTAAATTACAAGTTTTTCTGTATATCTAAAGTAGTTGCACCTGGTACTACTCCTGGTACTGCTTTAGTTTCAATATTTAAACCACTAGAAGGTAAAGCTGTAATCACTTCGATTAATTAATCATTAACCTCCCAATGAAACAATATTTAGTAAGTAATTGGGAGGTTTATTGTTACACTTTCTTCTGCAAGAGATGTGATATTTTGATGTTGATTAATTACATCTACGATAGTTCTAAAATTAATCTCTGAGAATTCATTCAATATCTGCCGTGCACTACAAACACGATCTGTCGCATTTTTTTGTAACACTATTCTCAATAGAACTCCCAGAGGATGATTAACAATAATATTAGGTATCTGTATACTGTCTGTATTTAATTGCAACTTAATAATATCTGCAATATTGTTTCCTTTCATTACAGGTTCTCCAGTAATACATTCCAGAAATATTAGTCCCCAGGCATATAAATCAGATTTTGTGGTGGAAGGCTCTCCTCGCAATTGTTCTGGCGCACTATATAATGGTGTTCCAATAATCTGTTCACAGTCTGTTGTATCTTTACAATAATCTTCATGTATAAGGTTTGAAGATACACCTATTCCAAAATCCAGAACCTTTATATATGAACGTGACCCCTTTCTTACAACTTCAATATTATGAGGTTTCAAATCTCGGTGAATAATGCCTTTTGCATGAATATATATAAGTGCTTCGAGAACTTGCCCCATTAGATTAACCGTTTCCATTACTGATAAACCGTTTTCTTTTATGATATAATCTTTTAATGTTTCTCCTGACAAGTATTCAAATACTGCAAAAGGGATATTTTCTTTTGTTGCTCCTCTATCTAATACTTTAACAATATTGGGATGACTGATTTCTGAACATATCTGCACTTCTCTTTCAAATCTGTCTATCTGCTGTTTTCTTGAGTGTTCGTCAAGATCATCGATGATTTTAATTGTCTTTATAGCTACTGGATGACCGGTGCATATTTGTGTAGCTTTGTAAACAATACCGTATCCTCCTTCTCCTATCTTACTATGTATAATGTAGTTCTGACGTAAGGACTTCTGAAGTATATGGATTAATTTATTATTTTTCATCTTTACAAATAATTATTTAGCTTATAAACTTCATTATTTAAAGAAGACTGTAATTGCCTAATCTGATTTTCGCCTTTAATTATTTCAAAGTATGGATGATTGAAACGAAGCTCTCCTTTTTTCCTTTCAATTAAATGCGAGAATAGGTATCCATAAGGTTTAAGATCCATTATCTTTTTACGTAGGCGATAAATCTGAATATTTAAATAGTATTCATCTACATCATGAAATAACTCTTTACTTAAATAATCAGTCATTTCAGCCATTGATACCCATCCCTGTCTGCAACAGTCAACCCCCTCCTTTTCGTCTAGTAGTTTCTGTCTGACTAATTTAAGTAATACGTGATTATAAACTCTAACTCCTAAATCTAATTGCAAATCATTGACAATAATTTTCACACTTACATCCTCTTCATCTTCACTAACTGAAAACGAAAAGTATGATTGGTTTATAAGACTATTGAAGTCTGCTGTTGATTCAATAAATTCATTTTCAATGAACAACCATTCCTCATCGTCAAAGACATATGTATTCCCATTCTTTAATTCAATTATCTCTCCCTGAACGTCAACATTCCAGTTTGCCATATTTGTTTTATAAAATGAAACTTCCGGACTCTCGTTATTAGGAAACATATTTAATGACGTGAGCTCAAAATAGCGATTCTTATTTTTTGTTGATTTAAGATAACTACATGGTCGTTTATCATCAATAAATTCCCATATTACTGATTCTTTTTTCCCAAATTGTATTCTTGTACCTACTGTCAGCTTTATTGTAGAATGATAAATATATTTGCCATCTATTATTGTTCCATTTTTACTATAATCAATTATTTGCCACTCCGGTTCTTCCCAACGGATAAGGGCATGATTTCTTGATATACAACAATCAGTTAACAATGTTTGATTTCGCACTCCTCTTCCAAATTGATGGTACGTATTTAAAACTACTATTTCTCCCGTTTCATAATTTTTTATAGCTCCCATAAATCTTTCACTTTATTTCATATGTTACAACAAAACAAATCAATACTATTGAATGTAATGTTTTTTACTTCCAATAATATATACGCAAAAAATCATAAAGGTTTTAAGAAATGAAAGAAGATTTCTTAAACGACAAACGATTGTCTGTAACAGACAATCGTTCATTAAATATTATAGCTTTAGTCTATATATCTTAATCCACACTAGTCACTTTTGCGGCTCTTGTAAAAAATTCTCTTTCTTCTCCATATGTAGTACCAAATTCATTTGTTGCATATGCACGAACATAGTAGGTCACTTCTGTCTTTAAGCCAGTCAGATTACACACAAATCCCCCAGCAGATGTATTTTCCTCAGCTACTATTATATTATCATCTAAACTAACATCTGCATGTGTACTCCAGACAATTCCTTTTGATGTACAAGCAATTCCTCCATCACTCTTAACGGCACCTCCACATATAGCTGAATTCTTTGTGATTTTTCTTACATCAGATGTTGCAACAACAGGTTTTGTATAGTTTGTTGTTTTAAATTCTTTTACTTTGCCATAAATTGTTTCAAGCTCATTTGTTATATAAGCTCTTACATAATAGGTTGTACCTTCTTTTAAATTAGTTAGCTTACTTGAGAATGTTTTATCTCCCTTAACTTCTGTTGTTCTTCCTGAATTAACTTCCAAAGTAACGTTAGATGACGTATTCCAGACGATACCTCTATCTGTAATTGTTTTATCCCCATCACATATTAACTCCCCTCCACATATTGCTGTAGTATTAGATATTTCGTATACAAATGATGTTTTAACTATGGGTTCTGTGTAAATTGTTGAATTATCATCTTTTGAACAACTCACGATCATTAGTTGCACAAGCAGCAACAATGCTAAACTCTTAATTTTCATTACTTTAATGTTGTTAATTTTTATATTGTTTATCTATATTTATAGTAAATCTCTATACCATTTAATCTGATGTTATTTCTTCACGAATTTCCATTTTTTCTCACAATCGAAACATTTGTAAGATGACTTAAAGATTGGGAACATTGCACCAAGAACAAAGAATACGAAAACAGTTAATAAATTAGGTTCCTTATTCTTTCCTATATTATTAGAATTACAGAAAGGGCACGCTTTCTTATTTGTAGTAGAATCTATTTTAACGAGCTCCAATTCATGCTGCTTATCAGAATCATCATCAATTATGTATCCTCCTTCTTTGAGAAGATTCAAACCAGATTCACAATCGCTTTCTCTCACCAGAATCTTAACACCACCTATTGCATTGGAATAAAAGTTATACACCTGCGTTGTTAACTCATCCTTAATTATTGTATCAATACCTTTTGATTCAAGATATGCTTGCGCCATATGTGCTTCGTGAGGATATGTAAATGTAATAATTGTGATCCAATTCATAGTATGTTGTTAGCATCGTTATATTGTTATAACAACATTAACAAACATAGAAAAAGCATTTTACTTAACAAAGTAAATGATAACTAAAATACCTGTTTTACATACACACTTTCTGAATATTTGTGCATACTCTTCCCGCCATTATCAACTCCTTCAAAAAATATATAGAAATGTATTCTTTTATCATCCTCAGGCACAAGCATAAAGCATTTACAATCTTTTCTCCTTACTTTTTCATCAGGAAGATGATATACATTCTCGAACTCCTCATCAAAAGCAATAATTTTCACAATATCGTTATCATAACCCGATGATGTTGTTTGATTCTTCCAACTTATACAATAACGCTCTCCATCTATAGCCACACTAGCTGATGCAGTTTTTGGAACAGAACCTAAGCTCATTATTAATGATTTATAATCTGTAGTATCAGCATTGATAAATTGCCTATTAGTACTAATGAACATGGTGTATCCAGAGAATTTCTTTAGTGAGTGTTTTAATGATTTTGCGTATGGATTCCAAATAGGAGATACAACTAATTTGAGTAGTTTACTTGCTAATATTTGCGTTCGTCTGAATCCTCTTCTATTAGCTTGTTGAATTACTGTTTTTGGATTCTTTACATCTGCAGAAATTTTACGTGCACAAATCTTATCATTCCTACCATAAAATAGTATTCTATCTTTTTTTGCTATTTTTTTAATTGCTTTAAAAGCTGGAGTACTGACTTTGATTTTAGAATTTTTTAATATTGCCATAACGATTAAGTTTTAACACTACAAAAATAGCCATTATAGTACTTATAACAATAGATTTTGGGGGTAACAAAAATAAAAATAATATCTGTTAACTAGCTAACCGCGACCACTTCTCTTCCTCTCCTCTTCTACTCAACTCCCATTTTTTACACAAAAATGGGAGTTAATACAGAGTTGACAGGAAGCAGTTACCTAGTTGGTACCTACATGAGTATTATGTTTGCAGTGTTCTTTTTAACAAAACTTTAATACTAAACACTATTATTCTAATATCTATATTATATACATTTGGCACAAACACTATAATCAGGCACAATGAATAAAAGGATACTATTATTTTTAATAATGCTAGTAAGCATTAGCTCTTTAGCACAGGAATCAAAAAGACCTATTCAAATAAGTTTTGCTTATCCTCTTAGTACTAACGGCATTAATGCTAAAAACACAAGTAACACTCTATCTTACAATATCATATATGGTAAGAATGGTGGAGTTAGAGGCTTTGAGCTTGGTGGTGTTCTTAATGAAAACCACGGTAATGTATCAGGTGCACAATATGCAGGAGTATCAAACATGACTTATGGATCATCCAATGGCCTGGTTCTTTCTGGTGTTTATAATATGATTACTGGTAATGCATCTGGAATGCATTTCACTGGGGTATATAATCAATTTAATAAGAAAGCTAGCGGTATACAGATATCAGGAGTACTGAATATGACTGGAGGAAACTCTTCAGGACTGGCATTCTCGGGAGTTGCAAATCTTTATAGATCGGACTATAAAGGCTTACAGTTTTCTGTTGTAAATATTAATAATGGAACTATTAATGGTATGCAAATGGGAGTTGTAAACAAGACCAAAAAGCTAAAAGGTCTACAAATAGGTATCGTTAATATTGCTGATAACGCTGATGATGGAGCTTGCTTAGGACTTATCAATCTTGTAAAAAAGAATAGGTATTCTGCCTTTGAAGTATCTTTTAATGAATCAGCCTTCCTTGATGTTACATATAAATTAGGTACTCATAAATTGTACACCTT
>Ga0193955_1001464_pt1 | contig 11130 bp, 10 predicted proteins | sample BB_6_MG_FD_140343 | JGI IMG/M metagenome (GOLD analysis project Ga0193955, IMG submission 140343) | Microbial mat bacterial communities from the Broadkill River, Lewes, Delaware, United States - BB_6_MG | ecosystem: Environmental > Aquatic > Freshwater > River > Microbial mats | place: USA... | reverse complement strand
GGTGAAGGCGCAGTACGCTGCATGAAGCAGGCGATGAGCACCGTTGACGGCAGCATCGACTATATCAACTCCCACGGCACGTCGACACCTGCAGGCGACATCCAGGAGCTGAAGGCGATGAAAGAGACCTTCGGCGATCAGATGCCACCTGTCAGCTCAACCAAGTCGCTTACCGGCCACTCACTGGGCGCAACCGGCGTTCAGGAAGCGATCTACAGCCTGCTGATGATGGAGAACAAGTTTATCTGCGCATCGGCGAATATTGACGAGCTTGATCCGGCGGCTGAAGGCCTGCCCGTTGTCACTGAGCGTCGCGACAATGCGGATCTACAGCGAGTGATGTCTAACAGTTTCGGTTTTGGTGGTACCAACTCAACACTGGTATTCCAGAAATACACCGACTGATCATTTAAGCACATACAGAAAACCCGCCTTCCGGCGGGTTTTTTATTACCTTGTTCTTTTAAATTTTGTCTTCATCGATCACATTAAGATCACGCATCTGCGCTTCCAGCCAGCCAATTGAGTCGGTGTGGATATCATCAACAGTCCGGTCAGCCACAGGCACCGGAGCACCTACCCGAACCGTAATCGTTCCCGGGTATTTGACGTAACTTTTCCCCGGCCAGTAGAGGCCCGCATCATGGGCTAACGGCACAACCGGAACCTGAGCACTGGCTGCCAGCATTGCGCCACCTTTATTAAACTTACCCAGCTGGCCGGTTTCCACCCGGGTTCCCTGAGGGAAGATAACCACGTTAATCCCCTCCTGGAGCCGCTCCTTGCCCTGAGTCAGCAGCTGTTTTAATGCTCCCCGGCGTTTACTGCGATCCAGCGCAATTGGCTTGAGCATCCCCAATGCCCAGCCAAAAAACGGAATTTTTAACAGCTCCTGCTTCAATACCGCGCTCTGCGGACGAATCAGCGTCTGTAAAAAAAATGTCTCCCACTCACTGGAATGGTTAGCGACCACCACATAGGCGCCATCGCTATCCTTCGGCAGGTTTTCACGCCCCTCTACCCGGTATCTGACACCACAGGTCAGATAAAGCCATAGCATCGTAAAGTAATTCATCAGGGTAAAGAGCTTAAAACGGGGACGAAATGGCAATGCCCATCCGACCAGCATACAAAAAGCCGCAAACACTAACGTCACCGGATAGAACCCCGCATAGAAAAGCGTTGCTCGCAGATATAAAAACAGAGAGGGTTTTCGGATCATCGCCTGGTCACTATCCTTTTCGGCATTAATATCGGATTCAACAGCCGGTTTCAAGAGCTCACCTTCCAGTGACCGCTTTTTCCACCCCGCTTTTCTAGCAGCTTAATCTCAGAGATCACCATCCCCTTGTCCACCGCTTTACACATATCATAGATGGTCAGCGCCGCAACCGATGCCGCGGTCAGCGCTTCCATCTCAACACCTGTCTGGCCTGCAAGCTTACAGGTCGCCAGAATCAGTACCGAATCGGACTCCGGCCGGGGCGTCAGCTCAACAGTGACTTTACTCAGCATCAGCGGATGACACAGAGGAATAAGATCGGAGCAGCGTTTAGCCGCCTGAATTCCGGCAATTCTGGCCACCGCCAGCACATCACCCTTTTTATGCTCACCGGTGGTGATCATCTCAAGGGTTTCAGGGGTCATGGTTACTACCGCCTGCGCAGTAGCCTCCCGACTGGTGACCGCCTTTTCGGATACGTCCACCATATTCGCATGGCCATTTTCATCCAGATGAGTAAGACGACTCATACGGCCTCCTGTGATTTCTTTTTATTCAATACCGGATTGGCATACATCTGCTGCAGAATCGTTGCCGCAGACTCCGGCAATCCGTCCGTGCGGGCAGCAAACAGTGCTTTCTGCTCAGCACTGATGTTATCCACATCGACGCCCGCCGCCAATAAATTGGAAGGGTGCAGATAATAGCTCTCGATAATCTGCCGATCGATCTCAGCTGCCAACTCTTCCGGAGTGTTCTTATCGGTAATCACGTCACCAAACGCAACATGTACATGACCTTTGTTACCGGTAATCCCGGTCACAATGCTGTCAATATCTTCAAACTGGGATTTCTCGTACTTAACCCCCTGAGACTTGGAATCAAGCTCAAGAGCCTTCGCCCGATCGCAGGGGTCATACTCATAGGAGATCGAAACGGGGACAATTTTCACCCGCTCCAGAAATTCAGCAAAGCTGCGCTGTTTCCGATGCGTCATATAAAACATTTTCAGAATCGCCGGATCAGTAAAATCATTACCGTCTTTTGCCCGCCCTTCCCGCTGAGCAATCCAGACGCTCGCCTCATCCTGCACCAGAGAGTGGTCTATATAGGCAGACAACTGACCCAGCGCGGTGAGAACCTCACGCCCTTTAGCCGAGCGGTTAACAATAAAACTCTTATTCAGACGCATCAGATCAGACACGTACGGCTTGCGCAGCAGATTATCGCCTATGGCGATGCGCAATGTATCAAAACCGTTTTGATACAGCGCCCAGTTAACAAATGCCGGATCCATGGCAATATCACGGTGATTTGAAACAAACAGATACGCCTCATCCTGTTCTAGATTTTCAATACCACTGCAGGATAGACGGGTAGTGGTACGCCCGATCATCTTAGTCATATAGCCGGCAATCAGCGTCTGAAACTGCTGAACAGTTTCGATCTCGCCGGTTTTTTGTGCCAGAAAAATACGCACGGCAGGCTTCAGCAACCAGCCAAACACCGATGCCATCCGGGGAAACTGATAGCGGGTCAGGACTGAGATCAGTTCATCATCATGGATCAGCCGGTTCAGAGCATCACTTACCTCGCTATCATGGTAGGGGCGGATATTCTGAAATGGATCATTGATAGAGCTGGCTGCCATTCTGCCTCCTGAGGCACTGCGAATAATTAGGCCGGTATTTTACAGGGAGACAGGAATAATTTCAGCGCACATTATCAATTCTTTAGATTAATCCGCTCAGATCAACCTCCGGTCATGTTCATAAACCGGACAATCTGCGGCGTTTCATCATCAAGATCAAAATGATGCTGTTCCGGTTTCAGATCCATTGCCTGAATCAGATGCTGTTTCAGCAGTTCGATATCGCCGGGATGCTCACGGATAACCCGACGCAGATCCATGGAATGCTCATTTCCAAGGCAGAGCAACAAACGCCCCTCCACAGTCATCCGAACCCGGTTACATTCACTACAGAAGTTATGGCTGTGGGGAGAGATGAAGCCTATCAGGCTGTCACTATCAGACATCCGATAATAGCGCGATGGCCCGCCGGTTTTCTCGCTGCAGTCGATCAGGGGATACTCAGCCGTGATCATCTCCAGTAACTCATCGCTGGAACAATACACTTCAGCCCGGTCATGCTCGGTGATCGCGCCCAGCGGCATCTCCTCTATAAAGGTGATATCCACTCCCTTATTACGGGCAAAGGCGATAAGGTCGAGCACCTCATCATCATTACGGCCCTTCAGCACAACCGCATTCAGCTTAATCCGCTTGAAGCCTGCGTCGATCGCGGCATCGATCCCCGCTAACACCTGTTCAAGACGCCCGGTACGGGTCAAGCGTTTAAATTTATCCGCCTGCAAACTATCGAGGCTGATATTCAGACGGTCAACGCCCAGGCGTTTGAGATCAGCAGCCATACCAACTAGCTGAGAGCCATTAGTGGTAATCAGCAGTTCTGCCGGCAACTGTCCCAGCTGTTCCACCAGCGTGAGAATCCCCCGTCGTACCAGTGGCTCACCGCCGGTCAGACGGATCTTATTAACCCCCAGCTCGACGAACGCCCGGGCCACCAGAAACAGCTCTTCCAGTGATAAAACCTCGCTGCGGGGCAGAAACTGCATCTCCTCTGCCATACAGTAGACACAACGAAAATCACACCGGTCCGTGACAGATAGACGGACATATTCAACCCTTCGGCCAAAGCGATCGACCAGTTGAGTGGTGACGTTGTTGCTCTGATTTATCTGCATACCCGGCTAGTATCTCTTGCTCATTTAGGTAAAAATATATCTGATTATTTTAGTCAGTTATTCAACTAATTGTTAGGTGAGTTTTCAAACAATGTACATGCTTCTAAAGCACTCCCACATCAGCTTTGCCGCACTGAGCATCCTCTTTTTCACTCTTCGGGGTTACTGGATGCTCTCAACACCGGAAATGTTAAAACGACGCTGGGTCAGAATTGCACCACATGTTATCGATACCCTCTTACTGGTAAGCGCCATAGCTCTCACCATTACCGTCAACCAATATCCTCTTACTCATAGCTGGCTGACGGCAAAACTGATCGCACTGGTGGCTTATATTGTCCTGGGTACCATCGCCCTGAAACGGGGAAAAACCAGAAAGACCCGCACCCTCGCATTTGTTTTAGCGCTGGCCTGTGTGGCTTATATCGTCTGGGTGGCCCTGCACCACACCCCGCTACCCTGATATCAGTTAAGCGGTGATATCATCGATCTTCTCCTTCTGGTACTGCTCACGAATCATCGCCACCAGCTGACTCCGCCAGGGCAACTGACGGATACCAAAATGATTCAGTAATTTAGTGCAGACCAGTACCGAAGAGGCCGGGCGTTCAGCATCGCTGCCTAACTCGGAGGAGCTGATCGGTATCAGTTTCTCCACTTTAAGCTTTTCATACTGACCTGCAGCGGCCAGCACCGCTTCAGTAAAACCGTAACGCGTGGTGATCTCTGCACAGCAGTAATGATAGGTACCCCAGTTTTCTGCTCCATTATGTAGCTGTTTCAGAATAGCAACGATTACCCGGGCAATATCACTGGCGGAGGTCGGGCACCCCCGGCGATCATCCGCAGCAAAGATCTCCTCCTCCTGACGCGCCTGGAGAAGTGCACGACGCATAAAATTATCGCCAATAGTACTGAATACCCAGCTGACCCGGAGAATCAGATGCTGCGGTAATGCAGCACGCAACACCTCTTCGCCCTGCCATTTACTATCACCATACAAACCCAGCGGACGTGCCTGATCATCCTCTTTATAGCCACTCTCATAGTGGCCATCAAAGACATAGTCAGATGACAGGTGTATCAGCGGAATAGCGAGTTCGCCACAGGCCATCGCCAGATTTTTTACGGCATCCCTGTTCAGCGCATAGCAACGTTCAGCCTGCGCTTCAGCCTGATCAACCGCGTTAAACCCGGTAGTATTGATGACATAATCCGGCAGATGCTCATCCAGCTGTTTCTGGACCTGCTCGCGACTACTGATGTCCAGTTTCGCATCCGTAAAAGCAACGACAGAAAAAAACGGATCATTCTGTGTCGCCTGATTTAAAAAATAACCTATCTGGCCATCAACGCCGGTAATTAAAATTTTCGCCGGAGTGGTCAGAAAATCCTGAGTCATTACGTTATAGCTCCACCAGTTTCGCTTTCAAATCAACGATACCATATCAAAACGGCAGCGAAACCAAAAAAGCGTTCGGGCTGATAAAAGTTTTCGCCAAAACATCCGCACAGCGGTAATGGTTTCAGATATCCATATAAACAGGCAGAATAGGCCTCCGGATAAACAATCCTTCTGCGCTATAGTTCGCGCATTTTTTTGCAAGACGAGGCCCTTCTTATGGCTTTAGAGATAAGCTCTCATAAAAGCGAAAAACCTGCTGGACGGATTCGCCAGCGCAACGAACAAGTAATTCTGGCAGCGGCGGTGCAGGAATTTGCCGCCTGTGGATATAAAGGCGCCAGCATGCGGCAGATTGCCAGCCGCGCCGATCTGCCAAAAGCCAACATTCACTACTATTTCAAGAATAAACTGAGGCTCTATTTCGCGGTACTCAGTGATATTATTGATCTGTGGGACAGCACCCTGAGCAACCTGAAAGCCGAGGATGATGCTGTTGAAAGCCTGACCCGGTATCTGCGGAAAAAAATCGAATTTTCCCGCGATCATCCTCTGGCATCACGTATTTTTGCCAGCGAGATTATCAGCGGCGGCCCTAACCTGGGCAACTATTTCACCGAAGGCTATGAAGAGTGGTTCAGATCCCGGACGGCCGTCTTCGAGCAATGGCAGCAACTGGGTAAGCTTGATACCGCTATAGCGCCGAGTCATCTGATTTTTTTACTCTGGTCCAGCACACAGCACTATGCAGATTTTGCACTACAAGTGTCTTCCGCACTGGGAAAGGACTCTTTGGAAAACAGCGATTATGAGCAGGCGATTGGAACACTGACACACATTATCCTCAAAGGCTGTGGTATCACACAGAAAGCGTAATCCGGCTGAGCGACTCACCATGCCAGTGAGTAGTTTCAGTCTATTACTGCCTCGCTAAAGCACAATAACTGTGCAGTCATGAACGTATAGGGTGCGTTGTTCAGGCCGCTCCTTCAGAAGCCGATCAAGATTCGGCTCATATGGACATACAGCCCAGCCTGATTCCGGCGAAAAAGGCACGCCTGAGCAATGTTGACCAACTGGCCAGTTTTTTGCTTCTCTTTTTGGATATATACAAGACTCAACTATTTTGTTTCAGTATAGTTTTCTTTTAGCTCCATTATCGGCGAGGTAGCCAGCGTGAAGCAGAACTCACCACCACCGCGATTAACCCTGCGCGGGATCACCAAACAATACCCCGGTTGTCTGGCTAATGATGATGTTCATCTGGATATTCAGTCCGCTGAGATTCACGCCCTGCTGGGCGAAAATGGCGCGGGGAAAAGCACCCTGATGAAAGTGATCTACGGGCTGGTAAAACCTGATAGCGGAGAGGTGCTTTGGGATGGACTGCCCCTCGAAGTAAAAGACCCGGCCCATGCCCGCAAGATGGGAATCGGCATGGTGTTTCAGCACTTTTCACTGTTTGAAACCCTGACCGTCACTGAAAATATCGCCCTGGCGCTGGGTGACGATGCCGGTGAACTGACCGCGCTGGCAGACAAGATCCGTAGCGTGTCAGAAAAGTACGGTATGGCAATTAACCCTGACCGGGAGATTCATACCCTGTCCGTGGGCGAACGACAGCGGGTTGAGATCGTCCGCTGCCTGGTGCAGGAGATCAAACTACTGATTCTTGATGAGCCCACCTCTGTGTTAACGCCACAGGAGGTAGAGGCTCTGTTCATCACCCTGCGGCAACTGGCCGATGAAGGCTGCTCAATCCTGTTTATCAGCCACAAACTGAATGAAGTCAAAGCCTTGTGCCACAAAGCCACCGTGTTGCGCGCGGGAAGAGTATCCGGCGAGTGTATTCCCGCTGAAGAGAGCGCCACCAGCATGGCAAAGCTGATGGTCGGAGATGACACACCGGTCAGCACCACCTACCCCAAAAAACTGGGCAATACACCGCTACTGAGCATCACTGACCTGAACCGGCATAGCCCCGACCCGTTCGGGGTCCATCTGAAACACATCAACCTGACGGTTAACGCCGGAGAGATCGTCGGCATCGCTGGTGTCGCCGGCAATGGTCAGGAGGAGCTGCTGGCCAGCCTGAGCGGTGAACACCTCTGCCCTGACGGCAAAACCATTACTTTTGCTGAAGACGAAGTCGCTAACCTGCCTCCCGATCAGCGCCGACAGTGGGGCCTGGCTTTTGTCCCCGAAGAGCGGCTTGGCCGGGGCGCGGTGCCCGGAATGAGCCTGACGGAAAATGCCCTGCTTACCGGCTTTCTGACCGGACTGGTCAGCAAAGGACTGGTCGCCTGGCACAAAGCGGAGCGCTTTGCCGATGCGATTATCGATCAGTATAAGGTTAAAACCGCAGGCCACCATGCGCAGGCCGACAGCCTTTCCGGAGGCAACCTGCAGAAATTTATTATCGGCCGGGAGATCATGCAAAACCCGAAAATCCTGATCGCCGCCCACCCCACCTGGGGTGTCGATATCGGGGCCGCCACCGCAATTCACAAAGCGCTGATTACCCTGCGTGATCAGGGGGCGGCGATTCTGGTCGTTTCGGAGGATATCGACGAGCTGTTCCTGATCTCCGACCGAATCGGCGCAATCTGTGATGGCGCACTCTCGCCGATTAAACCCACCCCCGAATCCTCGATACAGGAGCTGGGACGGATGATGGCCGGTGACTTTAACCGCTCGGTCAATGACGGGAGCACAGCCCTATGATTAAACTTGAACCCCGTGGTGAGCGCTCCGCCACAATGGCATATCTGTCTCCGGTATTAGCCGCGTTATTAACGATGCTGACCGGTCTGATACTGTTTACTCTGCTGGGTATTGACCCGGTCGAAGCATTGATCACTATTCTTTATGTCCCGATCTCTGATACTCACGGCATTACAGAGCTCTGTGTAAAAACCACCCCTATTTTACTCTGCGCCATCGGCCTGTCGGTGGTATTCAAGGCCAAGATCTGGAATATAGGCGCCGAAGGACAGCTGCTGATGGGTGGATTGTTTGGCAGCTATATAGCCTTGCAACTGATCGAAACAGAGGGATTCTGGGTATTACCTGCAGTGCTGATCTCCGGTGTCGTGGGCGGGATGTTCTGGTCTGGCATTGCCGCCATACTCAAAGTTCGCTTTAACACCAATGAGATCCTCACCACCATCATGATGAACTATATCGCCCTGAACATTCTGCTCTGGGCGGTTCATGGTCCTCTGAAGGACCCGGAAGGTTTCAACTTCCCGGAATCGGCACTCTTTGGTGATTCGGCTCTGTTACCGGTTTTGATCGAGGGTACCCGGGTGAACTTTGGTATGGCGCTGGCGCTGCTGGCGGTCGTCGCCGTCTGGGTATTGATGAGCCGCAGTTTTTACGGTTTCCAGATCAAAGTGATGGGTATGGACGCCGGGGCCGCACGACTGTCGGGCTTTAAGGATAAACGACTGATCTGTTTTGCCCTGTTGCTGAGTGGCGGATTAGCCGGGCTGGCAGGCGTTGGCGAAGTGACCGGGCCAATTGGTCAGTTGATTCCGCAGATCTCCCCCGGATATGGTTACGCCGCTATTATTGTGGCATTTCTCGGTCGTCTCCATCCGGTAGGGATTCTACTGGCAAGCCTGCTGATGGCGCTGCTGTATATGGGGGGGGAGATGGCGCAGATCAGCCTGGGGCTGCCGCTGGCTCTGACCGGACTGTTCCAGGGAATGCTGCTGTTCTACCTGCTCGCCTGTGATGTCCTGATCACCTTCCGTATCCGCCTCAAACCGGGAAAGGTCATCTCCCGCTCACCTGTGCCGCCATTAGCGTCTGAGACGCAAGGATAAACCATGGATATTGATCTGATTACCAATATACTCTACGCCATGATCCGCACCGGAACTCCGCTCCTTATTGTCGCGCTGGGAGAGCTGGTGTGTGAAAAAAGCGGGGTACTCAACCTCGGCCAGGAGGGAATGATGCTGATGGGCGCGGTGGTCGGCTTTATCGTCACCCTGCTCTCCGGCAGCCTGCTGTTAGGCTTCCTGCTGGCGATGGTCGCCGGGGTACTGATGTCGCTCATTTTTGGTCTGATCACCATGGAGCTCAGTGCCAACCAGGTTGCTACCGGGCTGGCGCTGACCATCTTTGGCACCGGGTTGTCTGCATTTGTCGGCAGTGATTTCGTCGGCAAACCGATTGCAGGCCTGGATCCTGTGTTTATTCCGGTACTCACGGATCTGCCGATCATCGGCCGAATGCTGTTTGGTCAGGATCTGATCGTCTATCTATCCTTTGTGCTGTTTGGCGCCGTTTACTGGTTTATCAACTACTCGCGCCCGGGACTGATTCTTAAGGCCGTGGGAGAAAACCCTCACGCGGCCAACGCGATCGGACTGCCGGTTTTCAAGACCCGTTATCTGGCAATTATCTTTGGCGGTGCCATGGCAGGACTGGCCGGAGGTTACCTGTCGCTGGCATATACCCCTCTATGGGCTGAAAATATGTCCGCAGGACGCGGCTGGATTGCCCTTGCTCTGGTGGTATTTGCCAGTTGGAAAGCTGAGCGCGTCCTGCTGGGTGCCTGGCTGTTTGGCCTGGCCAGTATCTTACACCTGGTATTTCAGGGACTTGGCTTTTCGGTTTCACCAAACCTGCTGGCGATACTGCCCTATTTAGCTACAGTGGTGGTACTGGTGCTTCTTTCGAGTAATCAGACCCGCAGCCGCCTGGTGGCTCCGATCTCGCTGGGCAATCCATTCCATGCCAGAGGCTGACGAGCGAAGTTTAACTGCACGGGCTCTGGTGAGCTGTATGAAAGCAATCACCACGCAAATGCACCAGAACAGGACTGATTTACCAATCAAGGAAGAGAACCCAGGGAGTACCACAACAGACCCGTGTCTGCTTACAACAGGGATCACAGTGGCATAACCAAAACATGACTAATTGGTCAGAATTTTGCTTAAACAATAACAACTGACCATAGGGTCAATTTTTTAGCCTATCAAAACACATGATGCAACAGGAGAAGGACGCATGAAACGTCGTCAATTTAACAAGCTGGTTACCGGTCTTGCTGCCGGTATGTGCATCTCTGCACTCACCACTCTTTCAGTTCAGGCCGCTGATCCCCTCAAAGTTGGTTTTGTCTATGTAGGCCCTGTCGGTGACCATGGCTGGTCATATCAACACGATCAGGGACGTCAATCCGTTGAAGCGGAATTTGGCGATAAAGTACAGACAACCTATGTGGAAAACGTCGCCGAGGGTGCTGACGCCCAGCGGGTCATCTACAACCTGGCAAAAACCGGCCACGATCTGATTTTCACCACCTCGTTTGGTTTTATGAACCCAACGCTGAAGGTCGCCAAACAGTTCCCCAATGTTGTATTTGAGCATGCCACCGGCTACAAGATGGCGAAAAACCTGGGCACCTATATCTCCACGACCTTTGAAGGGCGCTATGTTGCCGGTTATGTCGCCTCACAGGTGACTAAAAGCAACAAAATCGGTTATATCGCATCCTTCCCTATCCCTGAGGTTATCCGCGATATTAACGCAGTGCAGCTGGCTCTGAACAAGTACAACCCGGAAGCGGAACTCAAAGTGATCTGGGTTAACAGCTGGTTTGATCCGGGCAAAGAAGCTGACGCCGCCAATGCCATGATGGATCAGGGTGTTGACGTTATCCTGCAACATACCGACAGCCCGGCGGCGATGCAGGCAGCTGAGCGACGTGGTGCCTATGCCGTGG
>Ga0193955_1001460_pt1 | contig 11156 bp, 7 predicted proteins | sample BB_6_MG_FD_140343 | JGI IMG/M metagenome (GOLD analysis project Ga0193955, IMG submission 140343) | Microbial mat bacterial communities from the Broadkill River, Lewes, Delaware, United States - BB_6_MG | ecosystem: Environmental > Aquatic > Freshwater > River > Microbial mats | place: USA... | reverse complement strand
TCACGATCTGCAAGCGTCTTGTTGAGATGATGGGCGGAGACATCGGGGTAGAAAGCGAGCTGGGCAAAGGCAGCAAATTCAGCTTCACAGCCGTCGTTGGAAAGGTGACCGGGAAAATCACTCGAACCCGTGATGTGGGAGATCTCAATGGAATGAGGGTCCTCGTTGTGGATGACAGCAATGCGGCCCGGGAGATATTCAAAGAGATGCTGGAGTCCATGACATTCAACGTCACCCTGGCGAATTCCGGAGAGAAGGCCCTGGCCGAACTCGACCGGGAAACGGACATGGACAAACTCTATGAACTCGTCATCATGGACTGGAGCATGCCCGGCATAAATGGAATTGAAGCATCACGCCGCATCAAAGCAAACACAAGCCTGTCGCCCCAACCCACCATCATCATGGCCACATCCTACGGACGCGAAGAGATCATGCAGCAAGCAGAGCAGGCAGGGGTGGATGGGTTCCTCATCAAGCCGGTGAGTGCCTCGGTGCTCTTTAACACCATCATGGATGTCTTTGGAAAAGCAATACACACACGCGATCATATCAGGCCGCTGCATGGGCCTGACCCCGAGGCTCTCCAAAAAATAGGGGGCGCCAGAGTCCTGCTGGTCGAAGACAATGAAATCAACCAGCAGATTGCCCGGGAAATCCTGGAAGACGCCGGCCTGGTGGTAACCATCGCAGGAGACGGCAAGCAAGCCGTTGAGGCGGTTCAGAAAGGTCCGTTCGATACGGTTCTCATGGACATCCAGATGCCTATCATGGACGGCTACACGGCCACCCGGGAGATCCGAATGCTGGCACCCGACATCCGAAAAATACCCATTATTGCCATGACGGCCCACGCCATGGCCGGTGACAGGGAAAAGAGCCTGGAAGCCGGAATGGACGACCACGTGTCCAAGCCCATTGATGCCGAGGAGCTGCTCAACACATTGTGCCGCTGGATCAAACCCGGAGAAAGGGCTGCGCCTCCCGCTTCCAGGGCACAGAAACACGGTGAAATACATTCAATACCGGTCCTCAAGGGGTTTGACACTGAGGAGGGACTGTCTCGGGTGGCTGGGAACAAAACACTCTACGTTGACCTTCTGCACCGTTTTCTCACCAATCACGCACATGATGCTGAGGAAATAAAAAACGCCCTCCGGGAAAACGATTCCCAACGGGCGAAACGGGTTGCGCACAGTGTAAAAGGGGTGTCCGGCAACTTGGGTGCCGAAGCGTTGTCCGCGGCAGCGGCAGCCCTTGAGGTTGCCATACACAACGAGGCCAATGAAGAGATTGAACATGCACAGGTCAGGTTCTCAGAACACCTGGCACAGACCCTGACCACTCTGTCAGAAGCGAAACTGCACACACTGGTGCCTGAAGAGGAAGAGCCCGCCACGGGAGAAATAGACCGGGCCCATACCGAACCGTTGCTATGCCGGTTGTATGCCCTCCTCCGGGACAACGACGGCGAGGCCCTGGACCTCCTTGCCGAGACCCGGCGTCACTTAAAGGGAACCGTGGACGACACCTTGCTTGACCGGCTTGAAAAAACGACCGAATCCTTTGAGTTTGATGAGGCCGTGGACGCTCTGAAATCCATGGCTGCCACCCTGAACATCCCGCTGGAGGAAGAGGACGACGGGTAAGGGCTCACGCAACAACATAATGGTCGTAACTGTTCAGCCCCTGAAAAACTGCCTTCTATGGTCAAAGTGTGCCTCCGGCGGCAAGGTGTGCCACCTTGAAAGCAGGTTGCGAATGCGCTTCGCCCCTCGTTCCTCGGGGCAAATCACATTCGCTTTTGATTTTAGTGTAAATCTGAAGACAAAGACTAAACCTGTTTGTCAAACTTTTCAAAAATTTGGCCCCGGCAGGGCCGCCGGAGCCATAAGTTGATATAGTTACAAATGTACAACCACAGATTCGGCGTGGGTTTGGCAGTTCCTTCATGCTTCTTCGGTGTTACGTGCAAACGAAAAGGCGGCCAGACTCATCACACTGTATGATTATTCGTGCCCGGCCCCTATGCTATGGTTCTATCCAGACGGTGCCCTTTTTATACAGCTCCAGTCGTTCCCGGAAAGAGCCCACCAGGTCTGTATTCCCGTTATCGACCAGTTTATCAATGGCCTCTCCCTGGGCTTGAATGGCTTTTTCAAAAAGACCATTGGCAGCGTAAGCGGCCGCCAGGGTATCAAGGGCATTGGGGTTTGTTCCACCGGTTTGCACCAGGGACTCTGCAAGTTTCAGGGCCCGCTTGCTGTCCCTGTAACTCTCATCAGCGCATGTGGCCAGGATCCATGCCAGATCGTTCGTGGCGACAAAAGATGCCCGGTTCTTCTCCTTCAACGCCTCTTCCAGCCAGCGTATGGCGATCCCCACATCCTTTGCCACCCCAGTGCCGAAGCGATACATCCCTGCAACCCTGAGCATGGCATCGCCATTCCCCAGCTCTGCCGCACGCAAAAACCAGGCAAAGGCAAGGTTCATGTCTTTTGGCACCCCCTTGCCCGTGGCGCACATGTTTCCAAGGGCTATGGAGCCGGGAGGGAAATTCTGTTTGTCAGCCCTTTTGAACCAGAGCACGGCCAATTCGTAATCCCGTGGCCCCCCATGGCCGTCGAGGTACATCGCCCCCAGCGCGAACTGGGCCTCAGCCAGACCGCGATCCGCGGCATACTGATACCACCTTCTGGCTGCGGCCGGATCTGGGGTGGTCCCATCCCCCTTCTGGTATATAAGCCCCAGAACCTGTGCGGCTTGTGCATGCCCCTGGAGTGCCGCTTTCTCAAACCAGGCAAAGGCCTTGGCGCTGTCCGGTTGCACAAACGCCACCACCGGCCGCTGATGAAGATACCCCATGATAAACTGGGCCTGAGCATTGCCCTTTTCTGCCTTCTCTTTGTCCTTCACGTACCGTTCGTGGGTATACCCTTGAGGGAAGGTCCCTGTCTCCTCGGCAGCAAAGGCTGCCGTACCGATACAACTGGCCAGGGCCAGATAAAGCGCACAAACAAGCAAAACACATCGATTTCTCATAAACACCTTCATTTTCAAGCACCCGCAGAAAAAAACCGGCGTGACAGCATGCCGGCAAACCTTAACAACCCCACCCCCGAAACCAGATAAAGCCCCCCCGTTACACACCCTGACCAGAGATGAATTTTCCCCCGTGTGTCAAGCATTGCCACCTTTCCACCGTAGACAACACAAGTGGAAATAAAGTTCACAAGATACTGAAATGAAAGTCCGATGGCAACAATCCCCAGTAAACACAACGCCCCCTTCACAAGGGCGGAGGTTGTCAGATGAGGGGCCTGGGGAAGTTCAAAGGGCGTGGGGTTAAACACACGCGCCAGGGTATCGGCTTTGGCGATCAGAACCCCGGAAAAGAGAAGCATCACAAAGGGCAAAAAGGTATTGAGCTGCGCAAAGGTACTTACCCTTGCGGCCATGGCGAACGCCTCATCCCCGGGAAGCATCCGAACGGCATCCCGTGAGACGAAGTAGTTGCCCACAGCGCCTGGAATGGCGAAGAAGGCTTTGACGGCATAGAAAAGTGCCAAAAGTCGAATGGCAATACCAGTCAGTTTCTGTGATTCCATGGGAGGCCCTTTCCTCGTAACGGGGTTCAAAAAAGACAAATAGATTCCTTTATATACCATTTTAAGCCAAAACGGTATGACCAAGGTCACAGCAAGGGATGATCCCCTGGCGGCGCAGCCCCAACCTGCGTTCAAGATGGCACATCTTGCCGGAACTCAAGCTATAGATGCCTCCGGCGGCCCTTCTAGGGGCTAAGCTTTTGCCAATGTTGTGGGCTGGGTTTAACAACCAGATTTTGGTAAATGATCCCAGGTTTACACTGAATCAAAGGCGGAAGTGATTTGACCCGAGGAACGAGGGGCGAAGTCAAGCGGATTTCAGATGCCTTCATGGCCCTGTTAACTGGCATAAACCCCGAAGGCCACGAAGCGCCCTTCGGGCTACACGAAGGAATTTTTATAAACCTCAGCAGTTGTTCAGGGGCAAAGCCCGTTAGCGAATGTGATCGACCTGAGGAACGAAGGTCGGGAGCATTCGCGAACCTGGGGTCAAGGGGCTCAGCCCCTTGCCGCCGGAGGCATTCTTTTACGGCCCTTTAACCTTAGAAGGCTATGCTTTTTCTTCAGCAAGAAAAGGCTGAACCGAATTTCCGGTGGTCTCTTTTACGAGCTGGAGCCCCGACCAGACGCCGGCCACGAGAAAAACCATGCCGCCTGCAAAGAGGGTGGAGGACATGCCGGAGTGATCGGCGTACCACCCCAGAAAAGGGCCGATGACAACAAAGGCAAGACGGATAATAAGGCTTCGGATGGAGAGAACGGTGGCCCGGATTTCTGAAGGAGTCGACTCGTTGATGTAGTTTCTCAGCACCGGGGTGGCCACGCCCCTCACGAGATAAAACAGAAAGAGAAGGCCCACGGCCCAAAGGGTGCTGAAAAAGCTCAAGGCAAGGTAAATGGAGGCGATGGAAAACGCGATAAAGAGAACGGTCTTGTCCCGCCCCAGGCTCTTTTCCACCTTCCAGGCATGCATGGAAACCGACCCGGTGGTAAGGTTCAGCGCTGGGAGAAAGATGCCGTAAAGGGCAAGGGGAACGGCGAGAAAAACAAAGTAGGGTTGAATCAGCCAGGCCATGGTAAGCGTGGCAGTGCCGATGACGGACGAGTAAATGATGCTCCACTTAAGACCCGTGTTCCGGGTCAGAGCGTAGCGGATGATCTGGAACACCTGGGTAAAGTTCCCCTTGCTTGTGATCTTTCGACGTTCCGGTTCAAAGAGCAGCAGGGAAGCAGGAACCGCTGAAAAGGCCACCAGGGCCTGAAAATAAAAAGGGGTCCGAAGACTCAGCGCCGCCAGGGCCACCCCGATGGGTGCGGCGACAGCCTCGGCGTAATTCCCAATGGAGACCAGACGCCCCTCTTCCTTCAGGTAAGCCTCTCCCTGACCGCCCTCTTGGAGGGTGTCGTAAAGAAGGGCCGAATCAGAGCCGGAGATAAAACTCTGCCCCACGCCCAAAACCACCTCGCAGATAAGAAAACCCCAGAACCCCGTTGACACGCAATAAAGACCGAACCCCACGGCCCCAAGTACGCTGCCAATGACCAGCGAGGTCTTGCGCCCCCAGATATCCCCAAAATACCCCGAAGGAATCTCCATCACCACAATGGCAAACGAGTACGCAGCCTTCAGAAGAAAGAGATCCCGGGTCCCAAGTCCGTTCTCACGGTAAAAGAGAAACACCACCGGTACGGTCAGCATCAACCACTTCGAAATCTTGATCACGTAGAGCTTGTATATGTTCGACTTCACATCATGTCGCATTGTCAAATTAACCTGTAAGAAAGTCGTGCCTGATAAATCCTGCAGGCAAGGGTAAAAAAACGAGCCTCCGGCGGCAAGGGACTGAGCCCCTTGACCCCGAGTTCGCGAATGATCCCGGCTCTCATTCCTCGATCCGATCACATTCGCTGACGGGCTGCGCCCGTGGCAGAAGCTGTCGACACAACATGCGCTACCGTACGATTCGTAAGAATGGCACCATGAATCAAGGCATCTGAGGGCAACAGGAAAGGAATGTGTAGTCGATTCCCATCTGATTTTCAAGGAGATTCATTTTCGGAAAGTCGTTGTAGATGGTGGGACAAAGGGTCTTGCTATTTACCAATAGAGGTGCCACATGCTCCAGGGCATGTACCAACACCCCCTGCGGGAATCGGAGAGTTCCCTATACCCAGTACGGCAGGAGACATTAGCCACTGCCTTGCCAAACCACAGCGGCAACTTATGGCCCCTGGATTTATATTGGACACGTGGATCCCCAGTCGCTGGAACTGCGAAGACCGACGTGCCACCATAAAAATCAGGCAACACACCGGCCCTCATGTATCTGCCAGCCAGGGAAAAGTCACGGATGCAGCCCGTCAGTGAAAGCATCCGGCTCTCAAGGTGGCTGTCCTTACTTATATCAACGTTCGCAGTCGCCGCGGGTTGTCTCGTCCAATGTAAAGGTCTCTTTTTTCCCGAAGAGCCTCTTAAAAAAAGCGCCAATGGCCACAATGACAAGCAACCAAGCCTTTTTAAAGGCCAGCAGAATAACACCCAATTTCGCGAGAATTCCTGCCTTGCTGGCCACTTTCCCGGCAATGAGCGCTGCGATACCGTAGGACGCCACCTTGTCTATCTTGGGATTAAAATCGGTGTAGAGATTGCCGTCATTGAACTCAGTCATTGCCAGGATCCCTGCAAGTTGGGAGTCTACCTCGTCAAGCATGTTGCTGCCGGTGACGATGTTAACGTTCAATACCCCCTCACGCCCCAGAACCCGAATGTTGTAGTTCAACGTATTGTCCGGAGACTCCCCGAACCTCAGCTCCTTTGCCCAGTGGAGCTTGTGGTTGGCTTTGTCGTAATAAGGTTCAGCTGCCCATCCAAGCAACTCAATGGCTTCGTACCCGGCTTCCACCCTGGCTTCGTTGCCCTCCCGGGTGTCCTCCTGCATCCCCTCGAGTAACTCACTGTAGTCAATTGTTTCCGCCTCCTCGTCTGAGACGTGACCGCTCTCTTCATAGGTGATGATGGCAACCCAGCTGTCGACATCGAGAACCGTTCGATCCGTTGGAATAATCATCCCAAGTGTCTCGTTCCCCGGTGGATTCCCCCAGGCATCCACAAGGACCCGCTCGGTGTCATCGGGGGACAGGTAAGCAAACCCCTCGATGAGGTCAATGGAAGCCAGCCCGTAATCCAGGTCGATGGTACCGTACTGGTAAGTAAGGGAGCCAACAAACTCATCGGCCGTCATGCCGCCTTCTTCGCCGGAATCGGCCATGGAAGAGACGGAACAAAAGACAAGTACAACAAAGATAATAACCACGCATTTAAATAACTTCACAATACCTCCAAAATAATAAAATCAATCAAACCGTGTACGACTGTCCACCGATTTAGTCAGAGAACCGCCTTCCTTAGCCTGCGCGCGCGCCTCCATATACTGCCCGACAACCGGAAGGAACTGCAGGTACATCAACGACCGTTTAAACGCCACCCAGGAGGCTTCAATAAAAAAACAATTGTCCTCGGAAAAGGCGATTGACGCTTCCCGCGCAAGCCACAGGGAGTAGACAAAAAGAAGCACGGAAAGCCCCTGAAACCCGAGAGCAATCGCATCCACCCACTCCTTTGGTATGGGAACAAAGACAAGAAGAGAGGAGAGGGCGACCGAGCAGGCCACCATTGGAAAGAAAAAAAGGGGAAAGTAAACACCCCTGACCATGTACATCACAATAGGATTCGCGGGTTTCATGGAAGACCTCAATGGGGTTGGCAAGCGGCCATCATCAACCATGAAGGCCTGAAGAGGCATCGTCATTCATGGCTTCTCTCACGTCCCTCACCCGGACGTTCCAAACCGGTTCCGATGCCATCATTGACATACGCAACATGCGATAATTGAGCAAGTAAAAATAACATCACCAAAAAGCAGAAAGATAAATCAACCCTCGAAAGAAACCGCTATCTACGCATACAGACAACACTTCTTATTAACAGAAATATAGATATTCGTATCTTTTCATTTACTGCTTGATCGCAACTCCTTTTTGCTATATTTCACCGCTGACATAGTGATCAAAACGAGCAACCCAGACCTACCGGTTATACTTGCCATGAAAAGGAACAATTATTATGCACTCTCAGCTCCGCCTCATTCTCATCTGTGTTGTACTCTCTCTTCTCGCTTGCATGGGAGGGTGTCATTCAGACAAGGACCACGGCCCCACCGACCAGGAGATTTCTCTCGAAGCCCAGCGGATAATCAGTGTCGGCAAGCTTCTGGAAGGATCAGCCCGTCAGCCGGAGATGGCGCCATACATAATTAAACAGCACGAAACGTACTCAGGCTTTGATGGGCGATTTCTGGTGGAGACCCACGTCCCCCTTCTTGAGGCTCGGATCGTCGCCTTCGGAAAGTACATTGAAGGTGCGGCGCGTCAACCTGAAATGGAACCCGCGCTGAAAACCATTTTTGACAGCTATGCAGGCCTTCTGACGCCTGAAGATATCGCCCTTCACGAATCCGCCATTTATTACAGAATGGTTGCTTTGGGAAAACTGTTGGAAGCCGTTGCCCGCCAGCCCGAAATGGCACCAGTCCTAAGTGACAAAGCGGCAGCCGCGTTGGGCCGTTTTGCAGAGTATCCGTTTGAGGCCATGAATACACCTTTGGCACTGGCCGGACGGGTTCAACTCGTGGGAAAGTACATAGAAGGTATCGCCCGTCAGCCTGAAATGCAACCGCTCCTCGAGGAGGTACTTATAGAGTTTGCCGGAGATAAATCGATGGTTGTTGGGAGCACGGAGTGTCTTGTTAATGCAGCTCGATTATCCGTGTTAGGCAAACTCTCGGAATCCTCGGCACGTCAACCTGAAATGTTCATTAAGCCGAATGAACACACGGGGGGAGATTGCTGCACGTTCAAAAACGTGCTCACAGAACAGGTAGGGCCGATTCAGCCAGGTGAGTCATCACATGGATGTACGCTGCCTGAAAGCACTCTTTACTTTTAAAATGTCGCCAATAGCTCAGGGGCCAAGACAACCTGGTCCCTCAGTCAATCTATTCCACCTTGTGCAGGGACTCAGCCATCACGATGATGCTCTGGATGATAATGTAGCCCCCGATTAAAATCCCTACGATGGGCAAAAAGGTGAGACCGGTGAGAAGAAAGAAGAGGCCCACGGCCAGAAGGGCTATGCCGTTGGTCAGGCAGCTGAGCCGTTCAAACAGCCTGTCTTTAAATGACAAAGCTGTCTTGTGACGTCTCTCGCTCGTATCCCTCCTGTTTTTAAGGAGTCTGGTTCCGAACTTCTTAAGCCTCGGTGCCGGGCCAACCTGGCGTCTCTGATCCCCAGAGCGGTGCCCCTTTAATGCCATGATTCGTTTTTCATCTCTTACGATATACACATCTTCCATGCTACCCCCTTCCTCGAATCCTCAGCGCATCCGTATGTACCCGGCACATTCGATGCCACAAGGGGCCGTGCCGTCACCAGATGCCTGCATATCCGAGTGTTAAGAAACCCAGCGTTCCTGACGGTGAGGGTGCTAGAGCCGTGTGAGGAAGAATCCATGTTGAACCATCTGGAGGGGAAAACAACGAGGGAAGCCCGGTGCCCAAAAAGGGCCCGTGGTAGAAGAGACAGGACACTGTGTCGATCCGTAATTCAACTATACAAGGCCCTTGGCGGGGTGTCAATTCAGGCCAGCGAAAGCAGGTGTACAGCTCATGGCTGATGTGGCTTCCATGGTCTAAGTGCATGGCAAAAGTGTGCCTCCTGCAGGGCCACCGGAAGCATTTCCAGCCCTCATACCTCTGAAATCATTGCAACGACACCGACAGCGGTTTACAATGCGGCCCACAATTGACCATGACCTCAACCGCCATCGGAGATCTCATGACGCGACCGCTCACCGCCTCTTTTCTGCTTTTCGCCGCAATCCTCGTCTGGCCCGGGATCAGCCACGCCCGCTACGACACGTCATGGACATGGCGTACCCTTTCAAACGAGCATTTCACCATCTACTACCCGGAAGGACACGAAGCCTTTGCCCAAAGGGTCTACAACCTGTCCGACGAGGTGTACGATGACATCACCGGCTTTCTCGGAGTCACGCCCCGCCGCTGCCCTGTGGTCATCAACCCCGGCACCGACCTGTACAACGGCTTTTACGCCCCCCTTCCCAACCGGATCTCTCTTTATGAGACCCCCTTTTACACCGTCCGAGGCTTCGGGCCGGGATCGGATGCCGTGGACAAACTCTTCACCCACGAGTTCACCCACTTTGTGCATCTCACCACCAAACTGGGGTGGTATGGCAAGCTCACCGAATTTATCGGGGACGGGGCCGCCATCTCCAACAGCCTCTCCCCGGGCTGGGTCGTGGAAGGGCTCACCACAACCACCGAAACCCTCTTCACCGACGGAGGCCGGGGTCGCTCCGCCCTCTTCCAGGGCACGATTCAATCCTTTGCCGAGGGCGAGGGTCTCTGGAGCCTACCCTCTGCCGGTGCCCACCCCGTTTACGCCCCTCCCGCCGGGCGCATCTACCTTGCCGGCTACCACATGATCGACTACCTCAACCGAACCTTCGGGCCCACTGCGGCGGCACGCATGGCGCGATATCAGGGCGAGCACCCTGTGGGGGGAACCCGAGAGGCCCTCACCCACGTCACCGGGCAATCCCCGGATGAGTTCTATGCGGCATTTCTGGAGGATTTCAACCGCCAGGTTCAGGGGTCTCAGGCTTTGGCCCTGTCGGCAGGCCTTCCGGAAGGAGACGTGATCGCCTCCGAGCCCCTTGAAAGCTTTGAGTCCCATACCTGGACAGACAAAGGCACCATCCTTGCCCTGCGCAAAGGGTACGGCAAAAGAAACGCCCTTGTGGAGATCGACCCAACCACCGGGGCTGTTCGCGAGACAACCTTTCCCGGAACCCTCTTTACCACAGCGCCCCTTCGCCTGATGAACAACCAGAATCATGTGGTCCTGAGCGTTCCCTACCCCGATCCCTTCGGGGCCTATGAATTAGACACCACTGACCTCACCCTCTTTGATAAAGATACAGGAAAATACACCCGCCTCACCAGAGGCGACCACATCTTTTCAGCGGCCCCGTCCCCGGACGGCCTGTCCTTTGTTGCGGCTCGTCGAAACGGCATGTGGTCCGAGCTGGTCCTCATGGATGCCCGGGGAGAACACCTTTCCCCGCTCTACTCGCCTCCAGGCGCTTACTGTGAAGCCCCGGCCTGGTCTCCTGACGGCACCGCCATCGCAGCGGTGGTCAAAATCGGCCAGAACGCCGACATCGTCACCATCTCTCCCGAGTCAGGAACCATCACCACCCTGTTCGGCTCCGATATTGCAGAAGACAACGACCCCGCCTTCTCTCCAGATGGCAGGTTTGTGCTTTTTGCCTCGGACCGGAGCGGTATCTGGAATATTTTCGCCTATAACAGACAGGACAAAAACCTGAAGCAACTCACCTCGGTTCGCTACGGTGCCTTTGAACCCCGGGTCTCGCCTGATGGTTCCACCCTCTCTTTCACCCG
>Ga0193955_1001459_pt1 | contig 11161 bp, 21 predicted proteins | sample BB_6_MG_FD_140343 | JGI IMG/M metagenome (GOLD analysis project Ga0193955, IMG submission 140343) | Microbial mat bacterial communities from the Broadkill River, Lewes, Delaware, United States - BB_6_MG | ecosystem: Environmental > Aquatic > Freshwater > River > Microbial mats | place: USA... | reverse complement strand
CGCTACCATTGACGTTTCTCTCGTTGATAACCGCGTAATCATTACACGCTACATTGAACTTAACACCCCACAGAAAAAGGCTGGTTTTAAAATGAAAAAAGGTTTCGGTAAACTTGGCGATCGCCTTCGCGGAGCAGCAGACAAAGTTATGGATGAAGCAAAGAATGCAGGTGGCAAAACAACCGAAGCTCTTAAAGCTGCCGGTGAAAAAACTACCGACGCTGTTAGCGGTATCTCTGATTCTATCACATCTACTCCTTTCGAAAAGCTGAAAAAGCAGATCAACGAAGACCATGAATACGCTTGGTCTTGGCACTGCAACATCGCAATGGCTTCACAGGACATGGGCGTAGACCGTGAGACTGCTAACAAAGCTGCCTTCTGCTTTATGGAACGTACCTTTAACGTACGGGACTACGAACCTAATGTCACGAAAAGCTAGCATACTCGCGGCATTCCCCGGCTCTGGTAAATCGTTCGCATGTCGTGATGGTATGCACCCGTACTCCTGTTACAACATTCTCCTCGGCGAAATTGATGAGAATAACTTTGAGGAAAGTTTCCAGAAACTCCTCGACGAAGTACGCAGTAATTTTAACTATGTATTTGTTCCTTCTGACATTCGTATTTTGGAATACCTGAAGAAGGAACAGATGCACTTCCGTTTATTCTACCCGACACCATGGCTCAAATCGGAGTTCATGCTGCGTTACAAAGAGCGTGGAGATTCGGAAGAGTTTCAGCAGATGATGGACGAAAACTTTGACCGCCTCATAGAGGAGTGTGAGAACTTCTCCTACACCGGTTGTCCAAAGAACATTTCGCATTGCACTTGTTACTATGTCACGAACCTGCTGAATGAAATCGTTTAATAGTGTGCAAGCGGTTAGTGACCGCACTTTTATAAATACCGTTTTTTAATAATACGTAATACATTCTTGGAGGTCTATCATGAAACGCTTTATGTAATCTATAGTATGTTTAATGCCTCGTAAGCCTGTAGGCAGTGCCCCTATCTAAGAGGTTGGATAGGGGCTTTTTTATTATCTAAAGGAGAATGTCATGTTCCGTATTATCATTTTTGCTTTTATGTTTCTGGTGTCAATCCCAAGCCCTGCATTTGCAGAACTCCCTATGTACACGGACGCAACCGTAAAGCCTCTGTCTCGTTACTCCTCCGAGTGGGATAAGGACGAACGCAAAAACTTTTGGAAAAGACAACCGATTGGTGAAGACTTTGTAGAGGTGTACACATTCTGCTTGAATGGTTTCCTGTTTGTATCTACCGCACACTCCAGCGGAGTTAGCTCCAGTGTAACACAGGTTTTCGAGAGTAATTCTTACCCTGCTCGTTGTCAGTAAAATCGTTTAATGCAGTATAACGTATATACATTTTGGAGATGAAACATGAAAAAGATTGTGTGCAACGATAGGATGTTCATCTCATGGCATGCATTCTACGTGTACAACCGAGAAAGGTTGAAAAAAGACCTTAACGAACTTAACACCAAATACAGCATAACCAAGACAGACTGGTTATTCACACCTATCTGTTACCTTTTACTTTTCTCTGTTGGCGGGTGTATCGCACGTACAGAAGGAGTAAAGCTCGCTGTGGTTATCTCGGTTATCGTTGGGCTTATGTCATTCATTCTTTTGTGTCGTAAGAACTCATTAGATAGAACTACGGAGAAACACGAAAAGGGTGTGCGTAAAGCGCACGTACTTCATAAAGAAAGGGAGCAGGAAGCTTGCGAGGTCGAAATGGAGGAAGGTCCCAGATACATAGACTGTCTAAAGCGTACCACAGGAGATTAAGAAAAGCTTTTCTGCTGTTCGGTATTATTCACACGGTACTCTGTACCATAATGTTTTTTGTTGACCCCGTTTGGATACGTTGGACGCTCGGAGTCATTGCTGTAATAAACATCATTGGACACATGTACTACGCATCTCTGCAAAATTCTTTACGCAGGGAAGCATTAACACGGGTCGCTACTGGAGAGGGTGATGAAGAGTTTGAAGAAACTGATTAACCGAATCCCTAAGAAGACACGGGATGTCACAAGAACTTTGTTCTGCGGTATCTCATTAATGTGTTTCGAGTTCGGTTCCTTTATGTTGGCTGAGTACTGGAATATTTCTGGCGAGTTCCTCGCTAAGTTGATTGGTATGCTTATCGCGGTAACCATCTACGGAACAATCCATTGTGTTTTCTACTATGCTGGAAGGGAGTACTAATATGTCTATTCGCAATATCACGGTCGATCAGAATTTTTTGCAGACACACAACTGCGAGAGTTTTGAGGATGCCTACGCTGCGGTTAAGCAGGAAATCGAAACTGGTAATGTGTACCCTGTAGTTCTCAACTACTCTAGTCGTGTGTTGGACTGCTGGCCTCTGTGTGATGACTCGGATATAGAATTTATGGCTCGCATGGTTAATGCACTTGTTCTGGACGGGTTCCTCGGTACTGTGCGTAAGAACTTTGCAAGTGAACCGATGTTCTGCATTATGCAGCATCCAGACCGCAAAGACATGATAGTCAATCTGGAGCAGGACGTGGCGTGGCATGTTCACAAGAGCGATCTTCCAGAGCTTTACAAAACATTCTTTGAACCGATGCCCACTAATACAGACAACATGTTTATCCAGTACGGTGAACTCTGCAACGGTTTCGATAACTTCGACGACGTACCGCTTTACTACATCACCGCGGGAGACATTGCCGATTTTGAATTGGAAGAATGTCCGTCTTTCAGCAAAGAGTTTCCACTGTGGTTTGAAACCTTTGTAAAGAACGTGTTAGTCCTCTTGGAGAAAGCAACCAAGGACAAGGACTTCCCGTGCATCGTTCGCATTCGTAAGGATAGTCTCACGGATCTTGTACCTGACAACTGCACTTGGAAAACTTTTGAACGTAACCTTCGACTCGCGTTTGAGAGTGGTCCGATGTTCAGTGTTGACGGTCGTTACTTCATTCGTTACGGACGCCTTACTGTCTTCTCTACCAAGACACATCTTAACATTCCAGTTATGGACTCTGAGAATGTCTGTACCTGCAATGACCCCCAGAGTGTGATGCGAGTCTACCGAAAGCTCAAGGCTCTTGAATGTGTACCGTCCATCCCTACAATCATCGCAAACGTAATGAGAGGTTTCGTATAATGCTACATACAATATCAAAGTGTGTAGGCACTCCGTTGAACGTGGTTAATCTTTCTCTTACTTTCTACCGCTCCAACTCTCTTCCGGAAACCGGCGAGGTCGATGTTTGTTTTGTGTCGGTTAGCGGTGAGAGGAAGTTCTCCTCCCTTGCGATTAAGAACCGTAAACTCGTTCTTCCCAAGTTGCTGCAAGACGATCCTCTCTGGGGCTGCGAGTGCAGTGTTGACGCTTTTATGCATGAAAGCCGCCTGTATCTCAAATCTCTTGAAGCCCTCTCCGAGGCACCAAAAGATTTTGAAGTCGGTCAGGTAGTGAAGTATCACGGCTCTTTCGGTGTCTTCCTTCTTCGCATTGACAAGATGGCTGTTGTTCGACGTAACGCCAAAGTTATTGAGCAAGTACCTTTGGACGATGTTGTACATTGCCCCGCGTCGGAACCACTCAGTGGTTTCAGTAAATTCTTTGAAGGGCGTTCGCAGGTCTTCCGTACCAAACGCATGTCCGACGGTGAACTCGGAACTATCACTGATATGGGTACACGTATTCTTTTCAATCCTTACGATGGTGATGATGACCTTCGTGAAGAAATCGAAGACCTCAGTGACTATGGCGTAATCTGTAGCGTGGAGGTAGTTATCTAATGTCCTACTGCAATTTCAATCATGTGTCCGATGTTTGTGTTTACGAAGACCACCAGTTGGGTCTCGTTGTAATGGTATCCAAGAAAGCCGGTGGTAAGTCTGCCGGTGCTATGTACACTCTTGAGACCAAGGAAGAACTCATGTCCTGTCTCAACGACTTGGTGAAGGAAGGCTACAAAGTTCGGAAGTCTGTTCTTAATGAAATTGCGGACGAGATACGTAAGCAGATTTGAGAGGAACTCCATGTCTAAGAAAATGAAACTCTCCCTCATGCTCACCACTGCGTGTAACTGGAGTTGTGAGTACTGCGACATTGAGAGAGTACCAAACGCATTCGCTTCCTTGGCTGACGTAAAGTACCTGTGTGAAGAACTTCTTCCACTCGTTGACCTGAGTAACACACGACTCGAACTCACTGGTGGGGAACCCGGTCTTGCACATATAGAGGTACTTGAATACCTGAATGAAAAAGCTCCGGGTGTTTATCTTTGTACTAACGGAACCTACGTGGACAAAGGCTACGCTGACAAGTTCTCCTTTACTCCGTACATACACTTTGAGTTGGGTAAGTTCAAAGACTACGGGACTAAACCAGCATATGCTCTGGTCGTAACCAATGAGAACTTTGTGGAAGCGTTGAAGTTCATTAAGCAACACCCTGACCATAATATCTTTGCAATACCATGTACTGTCCGTGCGGATCGTAACCAACATGTTAGCGCGGACTACGTCAAGGTTTTCAATACACTTTCACCTAAGGTGGCTGACGGTTCTACACGGTGCTGGAAACAGTTAGCCGTAATGCAGGACTACGCTGCATGTTCTGCCTACGTAGGCAAACCGTTGATTGACCTCGCTAACAGAAAAATCATTCGCTGCTGCTGTATGTATGAAGGCAACGAACTTGAACCGCTCAACAAGGAATCTTTTATTCGTTTGTTTAGCGGTGAACTTTATGAACCAAAACCAGAATTGTGTGTAGGCTGCTGCCACGTTCTGTCCCCAGAAGGAATGTAATATGACGGAACCATTGCTGTATGTTATGATGGTACGTGACCCGAAAACCAACAAAGCTGCCATTGTACAGAAACTTGCTGATTTGGAAGACGGAGTTCTGATTAGTTGTTTCTCTTCCGATCCGGTATCAATGAACACCAAACTCATTGCAGATGATTCGTATCTCGAACCACTCCGTCCAGAAATGCTGGCAAATTCTGAGTTTGATTTCGGTCGTACTTACATTCAGGTAGCCGACATGGACACACACGAAGTTGGGATGTACTTCTCCGAGTCCCTGTTAGTTTTCCCTTCCGATACACCAACGTATCCAGCACGTACGTGTGAGAATCCGGAAGACCTTAACCTGTGCGTAGTAGAAACCCATAAAGGATTCTTCAAGGCTGTTGGCGATCACATTGCTAATGACCCTATGCGTAAACTTGCTGAATCATTTGGATACAAATAATGATCGCCGGCATCGTAATTGGAATCATCATTGGCTATGTCCTTCACTGTGTGAAGCAATACGTACACATCTATTTCAGAACCGAGGACACCGACCTCGTACTTATTGCGCCTAACTATGCGTATTCCGCACTGCCGAAACGTCTTCAGGCTCTTGTCTGTTACCTCTCAATTGAGATGCGTAAGTATGTACACGGCGCACCTAAGTCCATGGGCAACGAGATAAAAATCTCCGACTACGAGATTAAAGTAATGTCAGAAGATGACCGCGAAAACTGCATGGGAGCCTAGCGTGGATATTCCTGTAAAGATACCGATCAACATAACACACCATTACATGGGTAACGGGTTCACCCGACAAGACCTTCTTGACATCCTTCTTACTGATTGGGAAGACAAGTACTTTCCATGGGTGTCACTACAGTACCAGTCTGAATGGATTGATGGTCTTCTTATCAGTGATACCGACCGATTCAAGCGCATACTTACTTTTGTGGATAACGCATTAGTTACCTATGAGTTTGATCCGTGCAACACGGAAATGGTTTATGCTACTCCTAGGGATATCCGTAGTAACACTGCCGATGGCGTAAAGTTCAATGTACTGACTTCCTCCAATCAGCATAAGCCTTGTTGGTTCGAAGGCGACCGTATTAAAATTCAAGACGGTGATATTGTAGTGGATATCACCAATGCAACTAGAGCCTACAAGGTTGCATGTAAATTGGAGGTAAACTAATGTCTGGTATCTTTCCTCTCGTAAAAGTCGATGCTAATGCGTCCGCTGCCGTTTGTGACTATCCTGTTTACGGAGTAATTTTCAAATACGAACTTATTGACGCTAACGGCAACTCAGTGTACTGCGGTCCTCATTTGGATAATCCAGATGAACGCACTAAGGCGCACATTCTTGAATTTCATGAAAGCGGGTCTATCAATGTCTGGAGCGGTACACTCAACAGTATTACACCTGTATGTCTTCCAGAGTACCTCAACTCTCATCACAATATGACTGGTATAGAAACAGATGAAAACCGTGTTCTCTGTAAAGATCCAGATGGTAACATCATTCAGTGTTTGAAAAATCCTGACGGAACCTTCTATGCGTACCGACAGGGCATCACAGCAGATGACGAAAGCAGATACGAAGTGGATCTGGCAAAGTGTAACGTAATGCTGCGTGTTAACGTAAAGGGATTCTAGTATGACTAGCGGTACTAAAAAGTCTTGGGGCAAAACCGGATCAATCCGAGCGTGGGGTAACTCCTCCGCGGTACGTATTCCGTCTAATATATTGAAACAGGCGCTTATGTACACTGATACACCAGTGACGATTTACAGCCCTGAACCCGGCGTAATTGTCATAAAGCAGGCGGATGCAACGGAGTCCGATAGACGCTAGAAAGTCCGCTAAATTCAAGGGTTTGCTCGCATTGTTGCTCGACAGTGCGAGCTTTTTTATGCTTGACAGAGCATGATTAATATGATAAAATTTTTATGTGACAGGGGAACTCCATAAACTGAACCTAAGAAGGAATTAAATATGCACTGCCTCAATTACAATATTATGAACATGTTGATGGGTGAAGCCAACCTGTGCCCTGCCTATGCAGACCCAGAGCTTTTCGTTAACACCATTTGCAGCGCCTACGATAAACATGCGGATAAACGTCCTGCGGTGTTGATTATACCAATACACGTAATCGACCGTATGCTGCGTATGCCTATCTCCGATGCTTGGATAGAATCCGTGCGCAACTGGATGTCCTATCACCGTAAGTTCTGTTACTACTCCAATATTATTGAAGTAGGACGCCACGGTGATAAATGTTTTGTACTCGCCATCCTGCCGGAGACTGACGAAGACATTAAGGACATTGAATCCGGTGAAACATCACACGCAATCGTGGAAGAAATCCTGCATGATCTGTGGGTGTTCTGTGGTGAAGAACCTCTCGACTACAACACACGTTACAATGTGACCGCGAGTCTGCGTAACCACAGCCTCCTCTATGAGGAAAAGCACCTCTACGTTAAAGCCAACAATCCGATTGAAACACTTTTTATCGACTCCAAATAAGGAACATATCATGTCACATCCAACTATTTGTCTTCCAGCTAGTTACCTCGATCTCGCTACTGAGGATGACTCCTTTGTCTTTGAGTTTCACAAAGGTATGAACGGGTTCTTTATGGACGCGGAGGACATCCTCCGATTGAAATCCAACTACGTTGAGCAAAATCTTCCAAGTGAATCCCATAATCTTGAACCACTGCCTGCGTTCAGCGTAGAAATTCACACACGCATCTTGAAGGACATGGTTAGTGAACTTCCGAAGCCGATTAATCCAGAGCTGGAATTCCACTTTGTACTTCACAAAGAACGTATCGACGTTTACTTGGACAATGTGAAACAAGATGGTGAAATCTTCCCTACTTACGACTTTGCCAACTCCGAAGACGAAAACAAGTTTGCAGTAGCAATGGACAAAGCAAAATTCTTCACACTCAACGCTAACCTGACCGAAGCTCCCGAGTGTGATGACGAAGACGTTTGCGAGTACTGCGGTAACACGGAGAGCGATTGTACCTGTGAGGAGAGCGAACCGGAAGAAGATGACCGCTGCGGTGAGTGTGGACGTAGTCTGGCTACCTGCACATGTTGCGAAGAGGATGAAGACGAGGACGATGACGATGATGATGGTTTTGAAATCGATGACGACACCATCATGCAACACCTCGCGGCACTCACAGATCCTGACTACTACAAGAAACATGCTGAAAAGATTTTCAGTGATGTTATTGTGGAAGAAAACCCAATTGAAAAACCGATTACACTCACCGTACATCGCATCATTTGGGACACTGTGGATGCTGCACTCCAGCGCATTACGGAAGAGCAGAACATTCCTTACTACCACGCTGTGCAGGAGATGGAAGAACATTTCAAGAAAGAACTCGGTTACAATGACGCGCCTGAAGGCACTGCCGTAGGTATCATTCTGGATATCTCCAACATTGCACCGCGTCTTAAAGAACTCGCTAAAACAGATCCGGAAAATGCAGTACACTGGTACGATGCTGCTGAGGGTCTTGTTAACCTCAAACGTGGACTCCATGCAATCCTCCCTAACATCGAACCGGAAGACGTATGGAGACTTGAGAGTGCTGACCTCCGCAAACTCCATGACATGTTCCTTACCGTGACACACGTTTCCAAGGAGTCCATTGAACTCAGCACTCTCCGCACGTTCTATGAACGCCTCTTCGATTAATTCGTTTAGAATATTAAAGAGGACAACATGAAAGTAATTGCTGTAGACATTGACGGCACGGCGCTTGCGCATCCCGAAAAGGTCAATGACTTATATCTCAGAAAAGACACCGTTGTAATTCTTCACACCGCACGACCGGAATTTCTCCGAGAAGAAACGGTCAAGGAACTTGAAGAAAAGAATGTCTTGTACAACGCACTCGTTATGGATAAGCTTAAAGCTGATTATTACATCGACGACAAAAACGCCGATTTCGACCTGAACTTATTACCTCTTACTGGAGTTTCCAATGGCTAAAAAGATTGTACTTTTTTCTGGTGGCGTAGATTCATATTGTTTGTCACATGCAGTGGACGCAGACCTGTTGGTGTATTTCCCACTCGGTCTTCCAGAAAACGAACGCGAGTTGGAAACTCTCCACAGCTTCCGTAAACTCCCTGCTCCTCTCAAAGTCGATGACCGTTTCATGCTTGCAGACCAGAAGCTTCCTAACGAAACTCTTCCGATGCGTAACATCTTCCTTATCATGGGCGCAATGTACTACGGTCCTGAAGTGTACCTTGCTGCAACCAGTAGCTCAACTAACCGCGATAAGAACCCTACGTTCGGCGGTAAGCTTACTGACCTTCTCCAGTACGTGTTGAATGATCCTACTCGTAACCCTGAAGGCATTCTTCCGCAAGACATTGCAATCAAGATGCCATTCAAAACAAAAACAAAATCCAAGTTCGTTGCAGAACATATTGCTGCCTTTGGTAGAACAACTGAACTCCTGAACACTCGCTCTTGTTACGCTGGCGGAGACAAAGAGTGTGGCGTGTGTCAGTCTTGTATCCGTAAGTTCATGGCATTCATTAACAACGACCTGCCATGTGACTTTGAAGAAGACCCAGCGTACCAGCTCCGAGACCAGTATGGTCGCGTACTCCGTGCGAAACAGTTTGATGTAGCCCGTGAAGTTCTGGAAGCTTCTACCCGCGTAGACGTAATTACCGCGAAGGAATACCGCGACGCTCTCCGATACGTGGAAAAGAAAGAAGACGAAGATATTTTTGTAGGTGACACCGAAGTATTCAGCGAAGGCGAGGAAATCTAATGCAACAGTTCATGATCTACACTTATCCGGAAAACGACCAGTCCAAAGCACCGAAGATTCTTTTTATTACTCCATTCGTGGACACCGACGACGATGCTCTTAACTTTGCCATCGACGAGCTTTCTAAAATTTCTGATACCATCTTCAACAGGGACCTCAACCGTGTTGCAGACATTGCAAAAGATAGATACCTGTATGCCCGCGCACTTCACACCAGTGAAAGCGGTCGCAGCATTAAGGTGTCCCTCTCACTGGATGCAGTGTCTAAAGCATCCCGTGGTATTCATCCACCGGTTACGCATTCGACGCAGGAGTCTTACCCTGAACCTACTCCAGAAGATTATCCTGATGGACTGGTAGAGGAGGAAGACGTAGTGTTACCAGAGGTAGCTGACGATGAGATGTACGGTTCTAAAAAGAAGAAGACCGGTCTCAAGAAACGTCATGGTGATGTAACTCTTGGCAAGAAAACTGGTAAGCGTAGCAACGTAGTGTGCAGCGATGACGATGATGATGACGATGAGGGTTGGGATGACTAATAATACACCTAGATTCACCAGTGGATTGGTCGTGGAAATTGAAGGATCAGACCCTGAACATCGCTACGGCATCATTACTAAGGTGCTTGTGGATAAAGGCGAAGCTCACATCCTTCTTCCTGACTCCGGTACGAAGTACCCTAGTTCAACTGTGGAAAATCTTTTCAACCTCAAACCGGTCAAGTTCATAGATCGTAAATACATTCCATGGACTAGCTGTTACTCTCATTGCCTTGTAGTTCACAACACCGGAAACTTTGGGAAGATTCAGCGACACCGCGGTGGTCGTTATTTCTGGAATCATCTCTCCAACAAGGGCGGCTGTCAGGATGTAACCGACGACCTCGGTAAGTTCTACCTCATGGCAGACTTTACAATCGCGGCATAGCTATGGAAGTAAACCACCTTAGTCGCTGCCCTCTCTGTGCAGGTAAAACATCCCGTGTCAGTAAAAAGACTGGTGCCCGTAAATGCGGATCCTGTGAATGGCGCGGCAAATCCAAAGAGCAAGCTAGCTTCCCTCAATGGGTTGTTAGTTCACATAAACACGCTGACCTTCCCGACTTCTACTTGTGGATGTCTTCTGTGAAAGGCGTGGGCTTGGGTATACAGTACTTTGGTATTGAACAACCCAACGGCACTGTTATCGGTTATGTATTTGCACCTAACGAACACCATGTTCATAGAGGTCGCAAACTTGATAAAGGGCAAAGAGTTTTCCTTACCGGAAATTTGAACATTGACTATGGAGGCAACGATGGGAAGTAAGAAACACTTTCTCGTGGTTAAGTTGGTAAAGGCAGAGCCGATGACTCGCGGTGAGTACAACAAGTATCGTGGCTGGGCAATCCCTGCGGATGAGAACCCAGATGAACGTGGCTACCTGATTAAGTATCCTGACGGTTACGAAAGCTACAGTCCTGCGGTGCAGTTCGAAAAGCATAGCGTGGAAGTGGAGACCGCTTCACATGTTCATG
>Ga0193955_1001457_pt1 | contig 11174 bp, 5 predicted proteins | sample BB_6_MG_FD_140343 | JGI IMG/M metagenome (GOLD analysis project Ga0193955, IMG submission 140343) | Microbial mat bacterial communities from the Broadkill River, Lewes, Delaware, United States - BB_6_MG | ecosystem: Environmental > Aquatic > Freshwater > River > Microbial mats | place: USA... | reverse complement strand
TGCCAAAAGTTTCATGCCCGAGTCTGGCCTCATAGTATGAAGAACTTGTGGTGCCGTCCATGTATGGCTTCATCAGATCAAATACCCCCCATGCGGCAAAGCATTTCAGGGCCAAAAGCAGTCTGGCCCCGCTTTGTTTTCTAATGGCGGCCAGTTTCTCCATGTTTTTCAGGAGCTTTTTTTCATCGATAAGATAACAGGGCGTTGAAAGTTTTTTCACTGGGGCAATCCTTTACAATAACGGCCATGGGCCGACCTGGTCTATCAACTTCCAGGTCCAAACCACAACAAAACATGAAAGTAACTTATCATTGCTTTCATACAAAACTAGGTTAAATAACCGTAAAAAAACACAGCATTTATGGTGCTGCAAAAAAAGAGAGATGAATATATACATGTTTTATTCTCGTTTTTACATTTTTTTTTGCAGGTGATTTGAAAAAAATAAGACGGCCATCTTTGCTGTAAGAAGAATGGCCGTCTTAAAAAAGACGGATTGCTGGTTTTATTCCAGCGGCAGTCGTATGATAAAATTTGACCCTTGGTTTAATGATGAGACCACATCCATGGTCCCGCGATGATTTTGGGTAATGATAAAATATGAAACAGAAAGGCCGAGTCCTGTGCCAACCCCCACAGGTTTGGTGGTGAAAAAGGGTTCAAAAACCCTTGACTGGGTCGCTTCATCCATGCCCGGGCCGTTATCCTGGATTTCCATGCGCAATCTATTTTTTTCCCGGGCAAGTCTTAACTTAAAGCAGGGGGGGGCGCTGTGCCTGTTCTGAGCCTGCATGGCCTGGGCCCCGTTGCCCAGAATATTTAACAGCACCTGCTGAATTTTGGCCGCATCACAAGGAATTTCAGGCAGATTTTCTTCGTATTCCTTTACTATTTTAATGGCTTTAAAATCGTATTTTTTTTTCAAATTGTAATCCGTCGCCGCGAGTTCAAGCGCCTTATCAACCAGTTGAACCGGATCATGGGATGAATGTGCAGAATCTGATTTTCTGGCAAAGCTGAGCATATTATGAACGATACCTGAAACCCTTCGCCCGGACTCATTGATGGCGTCCAGCATTCTTAAAATGCCTCTTTTTTCCATAAAGGTTTTGATTTGATCAATAGAGACGCCCACATCCCGGGCTGCCTCCAGGTTTGCCCGAATATCCAGGTCTTGGAGTCTTGATTTCACCACACTGGCCGTTTGTATCATCGCGGCCAGGGGGTTGTTGATCTCATGGGCCATGCCCGCTGCCAAGCCGCCCACGGAGAGCATCTTTTCGCTCTGTATCATCATCTCTTCCAGCCGGACCTGTTCGGTGATGTCGTCCACCCGGATCACGGCGCCTTGTTCCCCATCGGCCGTTAACGGAAAGATCGTTACATCTTCAAATCGGGTCTGCTGGGTTGTCTTTACCTGTATTTTCGGGGCGCTGATTACCCGGTTTTCCCGGATGGCGGTTTTAATTTGTTCTATTTTATCGGATAGACGTGGGAATACCTCGGTCAGGGGGCGGGACCCGGCTTTTTCAGAACTGATTCCTGTGGTTTGCCGGGCTTTTTGGTTCCATTGGGTTACCTTAAGATCATGGTCAACGCCGATCAGAACCGAAGGCATGGAATCAATGATATTGGAAAGGTAGTTTTTAAGACGGCGAAGTTCTTGTTCCGCCTCTTTGCGCGGGGTGATGTTCTGGACAAAAGCGACATGAAATTCTTGGTCTTCGAACCGCACCATTTTTTGGATCACCTGGATTGGAAAAACCACACCCTTTCTGGTGCGGTGCAAAGATTCAATGGTTGTCGTGCCTGCCTCTTCCAGGAGGGTGATTTGTTGGTCCAAACGTTCACGGTCCATTGCGGGATCGAAATCATAAACACGCATCCGGCATAGTTCTTCGTGTGAATACCCAAGACTTGTGCATCCCTCTTCATTGACATCAAGAACTTTCCCGTCCGGCCCCATCCGCCAGATCCCAATGGGCGCTTGGTCAAAAATGAACTGTGTCAGACGTAACGATTCCTCCATCTCCTTGCGCGGGGTACTATCCATGATTATTCCATAATAGACGATTTTTTCCCCGACCCTGCGGGGCTGAGAGCTGCATTCAACCCATATTTCCTCTCCTGTGGGTTTGATAAAGCGTCCTTCGTAATGCCAGGGCGTAACCGTATCGATGGCTTTCTGGACGGATAAAACAAAACGGGACTGATCTTTTTTGGGAAGACAGGCAATAAAATCATTGAGCAATTGCTGCCGATGCCATTGAATACCAAGCACTTTCTGTGTTTTTTCTTTTAAGACCCTTGAGGTGTCAATGAATTCGGGGTCTTGTGGGGTTCCGGAAAATTCATACAGAATGCCGGGTGCATTGGCGATAAGGTTTCTCATCTCCTCTCTATTTGCAACCAGTTCTTTTTCTCGTTGATCAATCATTCCGGCCATGTGTTTCAGGCTTTGGCCCATCAGGTATAATTCGGTAATCGCTGAAGCCGGCCACATTTTGTCATATCGGCCCTCGGCGATGGCCCGGGCCTTTTGCGCATAGGCCTGGAAAATACGGGACAGCCGATCGGCCCGGTTCCAGGATAGAAATAACGATAGTATTAAAGCAATGGACAGGCCCAAGACAAAAGTCATCAAGGTGACCCGAAGGGGGGTATATGCTTTGGATGTCGGCTGGGCCACCAGGACTTTCCATCCCAGATCGTCAATAGGAACAACCGTTCCTATATAAGATGTCCCATCCAGTTCAAAGGAACCGGGACTAAATTGGCCGTCATGTCCGGGACCGGCAAGGGGCAGCAGCGAAGCCTGCAAGCGTTGTCCCCAGTGGCGTCGCTGTGAATCCGCTACAATTCTTGCCTTGCTGTCTATCACATAGGTCAAAAAACCCGTTTCTCCGGGCAATTGACTGATCACTTCAGATAAATTATCCAAGGTGATTTCAGCCGTGAGCAGATGATCTGCGAACGGAATGGTGAGCGCTACGGCCAACCGCCGGCTGACCGTGGATATAAATGTCTCAGACCAGACTGGGTTTTCCGGTTTCACTGCGGCCATAACGAATCGTCTGCCTGAAAGATCCAGTCCAATCAAATCGTGTCGAATTGAACGCCGGGACTTTTTCAGCCCTACCGCAGTGACGAGCTGTTGCCAGGGAGAGGAAATGTAGATTGTCTCAAACAGATCGCCTTGGCCGCATTGGGAATCTAAAAGTGCCGAGAGCTGTTCGTTGGAAAGCCCTTGTTGGCTCTGGATAAATTCAGCCAGGGCGGCCAGTTGCCGCTGCCCTCCAAGTACATGCGAGGACACCTGCCCGGCGATGGACCGGGCCATGCCCTGGTGCCGGATTCCCGTATCGTACCTCATGGCCGGCAGCAGAAACAACCAGACAAGAATCGCGATGATCAACACAGGCAAGCCCGCCACCAGGACAAATTGTAACAATTGATGATATCGAAGGGATTTCGTCTTTTTCAAACCATTACTCCAGCAACATGAATTTTCGATTTTTAACAATACTCATGGAGGAATTTGAGCGTGTCATATCACCGTAATCATCAAATACGAGGGGGCCTTGTAATCCTTCGAACCGGCCGATGGAAAGCACTGTTTTCTTCAGATCTTCTCCCCTTTGCTGTTTTTTAAGGGTTGTTATGACCACATGGGAGGCATCATATCCATTGACGCCGGGAAACCCCGGCTCCCTGCCCAGTTGTTTTATATATGCCTTGCGAAAGGCCTGGTAAGTTGGGGCGGGGTGTTCACGATCAAACGTCTGAACCACTGTAACTCCTTCAACGGCCTTCCCACCAAATTCCAGGAGCTGCTCTGTGGCCCCCCAATCAGCCAGGGTGATATTCATTGTTTTATGATTTTTACGGATTTGCTGGCACAACAACGCGGAATCCATGGAGTTGGCAATAATCAAGATGCCGTTAACGTCCAATTCAAGGGCTTTTTGGGCAATATCTTCGAACGGGTTGTTTTCTTTGGTGTTATAGGGGATGATCGAAATAATTTCACCACCGCCTTTAATGAAGGGCGCTTTGAAGTTTTCAAGCCAGCTTTGTGTATATGATCGGTTACCCACATCGTATATCACTGCCACCCGGGTGATATCCCCGGTTTTTATATGGTAGTCGGCGCTGACCGAGGCATTTGTCTTGACGGAAGGCACAACACGAAAAAAATAATCGTCAATGCCGGAAAGATTTTGTGTACTCACTGTGGGCGCCACGCAAAGCATCCGGTATTTGTTAATGATCGGCGTGACGGCCATGGCCATCTGGCTGGTCATGGGTCCGATGATTGCTGTCACACCCTCCCGGATCAGTTCTTCTGCCACCTGCCGGGCAACATCGGGATCATGCCGGTCATCTTTGATGATAAGCTGAATTCTGTGTCCATGGATACCCCCTGCTTTATTGGCCTTTTCGATGCTCATCTGGACCGCATCCAACCCGGCAATCCCTAAGTCGGCCACCCGGCCTGACATGCCGGCAATAAAGCCGATTTTTACCGGCGTTTTTGAGTCGCACCCCGGCATGGATATGCACGAGAACATCACTAAGATCAGCATCAGCTTGATTAATGTGGTTTTCATCATAATTTAGCCTTTTTAACAGAAAATTAATTATAGTACACAGCACTTAAAATTTTGTACTCTGTGGGTTAAACACATGAAATCCCGAAGGGATCAGCGGGCGTTGCCCGCAGATTTTATTTAACCACAGAGAGCACAGAGAATACAGAGAACACAACATTTAAAATTGAAGACGGCCATCTGCCTTAGAGGTGATGACCGTGTTGGGTTGATAGTCAAAGGCGGTTTAAAGGCCTTGGGTCAGGACCGGCGTTTGTCGGCAACCTCCCATTCATGAATTGTGGTGGTTTCGTAAATCTCTTCCCAGCCGGTGATCATTCCAGCGATATGACTGAACAGGGAGTGGCCGGTGGTGGTCATGTAAACGTGTATCACAAGAAACGAGAGCAGCAGGAATGCCACAAAGGTATGGAGCAGAGCCACCGGTGCCAGTGACCAGCCAACGCCCCCCCAGATATTCCAGGTGTAATAGAGCATGCCGGAAATCATTTGGACCGGCAGCATCAACGCCGACAATGCCAGATAGGTCAGTCGCTGCAAGGGATTGTGCTTGGTGCCGGAAGTTTTTTGAACCGGATGGGGTTTGCCCTGGAAAATGCCGAAGGCATAATACAGCATTACATCTATGAGTTTTTTGGTTGTGGGAATGTATTGACGCCACTCCCCGGTGGTGAAAAGCCAGAATACAAAAAAGGCAAAAAGAACCAGCCATGAAATTCCCACAAAGTTATGGGTCTTGACTGCCGTTTCATAGCCCATCAGGGTATAAGTACCATGGATTTCGAAGCCTGTGACCATAAGAAATATGATGATCGCGGCCTGGAGCCAGTGCCAGAATCTTTCATAACGCGTGTACAGATATACTTTAATTCTTTTGGTCTGAGTCATGATATTGTGTTCCTTTGCTCTTAGTTTTTGGTAAAAAAACGGCCCAGGCCGTGGAGGGCGACGCCTATGACCGATCCGATCACAAGGATCCATCCTATCCAGTCCATCATGGCAACGTGATTGCGCCCGGGCATGTAAAAGCCGGCCAGGTTAGCCAGTCGCCCGGTGTCTCTGATATGGCATTCGGTACATGCAAGGACATTGTCCCTGGGAGCAACCATATGAGTGATGGGAAACACATAGGATGTTTGAACAAAATCATACTCGCCGGAGTAGGGCAGTTTTGAGTACTCCTGACCGTACCGGATCGCCGCATTCCAGTCAAACCCTTTCCAGTAAGCAGCTTTGTCGGTTTTATCATTGGGGAACAGGTGGGGGGCCACAAGCTTTTTGTTGATTTTGTCATAGGGAATTTTACCCCGGTGGACCTTGAACGGAAAAATGAACGACTTTTCATCGGTCATGTCTCCTGCCGGTTTGCTGACGGCCACCTCGACGGAGGGGTCAATGGTGTCTTTCAGGGTCAGATGGTCAATGGAACCGTTGTACCAGAAGTATTCGGGCACCACATTTTTTTCCCATTTGAATGCGCCTTTTTTGCTCATATAGGCAGGTTTTCCAAATTCATCTTTCTCCGTATAGGGTTTACCGTCTTTCATTTTTCCTGCCGCAGACCAGTCCCAGTGCATCTTGGTGGGATTGATGCGGGCAAATTTAGGAATGTGACAGCTTTGGCATGCCACCCGGTCGGTGTGGTCATTGGCCTTGGCATTGTGCTGGTGAGGCTCCCTGCCGTGGCAGGAGACACAGGTGATTTTTGAGGTAAGATCGTCTTCGATTAACGACTTTTTGCTTTCAACGGCAGGCCGGGTATAGATTCTGCCTGCAATATGATGTTCGGAGGTGGAGTGGCAACGGGTGCAGTTGAAATTCTGTCCGTCTGTGCCCATGTGGACATCCAGGTGTTTGTCGGGCTTGAACAGGGAGGAGTCCAGATCACCATGCTTGACGCCGTCGCCGCCGCCGCCGTAAAAATGGCAGGTTCCGCAGTTTTTACGACCGGGCAGGCCGACACTCTGGGCCACCTTGTTCCACTCCGGTGGATGGTATGTTTTTTTGTTTGATTTAAAAACCTTGGTCTCCTTGGCCGGATGACCGGCACCCGAGGGAAATTTTTTGTAGGTGCCGGTGCTTTCATGACAAACCAGGCAGTCCACCTTGGTTTGATCGGTAAAATCAAAGGTTTTGTCCTTCCAGCCGTATCCCGCGTGGCATGAAGTGCAGCGCGGCTCGTTGCTGCTGGCGTTGATGCAGAAGTTGTTGACCGAATATCCGCCTTTGCCAAGGGGCGTGTCCGGGTCTTTGCCCGGGGCTTTCCAGGTCCAGTGAATGGTTTTGTGAAACTGCAGGGCCGCTTCATTATGGCATTTGAGGCATGCCTGGGTCACTTCAGGGCCGGCGGAAAATTCCTGCTGCAGTATCTCAAATTTTGAGTGGTCCGCAGTAATCCACCGCTTTTTATCTTTTGTCGCCTGTTGGGCAAGGACCCTGCCGGGGGCCAATTCTTCCTGGTTGCCTGTGGATGCCGTGCCGGGCAAAGGGTCGGCCGACAGCATAAACAGCGTGAACAGCAGGGAAACTACGAACGCTTGCTTTTGTTTCATCATGTTAGGTCAACGCCTCCTTTTATCAGAATTTTCGTTGCGAACCGGGAGATCAAAAAATGATGTCATCACCGATCCGCCTCTTGAATACGAATAAAATTTACTGCAAAATCAACCGCCTTTGTTTTGCCGGGGCCTTAATTATAGAACAAGCTCCCATAGCCTTTGAGAACTGTTTCGCGTATGAAAAACATCTGCCTTTTAACTTGCGATATTACCAGAAAATTTGCGAATATACCAGCAACATCAATGCGGGGAAAACAGCCCTCTTCTTTATTCGTTGGATGTCTTGGGTAAATTAAACCGGGTGATGGATTTCTCTTTACTGTTTTTGTTGACAACCCTTAAAGATCTGTCCTAAAGCTGGACTTAAATTCAGTTATAGTAAAACTGACATGATGTACAATAAAAAACTGTTTTGGGGAAAACATGAAAATATCCATACGGTGGGCAATGGTTCTGGGCTGCCTGGGCCTCATATGGGGGATGCAGATTCTGATTACCTGGTCCTCTTATGTCTCATCCCAGCGGATGCTGGGCGGACATGCCTGTGACGTGATGCAGAATATTGCGGACCTGACAATGAGCCAGTCCAAAAACCATCTCCAGCTGGCCCAGAGTGCGGCCCTTTTGACCAAACGTCTGCTGGCCTCGGAAGTGGTGGGAAGCCGCAATCAGCACTATGATGTTCTTGAACGCTATTTTCTAGATCAATTATCCTTATATGCGCATTTTGCAGGCATTTATATCGGGATGCCCAATGGTGATTTCTTTTATGTCAACCGCAGCAATGTACATAGTCCCGACGGGTTTCGCACCAAGGTCATTGATCATATTGATGGTGTGAAAAGAACCCGGCTGATGTGGCGGGATGCACACGGCAGCATGGTTGATACCGCCGAAGCACCCGACGACACCTATGATCCCCGACAGCGGCCGTGGTTCCAAAAAGCCCTGGCCGAGCGGGAAATTATCTGGACCGACCCCTATATCTTTTTTTCATCCCAGAAACCGGGAATTACGGTGGCAGGGCCCATTTTTGATACCAACGGAGAGCTGCAGAGCATTGTCGGGGTGGATATTGAAATTGACGATCTTTCCACCTTTATCAGCCGGTTGCGGATCGGTAAGCACGGTCGTGCCTTTATGCTCAACAACAACAAAGATGTAGTGGCCTTTCCCGATATTTCAAAAATTAAACAGGTCGAAGGCAATGCCGCCCATCGTGTTCGGATGGTTAAAATTGATGAGCTCGACGATGAACTGAGCCGGGTGGCGTTTCATGCCATCCAGTGGCAGCAGACCAGCGACGGACTGCTCAAACTAGACCAGTCCCAGTTTGCTAAATTTACCCATAATGGTGAGGTGTACAATACCATGTTCACCCAGTTTGCCGACTCCCATTGGCCCTGGATGATCGGCGTGTATATACCCGAAAATGACTACCTGGGTGCACTTAAAGAAAATCGTTTACTTAATATCTGGATCACTTTGGCCTTTTCAGTGATCGCCACCCTGGTGGGGCTGCAATTATTCCGCAGTATTACGCGGCCGTTGATGGGATTGGAAAAACAGGCCCTTGCCATAAAACAGCATGATCTATCCGCAAGTTTCAACACCCAGTCCATATTCAAGGAGATAGACGAAACTGCCACCGCCTTTTCCCAGATGAAGGATTCGCTGCAAACCAGTGAAAAAAAGTATCGCCTGATTTTTGAAAATATCCAGGATATCTATTTTGAATGCACCATTGAGGGTGAAATTTTAGAAGTCAGCCCCTCGGTTGAGGAGTTGATCAAGCGGGACCGCAGGGAGATTATCGGTATCAACCTGACGCATTTTTATAAAAATGACGATGATTACCAGCGGTTTTTATCCAAAATTTTTGATGACGACTCGGTGAGTGACTGGGAAATTCCCTTGGAAAACGAACAGGGAGAAATTGCCTATGGCTCTGTCTCGGCAACCTTAAAACGCAATGAGGCAGGGGAAGCGCAAAAAATTATCGGTTCTTTGCGTATCATCACCGACAGGAAAAAAGCCGAGCTTAAACTGCGCCGGTACCAGGATCAGCTGGAAGATCTTGTGGAAGAACGCACACAGGATCTGCAAAAGAGCAATGAACAATTGCGCAATGAAATTGAGACAAGAAAAGAGAAAGAAGAGGCGTTAAGGCGCAGTGAAGAAAAATACCGCTCCATCATAGAAAATACCAACAACGGGTACTATGAAGTGGATCTGGACGGCTGCCTGACCTTTTTCAATGACTCTTTGGCGGTTATTTTAGGATATTCGGTTCATGAGCTCCAGGGGATGGATTATTCTATTTTGCTGGCTGCAGAGATACCGCGCCCCGTGTCTGAGAAGACTTCTGAGACCTATCGATCCGGCGTGAACGGTAACCTGTCGCGTCTGACACTTACCCGTAAGGACGGTGAACGGCGTACCGTGGATGTTTCAACGGCCCCCATTCTGGATAACAACGGTGAAAAAATCGGGTATCGCGGGGTTGTTCTGGATGTCAGCGAGCGGCTCAATGCCGAAGCAGAAAAGAGACAGTTGCAGGAACGATTACACCAGATCCAGCGGCTGGAGGGCATCGGCACCCTTGCCGGCGGCGTGGCCCACGATTTTAATAATCTGCTGATGGGTATCCAGGGCAATATTTCGTTGATGATGCTCAGGACCGGGCCTTCGGAGTACCATTACAAAAAATTAAAAAGTATCGAGTCCTGCGTCAGCTCCGGAACCAAACTGACCCAGCAGCTGCTTGGATTTGCCCGGGGCGGAAAGTACATGGCCAAATCCCTGGATTTCAACCAGATTGTGGCAGACACCGCACGCATGTTCGGCCGCACGCGCAAAGAGGTTGAGATCGAGGAAAATTTAGAGCAGGGTTTGTGGCCGGTGATGGCTGATAAAAATCAGATGGAGCAGGTGCTGCTTAATATTTATATTAATGCCTGGCAGGCGATGCCCGACGGGGGCAAGATCGTGATCGATGCCAAAAATATGGTGCTCAATGCCTCGTTCACCAAGGCCTTTGGCATTGAGCCAGGGCAATATGTATGCGTTTCCATCACCGATAACGGTGTGGGTATTGATCCTGCCATCCAGTCACGGATATTTGAGCCGTTCTTCACCACCAAGGGAATGGGCCGGGGGACCGGACTTGGCCTTGCGTCTGCCTATGGTATTATAAAAAATCATGACGGCGCCATCGATTTCGTCAGTCAATTGGGCAAAGGGACCACCTTTTATATTTATCTGCCGGCCTCGGACGGTGATATCGACCAGGAACCTGCATTGTGCGAAATCATTTCAAAGGGGACTGAAACCCTGCTGCTCATTGATGATGAAGATGTCATTTTGCAGGTGGGTCAGCCCATGCTTGAATCCCTTGGATACACAGTGATGTCCGCAACGGACGGTGAAACAGCCGTGGATATGTATCAACAACTTTCGGATCAGATTGACCTGGTCATTTTGGATGTGATTATGCCGGGTATGAGCGGCAGTGCAATTTTTGATGCACTAAAAGAGATCAATCCCCAGATCAAGGTGCTGCTTGCCAGTGGATACAGCCTCAGCGGCCAGGCCGAGGATATCCTGGCACGCGGATGCGTGGGATTTATCCAAAAACCCTTTTCCCTGGAACAGCTCAGTGTCAGATTGCGCGATATTTTTGACAGTTAGGCATGAGACCGAAGTATTTAAACGTTATCTTGACCAGAACGTACTTGTGTTCTTACCTGATTATTTTGATTATATGTACCATTTTTTATCATGAGTGAGTGAGTGGATTGTTCAACACGCCTAAAACATTGCATTTATAAATGAACATGGATAATTTATTTTAACTATTTGTAGTTTTTTTGTTGATATAAAGCCATTATGACTCCTTTTATTCATCTTAAATCAACAAAAGAATGATAATGCAAATTTTTTTTTGTAAAATTGTTCAGATTAAGTTCCTTTTAGCCAGAGTGTTTCTCTCAGCCTTAAAAATTTG
>Ga0193955_1001454_pt1 | contig 11186 bp, 1 predicted proteins | sample BB_6_MG_FD_140343 | JGI IMG/M metagenome (GOLD analysis project Ga0193955, IMG submission 140343) | Microbial mat bacterial communities from the Broadkill River, Lewes, Delaware, United States - BB_6_MG | ecosystem: Environmental > Aquatic > Freshwater > River > Microbial mats | place: USA... | reverse complement strand
TGCTTGACGGTGTCGATGCCGAGGTCGGCCTCGAGGTCGAGGTCGTCTTCAAGCATGTCCGTGGTGTAGCCGGTCTCCTCGGCAATGATGTTTTTTACCGAATCAATGGCACCGGATGTATCCGCGGCAGAAGAAACCGGAGTGGCTTCAGGTGTTGCCGCGCTTGCCATGGCGGGCGCTACGCCCCCACCCTGTGCCGCAATGTACCCGGCCAGCTTGGCGATGGTGTTGAGGTCCCTCAGTTGGAGATTTTCAGGGACGTCGAGTCCGAACTCAGCGGAGATCTTTCCGAAGACCTCCACCTGCTTAACGGTGTCGATGCCGAGGTCGGCCTCAAGGTCGAGGTCGTCTTCGAGCATGTCCGTGGTGTAGCCGGTCTCTTCGGCGATGACCGCCTTGATGGCGCCGGTGGCATCGGCAGAGGCCGCAGGAGCGGTCTCCTGTACTTTTGCCGCCGTCTGGGCCGCAGGGGCGGGTGCAGCCTTTTCAGCCGGTGCCGCCTGGGCCTTTACGTTGACAGGGGCTTCGATGGTTTTCCGGCCCTTGGGGGTGGTGTCGGACTGAATACGCAAGGTGTGGTCCACCACCTCTAAGACGGGGTAGTCCTCGCCGGAGATGCGCTTGAGCCAGTTGAAGTAGTCGGCGTTGTCGTCCCGGCTTCTCTCGGCAGAGTGCTTAATGAAGAGGAAGGCGAAATGTGACCCGAATCCGGCGGCAAAGTGGATGCCGTAGTCCAGGTCCCTCTCTTCCCCGCGGGAGAAGGTGAGGTCGCTGAACTCTTCGGCCAGGTCGGTGAGGTTCGCGATGGGGGGCGCCTGGTTCTTGGCCAGGGCCTTGACCATCACGGCGTCTTCGATGGCCGCACCCAGGGTGTGACCGGTGAAGCCCTTGGTGTTGGTGATGGTCACCTTGGGGGCCTCATCGCCAAAGGCGCTTCTGAGGGCTTTGATCTCGGCATCGGCGCTGCCGCCCCGTGCCGGGGTGTAGGTCTCATGGGACATGAAGATCGTTTTGGGCGCGTATACGGCACGCTCAAGGTCGTGTCGGGTTTCCACTCGCTTGACAAAACGGCTCATCTCTCGAGCCAGGTGATCCTGATCGATGCGGGTGGAGTGGAAGGCACTGTTGCCCAGGTAGGATCCGAGGATCTCAGCCTGGCCGTTGAGGCCCCTTTCGTTGATGGTGTCTTTTCGCTCCACAATAAGGGAGACGGCACCGGCACCCAGAATGGTTCCGTTCCGGTTGGTGTCAAAGGGCTTGGCCGCTTCGGCCACGGTGCTCTTGATGCTGGCGGCTCCCATGGAGAGGAAGCTGGATGCGATCCAGGGCACCTGGGCCTTGCTGGTGGCCGCTTCCCCGCCGATGATGATGACACGCTCGCAGCGTCCGGCGCGGATCCAGTCTTCTGCCGTGGCGCAGGCCTGGGTGGTGGAGGCGCAGGCACCGGAGAGGAGCAGGTTGGGTCCTTTGGCCTTGATCATCTGGGCAAAGTGGGCGGAACCCAGGGCAATGGCATTGATGATAAGCTCGCGGTTGAACTCATAGGGGGTCTCCGGCTGCTCTTTCTTCAGGTTAAAGAACCAGTCGGTGAGGCGCCCTTTCAGCTCGGTGTCTTTCACCTTCTCCATGAGATAGTAGTACATCTGCTCCATCTCCTTGAAGGGCTTCACGGAGAATTTGTCGCGGCAGTAGTTTTCCACCTCGGTGAGAAGGGTCTCCCATCCCTGGAAGAGGGAGGTCATGATGACGCCGGTGCTCTCCTGCATCTCTTCGGGCAGGGCAAACCCGTTGGTGATACGCTTGCCGCTGGGACCGGTGGTCCAGCTGCGTACCAGGGGTACCCCTGCATCGCGCAGGGCGTTGATGCCGGCTGCAATCCCTAAGTTGATGCTGACATCGTAGTTGTACTTGATGCCGAAGTCGCTGTGGTGGAAGTACCCCAGCTTGCCGGCCAGCTGAATCACCTCTTCGGGAGAGCTGATGGCCATCATGCGGGCGTTGCCTTCGGGGGTCTTGTGGATGCGCACGATGTTCTTGTCGAGCATGAACCCGCGTTCGGCTTCGGTGAGGTTCTCGATGCAGTTGTGGCCGGCGAGGATCTTGTCGAAGTTGGCCTCATCAAAGACCTTGCCGGAAGAGCCGGGAAGGCCGATGGACACACCGGCGATGGAGACGGGGCCGGTGTAGAACCCGAAGTTTTCAATCTCACGCAGGCGCTTCTCGCGGCGTGATTTGATGTACTCTTTCTCGATGAGGGATTTTAAACTGTCGGAGTTCTCTTTCAGGAATGAGTTGAACTCGTCGTGGTCGCCGGAGAAGGCTGTCTCAGCCTCCACGGCTTCAGATGCCACGGGCACGGCCGCGGGTGTCTGCGTTACCGTTACCTTGGGTGCCTCTTGGGCCGGGGTGTCGTTGGTCACAGTCTCAGTCATGGTCGGTTTGATGGTCTCGATAAGTGCCGCCAGGGAGTCCGCCTCGCCTTTTCCTTTATCCACGGAGAGGTGGGCGGTAAAGCCCTCGGGCAGGATGTATTTTAAAAGTCCGGTCAGGATCTTGCCGGTCCCCACCTCAAAGAAGGTGTGAACGCCGGCAGCGTGGACCGTCTCTACTGATTTTATAAACTCTACGGGTGAGATGATCTGGTTGATGAGGAGGCGCTTCACCGCAGCCTCGTCGTCGGGGTAGGGCAGGCCGGTGACGTTTGACACGACCTTTGAAAACCCTTCCCGGTTGAAGGCGATGCCTTCGATGAATCGGGCCAGCTCGTCCGCCGCGCTTTTGAGGATGGGGGTATGAAAGGCCCCGGTCAAAGGCAGCTTGCGGAACATGGCGCCCTTTTTGGTCAGGAACTCACAGAAGCGGTCGATGGCGCCGGAAAGGCCGGATACCGCCGTCTGCTTTGTGCTGTTCTTGTTGGTGACGTAGATGTCCCCGATGCCGGACTCGCCTATGAGCTCGGCGGCTTCCTCGGCGTTCTTGAAGAGCACGAGGATGCGGCCGGGGGTGTTCTGGTCGGCTTTCTTCATCAGCTCGGAGCGCTTCATCACCAGGCGGAAGGCGTCGTCAAAGGAGAGGATGCCGCTGGTGTAGAGGGCCGAGTACTCGCCCACGCTGTGGCCGATGTGGTAGTCGGTGGAAAAGCCCGCCTCTTTCAGGAGGTCGAAGACCGCTGCCGTTGAGAGGAAAACCGCCGGCTGGGTGAAGTCGGTGGAGTTGATCCTCGGGTCGTTGTCCGCAAACATCACCTCGAGAAGGGAGGCACCCCGCTCCTGGCGGAAGAGGGCGTCGGCCTTATCAAACATGGCTTTGACGTAGGTGTTGCTCTCGTAGATGGGCTGCATCATCTTGGGGTACTGGGATCCCTGGCCGCAGAGGAGGGCGCAGGTTTCACCTTTGTGCACCTCGCCGTGGGGCATGGCAGCAGCCGTGACTTCCGGAGCCGTCTCTTCGGAGAAGGAGGTTTCCGCATTCGTCATCCAGAGGGGCAGGGTGCTGATGACGGCATGGCCGTGGTTGGCACCGAATCCGAAAATGTTGGCCCCCAGGCTCAGGCGGCGCCCCTTGGGAGCATCGGCCATGTCCAGGCCGGGGACAAGGTTGAAGCGGTCTGCGGCAATGGAGTGCTCGGAGGAGTGGCTTCGGTGGGGCAGAAGCTTTCCGTGCTTGGCCATCAGGGCCAGTTTCACCATGGCGATGGCGGGGTTGGCACCTTTGTAGTAACCGATTTCGGGCTTGATGTTGCCGAAGCGCAGTTTGTGGTCATAGCTTCGGGAGGCGGCCTGCATCTCGACCTGGTCGAGCATCAGGTTGCCGAAACCGAAGACGTCCACATGGGCCACCTCCTCTTTCACCACGTCGCTTCGTTCGTAGCGGCGGGCGGTGATCTCTTTAAAGAGGGCCTCGGAAGGCGCGTAGAGGTTTCGGGCCGGGTTGGACCGGAACCCGATGGAGGAGAGCTCCGCGAAGACGGGCATCTCAAGCTCTTTGGCCTTCTTGTACGTGGTGAGCACCAGGGCTGCCGCCCCTTCGCCCAGATGGTAGCCCTTGGCGCGCTTGTCGAAGATGAGGGCCTCGCTGTCGGTGAGAACTCCCAGGCGTTTGAAGACCATCATGATGGCAGGGTAGAAACTCGCGTCCACACCGCCGGCAACCACCATGTCAAAATCACCGGAGCGCAGACCCTTCACCGAAAGGTCGGCGGCAATGCCGGAAGATGCACAGGCGGCATCCACAACAAAGTTGGCGCCGTTGGCTCCGAAGAAGTTGGCGATACGGCCGGTGATGATATTGGTAAGAAGACCCGGGGTGGTGTCTTCGTTGTTCTCCATGAACCGGCCGCGAACGCTCTCCATGAGAGCGGAACCCGCGGCGGCCGCTTTGGCGGCGTCCACACCGGGGGTCTGGGAGATGATGCGGGCCAGGAGCGGGGAGCGTGTGCGGATGATGTTCTCCACGTGCTTCTCACCGCTGATGCTGCCCATGATCACGGCTGTTTTGTTGGCTTTCCCGAACATTTTATCACGGTCGCCCCCGCAGGCTTCATCGATGGCCTGGGTGGCTGCGTCCAGGGCGAAGAACTGGCCCTTGTCAATGGACTTGGCCGTCTTGGGCGGGATACGATACTTCAGGTTGTTGAAGCTGTAGTCGGGAATGACCCCTGCCTTGATGCGGGGCAGGCTGAAGTCGTTGTCTTCATTCGCGTAGTAGTCGAGGTGAAGGCGATCCTCCGGAAGCTCGGTGAGCATCTTTTTACCGGAGACCAGGGTCTCCCAGAACTCGTCTGTGGAGAGGCCGCCGGGAAGGACGGTGCCCATGCCGCTGATGACAATGCGGTCGTCGTTGAAGTCCCAGGCGGTGTCGCCGAAAATGGAACGGGCCGGGGCCTCGTAGGCCGGGGTGAACTCTTCCACCACGGCGTGGTAGTTGATGCCGCCGAAACCATAGGAGGAGACCGCCGCGCGTTTGGGCTTGCCGGCGTCGGTGGTCCAGGGCTTGGCATCGCCGATGATGTAGAGCTTTGATTCGTCAATCTCGTGCTTGGGCGCTGCCGTGTCCACCTGTCCGTTGGGGGGCAGGGTGGCGTGCTTCATGGCCAGCAGCACCTTGATGAGGCCGGCTGCACCGGCACCGCCGAGGAGGTGGCCGATCTGGGACTTCACCGAGGTGAGGCCTTTGGCTCTGCCGTTGTCGTAGACCCGCTTTAAGGTGTTCACTTCCGTGAAGTCACCCAGAATGGTGGAGGTGCCGTGGGCTTCGATGAAGTCCACGTCGTCAGGGGTGATACCCCTTGCCTGCTCGAAGCATCGCCTGAGGGCGTACTCCTGACCGTCGGGGTTGGGTGCGGCGATGGCCTTGCCCTTGCCGTCGGAGCTCCCGCCCACGGCCTTGACGATGCCGAGGATGGTGTCCCCGTCACGCATGGCGTCCTTTGCACGCTTGAGAACCAGGACCCCTGCGCCTTCGCCCAGAACAAATCCGTCGGACTTGTCGCTGAAGGGGAAAGAGCCTTTGGCGGAGAGGGCGCCCATCTTGGAGAAGCCGATGAAGGTTTCGGGGTTGATGCTGGTGTTGAGGCCGCCGGTGATCACCGCGTCGTGGCTGCCGGAGAGGAGCTCTTTGATGGCGCAGTCCAGGGCGGCGAAGCTGGTGGCGCAGGCAGCGTCCACCACGTAGTTGGCGCCGAGGGTGCCCACGGCGGCTGCCACGCGGGAGGCTTCGATGTTCAGGGTGGCGCAGTCCGGGGACTCGTTTCGGTACTCCCCGGCCATCTCATCCTTGAGGTGGGCAAGGACTTTCGCCTTTTCATCCTCGGAGAGGGTTTTGAAGGCTTCGGTCTGCTCCAGGTGCCAGCGAAGCTCGGGGTAATAGTACTTGAAGTTCAGGTGGTGGCTGGTCTCGTTGCCCAGGCAGCTGCCCATGATCACCGCGGTGGAGGCGAGGGGGAGTCCCTTGCCCTGGGGGTAACCCGACATCTCCAGGGCCTCAAAGGTGGCCACAAGGGCCATCTGCTGGCTGCGGGAGATCTGCTTGCCGGCAACGGGGTCCTGACCGTAGGCGGACGGATCGAAGTCAAAGGAGTCCACGGTGGCGGCAAGCTTGGTGTAGGTCTTGTCCACGGCCTTGCGGTCTTCATCAAAGAAGAGGGATGTATCAACGCGCTTGGGGTCCACCTCTTTGATGGAGTAGTGCTTGGTGATGATGTTCTGCCAGAAGGTATCGAGGTTCAGGGCGTCGGGGTAGACACATCCCATGCCGATGATGGCGATCTCGTCGTTCATCATGGCGCCTTTGGTGGTCAGCACCTCCAGCTCGTTCAGGTTGGCAGTGAGGCCTTCCTTGCTCTGCATTTGCTTGTCGTGGACAGCTTTGACCGTGGTGGTCTCCTTGAAGAAGGCGAGGCTGTTGCCCACGGAGTAGTTGCCTTTGTTAAAGGCTTCGCTGTCGTTGTACTTGATGAAGGAGAGCCCTTCACCCTTCTTGAGCTTGTCGAAGTCGGGGGAGAAACCCTTGGCCGCGATGAGAAGAGAGCCGATGTTGTCTTTTTCAAAGGCACGCTTTCGATCCCCCAAGGGTACCTTTTCCATGATCCGCTGGTGCTCGTTGGCAACGATCTCCATGGAGAAGGGGGTTTTGATGGTGCGGCAGGCAAGGCCCACGGTGGTGCCGATGCGCAGGGTGGAGATCTCCTCCCGAGCCACATCCTGATACTTTTTCATGAGGGCGCCGGTTTCAACGATCTCATCGGTGAAAAGGTAGGGGGTACCCAGCTGGATGCCTACCTTTACGCCCTTGGCGGCCAGCACCGAGGTCATGGTAGAAACGAACCAGGAGCCCGTTTCGGTGGCCATGCCGCCGGCAAAGACGGCTGTCTGACTTGCCAGCTTTTCGTCTGACTGCTTCAGGAGGTGGGTGATGCCCATTTCCCAGAGGACCATGCTGCTTAAGCGTCCCACGTGGCCGCCTGCTTCGGTGCCCTCGAAGATAAAGCGTGAGCACCCGGAGGCGATGGCGTTTTTCAGCATCCCGGAAGCCGGGGTGTGGAGGAAGGTCTTGGTGCCCGCCGCTTCCAGCTCGATGGCCTGGGCGGGGATACCGCCGGCAAAGAGAGCAAAGGGGACCTTGTATTTTTTCACCGTTTCGATGTGTTTAACCACAGCGCCGTTCAGCGCTTCGATACCGATGAGGCCCGCACCGAACCGGGGCACCTTGCGGGACCCTTCTTCGATGATTTTTTCGGCCAGGTCGGCGGGGAGGCTGCCCATGGCAAAGTAGGGGAGGCCGCCTTCACGGTACACGGTCTCTGCAAAATCAGCGTTGTCGCTGATGTTGGCCATGGGGCCCTGCATGATGGGGTAGCGGGTGCCGAGCTCCTTGGCGAAAGGAGAGTTCTCTTTCAAGGGATCGTGGGCATCCACAAGGGCCGTCAGCTCGCCCACGCGGGTGAAGAAACGGTCAATGACTGATGCCACGTCCGTTGATTCGGAGACGAAGTGCTTGGCAAAGACACCGTCCTGGCCCATGTAGAAAAGGCTCTGGACGGGGTTGACCCCTTCGGTGTTTACGGGGGTGTAACGCTTTTCGATCTCGCGGCGCAGCACCTCGGCCTCATCGGCCTGATTGAGAAGGGCGCTCTCCATTTCGCCGAGCTCTTTGACCACCTTGGTGGCGAGCTTGGAGAAGAAACGGACACGGAAAGGCAGGGTGCGTCCGATGGAGATGGAGTCGAACTCCTCCACCTTTTTGAACTGCTCGCGGAATGCGGGGGCCACGGGGGCTTCATCGGTGAGGTAGAGCTGAGAGTCGAGGACGACGCCTGAGGCGCCGGCGCCGAACATACCAGCGGCGGTGTGGAAACCGACACCGCCGTGGACAAAAACCGGAAAATCGCTCTTTTCAAGGTACCATTGAAGCAGGATAAACGCGGTGTAACGTGAGATGCATCCGCCAGCTTCCGCACCGCGGACAACCACGGCGTCGGGCTTGCCGTCGGCAAGGGGAAAGGTGGTGCCGAGGTTGACGGCTTCCACCACGATCTTGCAGCCCAGGGCGTTCTTGGAGATCGCCTTGAAGTGCTCGGGGGCCGCAGCGGCCACGACCACAAGGTCCAGGGTTGGGATGTGGCTTGTTTCAAGGAAGTGGATCAGGCCGCCCATGGAGGTGCGGAGCCTGACGCCAAAGGGGAAACCCTCTTTTGAGATGGCTTTTATGTTCTCAATGGCGGTTTTTTCGTCGATCATCTCGGCGTCGAATACAGGAAGCACGCCGGCCCTGGAGAGCGCGCGGAAATAGCCGATATCGAAAGCGCCTGTGGGGTTGTAAGCCAGTGCCGGCAGTCTGGATCCTAAGACTCGTTTGATCATTCAAATACTCCTGATTATCTCCTGAACCAGGGGGGCATTTTTTGCCGCGCCGGGTTCAGGGTTGTGTCATCTTCTGCATAATAAAGTGATGGAATAACAGGGCCATTTCGCGGGTCCCGAGGAGGGGCGGCGTCTCATGAGCCGCCCGTATGCAGAAAAAAATGAATAGCATTCATAAATTTCGAGTTCCAGATTTATGCAATACGCATGCCAGATATCTTGCGATGGTGTAAGCGCTTGATCTGCCAACCTTTGGTGTGTATGCTTGCTGCGCACCTTGAGAGGGTGTTATGGTAAAAAGACGACACCCGGTGCACTTGGTGTGCATGAAAGGAACAGATGGGGAAAGGAACAAGCCAGTGATGCTCAAACGAAGTACGAGAGTTGGAGAACTCACCCCGGAGGAACGCGAATTCTATACTCTGGTGGCACGGGCTCCGCGGGTAAACCCCTTCGGAGAAGAGCGGGTCACCCTTGATCGCAAAATCGCCGGGGTGCCCGAATCCACTGCTCCCTCACGTGCCGTTGAAGCTGCGGTGAAACGGGTGGAGGTGGATGCCGTTCGCATGGAAAAAGAGGGGCGCCTCGACCTCAGGATATATAAAGGAGACGATCACAAACTCGTCTCAGGCGTCATCACCTTTATCTTTTTTTACCGGTACCGAAAAGAGTTCGACCGCCTCATCAAGGCCCAGGCACGCGCCGGAGAGCATCAGATCCGCGCCAGCTTTCTCAAAGAGGCCATCAGCGGGCTTGAAACCATGGGCATGGAGCGCGAAGAGGCGATCCGGACCGTGGAGGGATGCTACCAGCTTCGCCGCGCCTACCATTTTATACACCACTCACTCGTGGGCCCCAGCGCCTCCATGATTGCGCTTCGCTACCGGCTCTGGAACAACGTCTTTACCCACGACATGAACCTTTACAGCCGAATCCTGTGGAACCGGATGGAAGATTTTTCCACCCTGATCCTGGGGGAGACCGGCACCGGGAAAGGCTCGGCCGCAGCTGCCATCGGACGCTCCGGCTATATTCCCTACGATCGGAAGAAGGGATGTTTCAAGGAGAGCTTTACCCGCTCCTTTCTGGCCATCAACCTCTCCCGCTTCCCCGAATCCCTCATCGAGAGCGAGCTCTTCGGTCATCGGAAAGGTTCCTTTACAGGTGCTATTGACGACTATCAAGGGGTTTTTTCAAGGTGCAGTCCCTGGGGGTCCATTTTCCTCGATGAAATCGGGGAGGTATCCATTCCTGTACAGATCAAACTTCTTCAGGTCCTGCAGGAACGCGTCTTCTCCCCCGTGGGCAGCCACAATGAGTACCGCTTCAAAGGCCGGGTCATCGCCGCCACCAACAAACCCGTGGAACGGCTCCGTACCGAAGGCAACTTCCGGGACGACTTCTATTACCGTCTCTGCTCCGATGTCATCACCGTGCCCCCCTTGCGCCAGCGTATCGAAGAGGACAAAAAAGAGCTGGTGGACCTCGTGCAGCTCCTTGTGGGGCGTATGGTGGGCAAGCGCTCGGACGAACTTACCGACATGGTTCTGGACGTCATCGACACCAACCTTCCCAAAGGCTACCCCTGGCCCGGCAACGTCCGGGAACTCGAGCAGTGCGTCAGACGGGTAATGCTCAACCGCAGCTACCACGGTGACGAGGTCCAGATCGCCGGGCGTACCTCCCAGATTCCCGAAGGCTTTGGAGACCTCTCACGGGGCGAACTCTCCGCCCATGAACTCATCACCGCCTACTGCCACATGCTCTACCAGAAATACGGAAAATTCGAAGAGGTGGCCAGAAGGACCAGTCTCGACCGACGCACCGTGAAAAAATACGTGGTGGAGTGGCAGGAGAGATTGGACGGGGAAGAAGAATAAAGCGGGTGATGGGGGATAGATCATAGGGGGTAGGGAAGGGCTGCCTCCGGCGGCGAGGTGTGCCACCTCGAAAGCGGGTTGCGAATGCTCCGGAGCTTCGCTCCTCCACATTCGCTGGCGGGCTGCGCCCGCGTTTAACAACAAGCGCTGTTAAATATTCCTTCGTGTAGCCCGAAGGGCGCTTCGTGTTCTTCGTGGTTTAATATTTGAAATGACCATGGAGTTCATATGGACCGTTACCCCAAAATACAAAAAGTCGAAGCCATGGCGTATAAGCGCCTTCTTGTCACATTCAGCAATGATGAAAAAAAAAATATATGATTGTTTAACCTTGATGCAGGACGATGTCTTTAAACCTCTCACAGATGAGTCTCTTTTTAAGGCTGTGAAAGCGGATCAACATGGTTACAAATGAAGGTCGGCCCAAATCCAGAAACAGTTGAAAGAAGCCATCATCATTGGAAGCACCGTGATATGTAGGGTGCGTTCCACGCACCAAAATGAAAAAGTCAGGACCCACGAATTTGTAAGCATAATGAAGCTCATCATTTACCCACGAATCGTGTTTAAAATGCACGCTGCGGGATAACAGCTTACGTTCTATTGCCTCGTTATTCGGTTGTGATGATGTATCAGATATATGGAAGGATTCAGGTCGGCCAAGGGCACCCGGTTCTTATCGGGGTGCTCTTTCATTATAGAAAGCAGTCAATCACGTATTGAAACATCAGTTGGCGTGCCGCACGTGACAGGCGGAGCGGCAGGAAAAGGGATAGAAGAGGTATGAAACATACGATTGCGGGCCTGGTGATGGCCCTGGGTGTTCTTTTGTGCAGCGGATGTGCAACGGTTGTTAAGCACGACATTCCCGTGACGGACCTTGAGCCGGTCTCGTTGCCGGTTCAGGCCAAAGGGGACCTGACCTACAGCGTGGATGTGCACAACC
>Ga0193955_1001452_pt1 | contig 11194 bp, 9 predicted proteins | sample BB_6_MG_FD_140343 | JGI IMG/M metagenome (GOLD analysis project Ga0193955, IMG submission 140343) | Microbial mat bacterial communities from the Broadkill River, Lewes, Delaware, United States - BB_6_MG | ecosystem: Environmental > Aquatic > Freshwater > River > Microbial mats | place: USA... | reverse complement strand
CCCGGCACGGTAATCATGGAATTTGTCGTAGAACGTGAAGAATCGGTATACCCCATGGTTCCGGCAGGCGGGGCCATCACTGACATGCTTCTGGTTTAAAAAGGATATTTGATATGGAAACCAACAGATATATTTTATCAATTCTTGTGGATAATGAACCGGGGGTTCTGTCCCGGATTGCAGGCCTTTTCTCCGGCCGCGGGTTTAACATTGACTCCTTAAGTGTTGCCAAAACTGCCGAACCCGATGTCTCCGTGGTCACCATGGTTACCTATTGTGACGAACACATCATTGAGCAGATCAAAAAGCAGCTGCACAAGCTGATCAATGTCATCACGGTGAACGATTTGACCGAAGCAAAATATGTGGAACGCGAACTCGTCCTGGTCAAGGTTCATGCAAAGACCGAAAAGCGAGCTGAAATCATGCGTCTTGCTGATATCTTCAGATCCAGGGTCGTTGATGTGGGAAGCGCTCACTTTATCATTGAAGTGTCAGGTGATTCCGGCAAAATAAAAGCCTTTGTTGAACTGATGAAGCCTATGGGTATAATTGAAATAGCTTCCACCGGCACCATTGCCCTTGGCAGGGAGAACGGAAAATGAATGAAGTAAAAGCAAAGAAGAAAGCCTTGCTTTACGACACAACCTTGCGTGACGGGATGCAGGGGGAGAATATTTTTTTCTCCCCCGAGGATAAGCTCAAAATGGCCATGCGCCTGGATGACGCCGGAATTCATTATATTGAAGGCGGGTGGCCCGGCTCCAATCCCGGGGCCCAGGCGTTTTTTGATCTGGTCAGGGATAAAGAGTTCAAACAGGCAAAGGTCTGTGCATTCGGATCCACACGCAGACAGAACTCAACCTGTGAACAAGACGCCAACATCAAGGCGCTGATAGATTCAGGTGCGCCGGTGGTAACCATTTTCGGCAAATCCTGGGACCTGCATGTCACGGAGATCATGAAAAATACCCGGGAAGAAAACCTGGCCATGATCACCCAAAGTGTCGCCTATCTCAAGTCCCAGGGCCGTGAAGTGCTCTATGATGCCGAACATTTTTACGACGGATATAAAGCCAACCCCCAGTTTGCTTTAGAAACCCTGGAAGCGGCCGTAGAAGGCGGAAGCCGGTGTCTGGTGCTTTGTGACACCAATGGCGGCAGTCTCCCCTGCGATATTGACACCATCACGCGGGAGACCATCGCCCATTTCAAGGATCATGATGACGTGATTTTCGGCGCACATACCCACAACGACTGCGCCATGGCTGTGGCCAACACCATCAATGCAGTGCATGCCGGTGCAACCATGGTGCAAGGGACAATAAATGGATATGGAGAACGCTGCGGCAATGCCGACCTCACAGCAATTATCCCCATCCTGGCCCTTAAAATGAACAGAGACTGCATCAGTGAAGAGAACCTGGCCAAGCTGCGGGCGTTGTCCAGATTTGTATCTGAAACAGCCAACATGCCGCCCGTGGCGTCACGGCCCTTTGTCGGCCGGTCTGCGTTTACCCACAAAGGCGGTGTTCATGTGTCAGCCATCATGAAGAACCCCAAAGCCTATGAACACATGGCACCGGAACTTGTGGGCAACCGCCGCAGGGTTCTGGTTTCCGAGCAGTCTGGCAAAAGTAATATCGCTTACAAAGCCAAGGAGCTTGGGGTTGATCTGGGCAATGACGAATCCAAAAAATCTTTGATTGTCAACAACATCAAGGAGATGGAAAATTTCGGGTATGAGTTTGATACAGCCGAAGGCTCTTTGAAGCTGATTATGGAGAGACTCACCGAGCAGTATCAGTCCCATTTTGACCTGGAATCCTTCAGGGTGGTGGTGGAAAAGGACAAGGAACGACCCTGCTACTCCCATGCCATGATCAAGATTCGGGTTGGGGACAAGACCGAAATCACCTCCGCCGAAGGCGACGGCCCGGTATCTGCCCTGGATAATGCCTTGAGAAAAGCATTGGCAGCCATGTATCCCGGCGTCAACGATCTTCATCTGGTGGATTTCAAGGTTCGTGTCATTGACGGATCCGACGGTACGGATGCCAGGGTCCGGGTATTGATAGAGTCCCGGGATACGGACAATATTTTTTCAACTGTTGGTGTTTCCGAAGATATTATCGAAGCCTCATGGCAGGCGCTTGCTGATAGTTTTCAGTATAAACTGGCGCTGGACCATAAAAATGAAGCAAAAAATGCTGAAATAGCTGAATAGGTATTATGGTTATATAGTTAAGACCCCCCTGGCGAATTATAGCCAGGGGGGTCTTAATATTTTTTACGACGCAATCAAATCTAATCGGTTTTCAGCACAGACAAGAACGCGGACTGGGGAATTTCCACGGATCCGACCATTTTCATTCTTTTCTTGCCTTTTTTCTGTTTTTCCAATAGCTTGCGTTTTCTTGAAATATCTCCGCCATAACATTTCGCGGTAACATCTTTACGATAGGCAGAAATGGTTTCCCTGGCAATGATCTTGCCGCCGATAGCCCCTTGAATGGGTATTTTAAACTGCTGTCTTGGGATCTCTTCACGCAGCTTTTTACAGGCAGCCCGTGCCTTACTCTCTGCCTTATCCCGATGAATCAGCATGGAAAGGGCGTCCACCCGTTCCGCATTGATCAAAAAATCGAGTTTGACAAGATTTGTTTCCTGGTAGCCGGCAAGTTCATAATCAAAAGAACCATAGCCCTGGGTCACACTTTTCAGTCTGTCGTAAAATTCATACACCACCTCGGCCAAAGGCAGGGTAAATTTCATCTCCATACGATTTGAGGTCAAATACTGATAATTGGTGCTCTCACCGCGAAACTCATGGCAGACCTGCATCACATTACCCATATATTTATCAGGTACAATGATGGATGCCTTGATGATGGGTTCCCGAACGCACTTGATTTCCGTGGGATCAGGATATTCGGTGGGGTTGTCGATAATTTTGACTTCTCCGGACACATAGGTGACTTCATACTGCACCGAAGGCGAGGTTAAAATCAGCGACACATTATATTCGCGCTCAAGACGCTCCTGAACCACCTCAAGGTGCAACAGTCCAAGGAATCCACACCGGTACCCAAACCCCAGGGCCGCCGACGAATCCTTTTCATAAATTAAGGCAGCATCATTGAGTTTGAGTTTTTCCAACGCTTCGGTCAGTTCCGGATAATCGTCGGATGCCACCGGATACATAGAGGAAAACACCACGGGCGTGGGTTCCCGGAAACCGCCAAGTACTTTATCGCACCTTTGACCGGGCATGGTCACCGTGTCACCGATTTTAACATCGGAAATGAGCTTTATCCCGGCAATCACATATCCCACCTGGCCTGCGTCAAGACTGGGCTGGGGGGTTCGTTTGATTTGAAACAGCCCCACTTCTTCGACCTTGTAGGTCGCATCATTGGACATGAATTGTATCCGGTCTCCTTTTTTGACACTTCCCTCAAAAATCCTGAAATGGATGATAACGCCCCGGAAAGGATCATAGTGAGAGTCAAAGACCAGGGCCTTGAAAGCACCTGTATTTTCAACTGTGGGGCCGGGTATTTTATCTACAATAGCCTGAAAAATTTGATCAACCCCAAGCCCTGTTTTTGCGGAGACAAGAAGCGCCTCTTCACTGTCCAGCCCCAGGTCTTCATCAATCTGGCTTTTGACCCATTCGATTTCCGCCGACGGCAGATCAATTTTATTGATAATGGGAATAATCTCAAGGTCATGCTCCATGGCCAGGTACAGATTGGCAAGGGTTTGGGCCTCGACCCCCTGGGATGCATCGGCCAGTATCAATGCACCTTCACATGAGGCAAGGGCCCTTGACACTTCATAGGAGAAATCCACATGACCCGGCGTATCAATGAGGTTCAACAGATACTGGGTACCGTCCGAAGCCGTATAAGGCAGGGACACGGTCTGGGATTTTATGGTAATTCCCCTCTCCCGCTCAATATCCATGGAGTCCAGAATCTGGTCTTTCATATCTCTATCCTCTATAATACCGGATAGTTGTATCAGGCGATCAGACAAAGTGGATTTGCCATGGTCAATATGCGCAATAATAGAAAAATTTCTAATATTAAGGTGATCGTATTTCAATTAGACTCCAAACTAAGAGTTGACAAAAAAGGTGTATCTATCATAATAGGGCTATACATTTATCAATTGTGATGTTCAGTGTCAAGAAAAGCCGCTGTTCAAGGCCTTCTATTTATATCGGAGAAACCAATGGCCCATGCCGTTCTCATTGTTGACGATGATATAGCAATTAAGGAATCTGTAGAAGAATTTTTAACACTTATGACCTATAAAGTCAAAAGTGCAGACAATGCATTTCAGGCTGTGGAAATTCTTAAAACCTTTAAACCCGACGTGGTTTTAACCGATATCATGATGCAGGGAATGGATGGACTTGAATTAACCAGATTGATCCGGAAAGAATACGATATTGATGTCATGGTCATGACCGGGTATTCTGCCGATTATTCCTATGAAGAGGCCATCAATGCCGGGGCCAGTGATTTCATTTTCAAGCCGTTCCGTTTTGAAGAGCTGGACCTGAGGATCAAACGAATGCTCAGGGAAGCTGCATTTAAAAGGGAAAGGGATAAGCTGCTTGAAGATATGAAGCAGCTGGCCATCACCGACGGGTTAACGGGGCTGTTCAACTCCCGGCAGTTTTTTCAGCAAATCAAGCAGGAAGTTGAACGTTTCCAGCGCTATACCAGGGATTTATCACTTCTCATGCTGGATATCGATTTTTTTAAAAAATACAACGATACCTGGGGGCACCTGGAAGGAGACAAGGTGCTGATGAGCATGGGCATGATCATCTCCTCGTGCCTGCGCAGCATGGATTCCGCCTACCGATACGGCGGCGAAGAGTTTGCCGTGCTCTTACCGGAAACAGAATTAAAAGAGGCCTGCCTGGTGGGCAACCGCATCAGGGACAATGTTTGCAAAGCGGTGTTCACACCGGAAAAAGGCGTGCAGACATCTGTGACCGTCAGCATCGGCGCAGCGCAGATTATCAACGGCGAAGACTTTACCTCTTTCATTAAACGTACGGATAAGGCGTTGTACATGTCAAAAGAGAACGGCCGCAACCGATTAACCCAGGCGACTTAATCCATTTGAATCCGCATACTTAGATCAACCGAGACAGCCTGATGGGTGAGTGCACCACAGGAAATCACATCCACGCCGGTTCCGGCAATGGCGTTTAACGTCTGCAAACTGACATTACCCGACGCTTCAACCACGGCACGTTTTCCAATCAACGCCACAGCTTTGGTCATGGCATCAATGTCCATATTGTCCAGCATAATGACATCAGCCCGGGCATCAAGGGCCTGCTGCACCTGAACCATATCCGAGACTTCCACCTCTATTTTCATAAGATGGGACGCCCTGGCCCGGACACGGGAAACAGCCGCTTCAATGGAACCTGCCGCCGAAATGTGGTTATCTTTGATCAAAATACCGTCATAAAGGGCAAATCGGTGATTGAATCCTCCCCCTGCCCTGACAGCGTCTTTTTCTATTTTTCGCCACCCGGGAGTTGTTTTTCTCGTATCCACCAACCTGACGTCCGGGTTATCCAAAGCACTGACAAATTTTCTTGTCAACGTTGCAATACCCGAAAGCCGCTGCAAAAAATTTAACGCCACACGTTCGGCCGTTAAAAGAGAGCGGATATCGCCGGTGACGGTGAAAATCACATCATCTCTTTTTATGGTATCCGAATCATTAAAATGAATCGTGCATTCCAAAGCAGGATCTACGGTATGGAACACTTTTTTGGCCACATCCGTACCCGCCAGGATAAAGTCCTGTTTTGCCACAATGACGGCGGTCTTTTCCTGGGGCTCAGTGAAAATACTATCCGTTGTGATATCCCCAAGACAGGCATCTTCAAAAAGTGCCAGCCCAATGATCTTTTCTGTCATATCCATATATTTAATGCCTAAATGGAAAACGCATGTTTGAACCAAAAGTTGCCCATATGCAAGGCGCGAACAAAGCTAAAACCGGAGCGTACTCTATAGTACGTGAGGCCCGATTTTATAATTTGGTAGCTTTGTGAAGCAACGCCGCAGATGGGTGGCTTTTGGTTCAAACACGATTTAAACTAATCCTGTTTCAGATTCTTAACCCGAGCCAGGTTCACCGTAATTTTATCCTGCTTTTCTTTAAGCTCTTCGTGCTGCGCCTTAACCTTCTCAATGACCTCTTCAGGGGCTTTTTCAAGGAAGCTGTCATTGTTCAACCGTTTGAGTATACTGTTCAACTCTTTGGTGTTTTTCTCCAGCTCTTTTTCAAGGCGACCGATCTCTTTGTCAAAATCAATCACGCCTTCAAGGCAGACATAGCAGGTGGTGGCGCCTGAAACAGTTGTAGCCGAAGATTCCGGCGGGTTGTCTGCCTCGCAAAAAGAAAGATTCTCTAACGTAGCAAGGTTGATAATGACGGATTTGTTTTCGGCAATCAGCAGTTTTTCTGCCTTTTCTTCCGTGGTGGCCAGCACCTTAACCCGGGTGGAGGGCTGGATGTTCATCTCGGATCTGATGTTGCGGATGCCTGAAATCAAAGAGAACATAAATTCCATCTCTTTTTCACAGGTCGGATCGTTAAACTTTTTAAAATCATCGTCATTATAGGGGAACGCGGCTTTCATAACCGAGCCGGTTGTCCCCGGAAGGATATTGTAAATTTCTTCGGTAACAAAAGGCATGAAGGGATGCAGCATGACAATAATATCTTCAAGTACCTTTGCCAGAACGCCACGGGCTGCGTCACGCTGGTCCGCCCCTAACTTTTCATACAGGGCAGGTTTGGCAGCTTCAAGGTACCAGTCGCAGAACTCATGCCATACAAACTGGTAAACGGCAGAAGCGGCTTCATTGAAACGGTATTCTTCAATACCCTGTTTTACGGCCAAAGAGGTTTGCGCACACCGGGACAAAATCCAACGATCCGTCAGGGTTAAATCAAGCTCGTCCGTCAGTGCATCTTTTTCCGTAATGTGCATCAGGGTGAATCTGGCAGCATTCCACAATTTGTTAACAAAATTTCTGTACCCTTCCACCCTGGATTCGGACATTTTAACGTCCCTGCCCTGGGCAGCAAAGGCAGCCAAAGTAAACCGGAAGGCATCTGCACCGTATTCGTCAATGACCTTGAGCGGATCAATGACATTGCCCTTGGACTTGGACATTTTTTTGCCGTGTTCATCCCTAACCAGGGCATGGATATACACATCCTTAAATGGGATTTCATCGTCCATGAAATGGATGCCCATCATCATCATTCGGGCAACCCAGAAAAACAGAATGTCAAATCCTGTAACCAGGACATTGGTCGGATAAAATGTTTTCAACAGATCAGTATTTTCAGGCCATCCCATGGTGGAAAATGGCCAAAGCGCCGAAGAAAACCAGGTATCAAGGACATCGGTTTCCTGGACAATCTCTTTGCATCCGCAGGTGGGGCAGCTATCAGGATCCGTCTCTTCAACAATAACAGCCTTGCATTCCGGGCATTTCCATACAGGAATACGGTGTCCCCACCAGATCTGACGTGATATGCACCAATCCCTGATATTATCCATCCATTCAAAATAGGTTTTTGACCAGTTGTCAGGAATAATACGGGTTCTGCCGTCTCTTACGGCCTGGGCTGCTTTTTCAGCCAGGGGACCCACCTTGACAAACCATTGTTTGGAGATGGAAGGCTCAACATCCGTGTGGCAGCGATAGCAGTTGCCGACACTGTGTTTCAAGGGCTCTTTTTTCTCTAACAATCCCAGCTCTTCAAGGGCTGCAACCGCTTGTTTACGGCATTCAAACCGGTCAAGACCTGCAAAGCGTCCTGCCCCTTCCATCATTGAGCCTGCGTCATCAATGACCTTTAATTTTTTAAGGTCATGTTTTTCACCTAAATGAAAATCGTTGGGATCATGGGCGGGGGTGACTTTCAAGGCACCGGTACCAAACTGGGTATCCACATATTCATCCCGGATAATGGGAATGACCCGGTCTGTCAGAGGCAGCTGAACTTCTGTTGCCTCGAGGTTTTTGAACCGTTCGTCTTCGGGGTTAACAGCAACCGCCATATCCCCGAACAGCGTTTCAGGACGGGTGGTGGCAACGGTCAGCCCTTTTTTCTGACCACCCTTGAACGGATAGCGAATATAATAGAGGTAGCCGTCCTTTTCTTCGTATTCAACCTCAAGGTCCGCAAGTGCGGTTTTGCACCGGGGACACCAGTTAATGATATACTGGCCTTCATAGATCAGACCCTCTTTGTACAGACGGACAAACACCTTTCGCACCGCCTCGGAGAGCCCTTCATCCATGGTAAAGCGCTCCCGGTCCCAGTCACAGGATGCACCAAGCCGCTTGAGCTGGTTGATGATGGCACCACCAGATTTTTCCCGCCATTTCCAGACTTCCTCAATAAAGGCGTCACGGCCCACTTGATCACGGTTTTTGCCTTCGGCGGCCAGTTTGCGCTCCACCACGTTCTGGGTGGCGATTCCGGCATGATCAGTTCCCGGCATCCATAGAACATTCTGCCCCAAAAGCCTTCTGTATCTGCACATCACATCCTGGATCACATTGTTCAGCGCATGACCCATATGGAGCACACCAGTGACGTTGGGCGGTGGAATAACAATTGAAAAGGGGGGGCTGTCGCTTTTATCTTCAGCTTTAAAAAAACCGTTTTCAAGCCAGAATGAATACCATTTCTCTTCAATCTCTTTAGGTGAATATCCTTTGTCCAGGGAATCCGAACACATAATTCAACTCCTCAAACCCTTTTAAGATGACAGCCCCTTATTATATAAGGGCTGTGTCATGTTATGTCGTGAACCGCCATACATTTTATACGGCAAAGCGGTCCAAGGCCAGTTAATTAAAAACGGGGATTGTATAAATCCCCGCCACGTTAATAAAAATTTTTAAAAATTAAGTCAATCGTTTAATCAGGTCTAACCGATATCGTCAAGATCTTTTTTAAGCCCTGCTTTAATATCTTCTATTTCACGCTTGATCACTTTTTCTGTAACCTCGAAAAGGATTTTCTCAATAATTTCGGAAAATTTCTTCTCGATAATTTTTTCAAGGACAGCTTCTATATCGCTCTGGTCCAAAGGCGGCACACTATCTTCACCATTTTCCGGGGACAAAGAGATACCGTCTGCATCGTGGGATTCCTGTGTTAATTCGATCACATCTTCATCATCCTGGGATGATTCGCCTGCGACCACATCGGTCAATTCAATGATATCATCATCATAATCTTGAACCATAAGACCCTCATTTTGTCCTGATTTTAAAAGTGTTTGATTTTATTTCTTCGAAACCAACATCCATAGGCAGACATCATCTATCAATATCCCAGACCTGACATATACCTAAAAATGAAATAATTTAACAACTTATTGAAAGTTTTATACATAAAAATTTACCAGAGCATATAAAATGTGTCAACGACTTTACTTTCTTTCGGGCGTTTATTTAGGTCTGCATATGAAATTAGAAACGTCGCTGAATACCCAAGCTATGATAGTGAGTTCCGTCTTCAATATAATCACACGCCTTGATAAGCTATTTTTATGCAATGAGTTGGTGCAACGGTAGGATTTAAGAGGCGCCAAAAAACAAAAAATCCCGAGAAGGCTTATCCTTCCGGGATCTCGTTTGAGGTGGTGCCGAAGGGGAGATTCGAACTCCCACAAGCGTACGCTCGCTAGTCCCTGAAACTATTTACATGTTATCCAGCAACTAAATAATACAAAGAACGACAAAAACGATCAAACACACTTTTCATATAATATTAATATGTTGTAAGCAAGCAGCATATACATACAACATAAAACAAACAGACAACGGTAAAGACTTGTTAATTGGGGAAAGTTACCCAAACGTTACCCAAAAAATTTATCTCCTTAAGGGTTTGTTTGAGTTGAACATAGAATAAAAACACTATTGACAATAGTATCACTATTGATATCATATAGCCATGGGCCAAATAGAAAAAATATTAACTGATATTTACAAAAATCCAGCCAACGTGAAATTCACAGATTTATGTAAGGTTTGTGAACACTATTTCGGGAAGGCCCGCCAATCTGGTAGTAGCCATAGAATATATAAAACACCATGGCAAGGTGACCCTCGGGTTAATATTCAAAACAGCAAAGGAAAAGCCAAAATCTACCAGGTCAAGCAAGTGATCAAAGCTATTGAAAGATTGGAGGTGGAAAATGACACTACAAAATGATCATTATACATATAGAGTTACCTGGTCTCCTGAGGACGAAGAATACATCGGCCTATGCGCTGAATTTCCAAGTTTAAGTTGGCTTGCTAAATCTCCTGAATCTGCGTTAAAAGGTATTCGTAAGACGGTGGAAGCAGTAATTAAAGATATGGAAGATAATAATGAAAAGATTCCCTTGCCAATTGCTTCTAAAAATTATAGTGGGAAATTTATGGTTCGTGTCCCACCAGATGTTCATAGAAATTTGGCAATTCAAGCCGCAGAGTCAGGGGTAAGCCTAAACAGACTGGTAAGCTCTCGTCTCAGCCATTAATATTTAAGCATCTAAAACGTATTGAAAAATCACACTTTCCTTTATATTTGAAAGACGGGCTCAGTCGCATTATGGTTGAAAAAATTGATTGGAATCTAAAGTATAATGTTGGTATTTCAGAAATTGATTACCAACATAAATATTTTTTGAAACTCATAAATAGGTTGGCCTTAAATCATGAGTTCCTCAAAGAAAATGGCTTAATTCAGGCTCATCTTTCTGAACTGGAAAAATACACACGTTTCCATTTCAAAAGCGAAGAAAATATTATGAATTTAGTCTGTTATACAGATTTAGACTATCACAAACAATTACATAGGGATCTTATCGACAAATTAAGCTATCAAAGTTATCAGTCCCAAATTTCAACTGAAAATATGAATGAATTCATTATATTTTTAAAAGAGTGGTTTTTAAATCACACCGTCAATGAAGACAAGAAATTATCTGAGTATATTAAAACCGTAGATAGAGATTTTTCTTGTTTTTTCGACAATTGACAAGATAGCCGGAGAGATTTGAATTATAGACATCCTGTTCCCAAAGCCGTTGTTATTGCTGTGATGACCATAATAGCCCTTT
>Ga0193955_1001450_pt1 | contig 11198 bp, 13 predicted proteins | sample BB_6_MG_FD_140343 | JGI IMG/M metagenome (GOLD analysis project Ga0193955, IMG submission 140343) | Microbial mat bacterial communities from the Broadkill River, Lewes, Delaware, United States - BB_6_MG | ecosystem: Environmental > Aquatic > Freshwater > River > Microbial mats | place: USA... | reverse complement strand
TGTATGGCACGACAATTGCGGGTCATACATAAAATAATGAGGTGGTTATAACATGAATCAAAGGTACTTGATCCCCCTTACTGCTGTCTTTCTGCTCTTCCTGTTGGCTTACACAGGGGTTGAGGGACTCGGGCTTCAGGTGGTCTTTGGTGTACTGATTCCGTACCTGGCGGTTGCCGTATTCCTGATTGGCTTTGTGCTCAAGGTCAAGGGTTGGGCAGCCTCTGCCGTGCCGTTTAGGATTCCAACGACCTGCGGCCAGCAGAAATCATTGCCATGGATCAAACAGAACACCATTGACAACCCGAACACGTCTACCGGCGTTTTTGTAAGAATGCTCCTGGAAATTTTTGCTTTCAGGTCTCTGTTCAGAAATACAAAAGCGGCGTTTAACCGGAATGCATCCAACAAACTCTCCTACTCCTGGGAAATTTTCCTTTGGGTGGGTGCCCTTGCATTCCATTACGCTTTTTTAGCTGTTCTTGTCAGGCACTTAAGATTTTTCACTGCGCCTGTACCCGGATGCATTCAGTTAATTGAATATCTGGACGGCATTATCCAGATCGGTCTTCCCGGACTGTTCATTTCCGGCCCGGTTCTTCTGCTGGCAGCGCTTTTCCTTTTAAGCCGCAGAATTTTTGATGCAAAAGTCAACTACATCTCCCAGGCTGCGGATTACTTCCCCTTGTTCCTGATCATCGGCATTGCCGCCACCGGCATTGCCATGCGCTATTTCACAAAAGTGGATATCATCGGCATCAAGGAACTGACCATGGGTTTGGCAACATTTCATCCCCATATCCCCGAAGAAGTCGGCGGGCTGTTTTACGGCCATCTTTTTCTTGTGAGCATTTTGTTTGCCTATTTCCCCATGAGCAAACTGATGCACATGGGCGGCATCTTCTTGAGCCCCACCCGGAACATGGCCAACAATACCCGGGCCAAACGGCATGTTAACCCCTGGAACTATGATGTGCCCATCCATACGTATGAACAGTATGAGGACCACTTCAGAGACAAAATGATTGAAGCCGGCCTGCCGGTGGATAAAAAGGAGTGATAGATGGCTGACGAACTTACACCGGATGAAGCATTAGACAAAATTGACTATCGTCCCCGGTCTAGCTCCGAGCCCAGCAACTGGCTGGACACTACCAAATCCGTTCAGATCCGGCCCGGCATGTACTGCTATGCTGCTAAACCGGAAAGCGTTGAAACTTTGGGGCTCCCCAATGCAAGGGAATGGAATCCCACAGATGAAGACTGGAAACTGCCGGAAAACTGGCAGCAGATTCTCCACGAAGGGATTAAAGAACGGCTGGAGCGCTTCCGGACCTTTAAAGTATTCATGGATGTTTGCGTTCGCTGTGGCGCCTGCGCAGACAAATGCCATTTCTTTCTGGGCACAGGTGATCCTAAAAATATGCCGGTACTGCGGGCTGAACTGCTGCGTTCCATCTACCGGAACGACTTCACCCTGGCCGGCAAAATCCTGAAAAATATTCCGGGAGGCAAACGTCTTCTGGGTGCCAGAGAATTGACCCTGGATGCACTCAAAGAGATGTGGTACTACTTTTTTCAGTGCACGGAATGCCGGCGCTGTTCAGTATTTTGCCCCTACGGCATTGACACGGCTGAAATCACCATCATGGGCCGTGAGCTGCTCAACCTAATCGGTTTGAATATTGACTGGATCGCCACACCGGTTTCAAACTGTTACCAGACCGGTAACCACTTAGGTATTCAGCCCCATGCCTTCAAGGACATGCTGGAATTCTTTGTTGAAGACATTGAAGAGATCACAGGCGTTGACTGTACGCCTCAGTTCCAGAAAAAAGGCGCAGACATTCTTTTTATTACGCCTTCCGGTGACGTTTTTGCCGATCCCGGCACATACACCTGTCAAGGATATCTGATTTTATTCAAATATCTCAAAGAGAAATATGGACTGGATGTCACTTGGTCAACCTATGCTTCCGAGGGCGGCAACTTTGGTTTCTTCACCTCCCATGAGACCATGAAGCGCCTTAACGCCAAAATGTATGCAGAAGCCAAACGCCTTGGCGTCAAATGGATTCTGGGCGGCGAGTGCGGTCACATGTGGCGTGTAATCCATCAGTATATGGACACCATGAACGGTCCTGCCGACTTCCTTGAAGTACCGGTGAACCCCATCACAGGCACCCGGTTTGAAAATGCCGCGTCTACCAAAATGGTTCATATCACCGAATTTACCGCTGACTTGATCAAGCACGGCAAACTTGAACTGGATAAGAGCCGTAACGCAAACCGCATCATGACCTTCCACGACTCCTGTAACCCCGCCAGGGGCATGGGGCTTTTGGAAGAGCCCAGGTATGTCATTAAAAACTGTGTGGATCAGTTCTATGAGATGCCGCCTAACACCATCCGCGAACAGACCTTTTGCTGCGGTTCCGGTGCAGGCCTCAATGCCGGTGAAAACATGGAATTGAGAATGGCTGGCGCTCTTCCCCGTGCCAATGCGCTGAAATATGTCCATGACAAGTTCGGCGTCAACACCCTTGGCACCATCTGCGCCATCGACCGTGCCGCCCTTTCCACCCTGTGCGAATACTGGGTTCCCGAATGCGAAGTGGCAGGTGTTCATGAACTTGTGGGCAATGCGTTGATTCTGCCGGGTGAAAAGGAAAGAACCGAGGACCTGAGAATGGAACCCCTGCCCGGGGTAGAGGAGGAATAAGATGAGTAAAAACATGATTATGGCAGGACTTGCGGTATTCGTGCTCGCCGTTCTTTCTCCGTTCTGGTTTAACTTGATCACAACCACCATGGCAGCGCCGAAACCCGAATTACTGGGCAAGGCAGCTGAATCCAAAAAATGTGTTATGGACAAGTATGAAATGCGCTCAGAACACATGTACCTGCTGGATGTGTGGCGTGATTCTGTTGTGCGTAAAGGGGACCGCAAATATACCGGAACCAACGGCGAAACCTTTAACATGAGCCTGTCCACAGGTGAAAACTCCTGCCTGGGCTGCCATGAAGATAAAGCCAAATTCTGTGACAGCTGCCACGACTATGCCTCTGTGAGCCCCTATTGCTGGGATTGTCACACCAACCCCAAGGAGATTAAATGATGATAAAGAGCAGAAGAAGCTTTCTTAAAGTAGCGGGTATTGCTGCCATCGGAATGGGTGCTGCTCCGGTAATGAATCTTGCCGCATCAGAACCCCACGGCAGCGCCGGGCCCAAAATCACACATAATGAAGAGACCCTGCATGCCGAACGCTGGGGGATGGTCATTGATACCTCCAAGCTGAACGAAGAAGTTGCTGAAGCGGTCAAGGAAGCCTGTCATAAAGCCCATAACGTGCCCGATTTTGACATGGAACCGGACGCTGAAAAATTCCCCAATACCCGCCCGGTCAGAGAAGGCCAGGAAATCAAATGGATCTGGCATGAACATTTCCATTATGCATTCCCTGACAAGGAAGATGAATTTTTGGCTGAAAAATTCCACGATCTTCCCTTTCTTGTGACCTGCAACCACTGCAAAAACGCACCCTGTGTCCAGGCATGCCCGACCCAGGCGACCTTCAAGCGCGAAGACGGTATTGTCATCATGGACTATCACCGCTGCATCGGCTGTAGGTTTTGCATGGCGGCCTGTCCTTACGGTTCAAGAAATTTCAACTTCAGAGACCCCCGGCCGTTCATTGAAGAGACAGCCCCGGGTTTCCCCACCCGTACCAAGGGTGTGGTTGAAAAATGCAACCTGTGCGCCGAACGTCTGGCCAAAGGAGAGCAGCCCCATTGTGTGGAAGCAAGCGAAGGCGCCATCGTTGTCGGCGACCTGGAAGATCCTGATTCTGAAATCAGACATCTCCTGGCCGAACATTATACAATCAGACGTAAACAATCCCTGGGTACCGAACCCAGTGTTTACTACATCGTTTAAGAGAGGCCGACTATGCTTGAGATAGCTATTAAAGGAAGTAAAAAATATTGGATGTGGATCATCCTTTTGCTCGCTGTCATGGGCGCAGGCGCCCTTGCCTACGTTGACCAGTTCTTGAACGGTCTGCAGATTACTGGCATGAGCCGGGATGTCTCCTGGGGATTTTACATCGCCAACTTCACCTTTCTTGTGGGTGTTGCCGCAGGTGGTGTTATGGTGGTTATTCCCTATTACCTGCATGATTACGAGCGGTTCCACAGAATCACCATCTTAGGTGAATTTCTGGCGGTGGCCTGCCTGATCATGTGCCTGCTTTTCATTGTAGTGGATTTAGGCCAGCCCACCCGTATGCTGAACGTGCTGCTGTACCCCACTCCCCACTCCATGCTCTTTTATGACATGATCGTTCTGAACGGCTACTTGTTCTTGAACATTGTTGTGGGCTGGAAGGTGCTTGAAGCAGAAAGAAACCAGGTGGAACCTGTGTGGTGGACCAAACCCCTTGTTCTGGTCTCCATCCCCTTTGCCATCGGCATCCATACGGTAACCGCGTACCTGTACTGCGGTCTGCCCGGACGCGGTTTCTGGTTGACTGCCATTTTGGCCCCCAGATTCCTGGCATCTGCATTTGCTGCAGGTCCTGCGTTTCTGATCATTCTCTGCTACATTATCAGAAAGTTCACCAAGTTTGATCCAGGCTGGGAAGCCATGCAGACTTTGTCTAAAATTGTCTGCTACGCCATCATTGCCAACCTGTTCTTCTTTGCCTGTGAGTGTTTCGTGGTCTACTACTCAGGTATCCCCAGCCATCTGGCCCATACCCAGTACCTGCTGTTCGGCCTGCACGGCCATAACATGATGGTACCCTGGATGTGGAGCGCCCTGATCCTCATGGGTGTTGGCGCCATTTTCCTGGTGATTCCCAAAACGAGAAACAACAAAGCGCTGCTGCCTGTTACTTGCGCCATGATCTTTTTCGGTGCATGGATTGACAAGGCGCTTGGCATGATCGCCGGTGGTTTTGTTCCTTCTCCGCTTCACCATGTGACGGAATATGCTCCCACACTCCAGGAAGGCATCATTGCCCTGGGTGTTTACGGCGCAGGCCTTTTTGTACTGACCATTCTGTACAAACTTGCCACCACAGTTAAAGAAGAGGTTCGCGGATAGTTTAAAATATTTATCTGCAAATTTAGCTGATATTATTGAGGGGGGCTTTTTCACCAAAAGCCCCCCTCATTTTGTTGAGGAACTGCTTTTGGGCTTTTCTAATTTTAAACAGATCGTTGCCACACCGGATGCACCCGTTGAAAATTTAAAAAATAATATTCTTGCTACCCTTTTTGCCGGCAATACCAGCCGGCTTAAAGAGCTTCTTAATATAGCCAATGATACGGCAAAGAATCCCGAACTTGGTGAAACGGATGAAAAATATCTGCGCCAGGCGTTGACGGCGCTGGTTAGATATAAACATCTGGTTAACGATCATTGGGATCTGAAAACCCAGACAACACATCTTAAAAATTTGCTGACTGCCAAAGTCAGATCGGCTGATCCCGGCCATATGGGATATGCCACTTGGGAAGATCAACAGGACATTGCGGCTTGGCAGCGCCCCTATATTTTCAGCGAGGCCATTACCTTCCAGATGACTTCGGGCTGTTCCAATTTCTGCCGTCGCTGCAACGAGTGGGCCCTGCCAAAAGTGCGAAACCATTTCAGCCATGATGCGGTAAATACATTTATCGATACATTTATCGCACACGGCAACACCGATTTAGCCCTTTACGGGGGATCAGATCCCCTGGACTGGTGTGATGATTCACATGACATCACCCACGTATTAAAGCACCTGAAAGAAACCAGTCGTTTCAGTTTGCTGACCAAAATACCCAAAGGGAAAGGCCACCTTGCAAAAGCATTAACAAAGGCCCGCATCCCCATGTCCGTCAGCCTGACCGACCGCAACCGGGAGAGAATTTTTCGTCTTGAACAACAGATGGAGCAAGCCTTTACCAAGCAGCATGCCACGGCCGATCTTTTAATCCCGGCAGGACTTGATGAAGATTTTGCCACTGTAAAGCCCTCCATCACTGACAGCTACGGCACTGAAATCTCATTGGACGGGTGCTTTTGCGTTATCCCCGCATTTACAAGTGCATTGCACCCCTTTGGCCATAAAAAAATCAAAATCACCAAGGATACCAGATTTATCCCCCGAAAAAAAATCGGGCGCCCTGCCCTTTTGGTTGACTACTTCAAACCCCTTGAAGTTGTCACCGAACAGGGAGCAACCGTTTTACATACGCTTATTGACGTTCAAGTGGAGAACATTCTTTTTGATAACGGCACAGATGAACTGACGCCACCGGGCATGAGAAGCATCCGGGAATATTTTGATGTTTTTTCAGACAAAGCCCGCCTCAAAAGAAAAAGCATGACCCCGTCGGTGGTTAAAAAAATCAAAGCCAAATATCTAAAGGATAGACGCTTTAAAGACCTTGGTCCGGATGAAAAACAGGGCATGAAAAATGAAATCGTTGATCATATCCGGTTTACACGAAAAGAGATCGTTGAACAGGCAAGGACCTGCAGCATCTCTTTTTTCCTGGCCGCTATCCAAGCCTATGTTCAAAAGCAACCCATAAAATGCGATATCATCAGGCATCTGACGTTGCTGGAGTATGGCCGGGTTAAAAAGCAGTTTCATGATATTGCCCCAGCCGCATCCATCGCCCAAAGACTTGAAATACCGGATATGGATCCATGGCCCCTGTTTAGGTATTATGCGTTACGCCTCGTTCACAAGGGCCGGGTAAAACAGGTGGACCGGTTTATCCAAGACGTCCCTGCCGTATTTCATCCGGAAAAGGATCGTTTTATTCCATCCGGTTCAACTGACTGAACGTACGATAACTTTTAACGATTCGACAAAAAACTGTTTGACTCAAATCAAGTCTCCTTGATATACACCGATCATAATAAAGCCTTCATTCATCTTTCATCGTGATACATTTTTCACTGCATGAAATAATATTTTAAATCGAAATTTATAATTGACCAGGAATTTTACTATGTCAGCTGAAGAAACCATCTGTCCCAAATGTAATTCACCCTACGCCTATACCGACGGCCTTTTGTGGATCTGCCCAGAATGCAGCCATGAGTGGACACCGGATCAAGCGTCGGATGATGCCTCAAAGGATGCCCCGCGATTCATCGATGCCAACGGCAATCCACTGCAGGACGGTGATACGGTAACCACCATCAAAGACCTTAAGGCCGGCAAAGACACAATGAAGTTGGGCACAAAGGTTAAAAATATAAAACTTCTGGATGACCCGGTAAACGGCCACGACATTTCATGTAAGATCCCGGGATTTGGTGCGATGTACCTTAAATGTTCCGTTGTTAAAAAGGCATAACGCAAAACCTGACGATGCTGAAAAACTCATTTCAACATATACCCGGTATCGGGGCAGCAACCGAAGCGCAGTTATGGGCATCCGGGCTTTTGGAGTGGCCGCAGATCCAATCTGAAAACATGCTGAAGATCCCGGCAAAACGGTTTGAAATCATTGCCGCACACACGAAAAAAGCCACTGGACATCTTGAAAACAAAAATCCCGCCTACTTTGCAGATCTTTTACCGGCAAAGGAACATTGGCGCTTGTTCGATGCATTCAGGGACGCCACGGCGTACATCGACATAGAGACAACCGGTCTCAGGTCATATGATTTTGAAATCACAACCATTGCACTCTATGACGGAAAAGAAATCCGGCACTACGTACAGGGCCAGAATCTTGAAGAATTCATCGAAGATATTCAAAATTATAAGCTCCTTGTGACGTACAACGGCAAGACCTTTGATGTGCCGTTTATCCAAGACCAATTTGGAATCCACCTCAATCATGCCCACATAGATCTGCGGTATGTTTTAAAGAGTTTGGGATACAGTGGTGGTTTGAAATCTTGTGAAAAGGCGCTGGGGCTGGACCGTGGGGACCTTGACGGCGTGGATGGCTATTTTGCAGTTTTCCTGTGGCATGAATACCGGAAAAACAACAATAAAAAAGCGTTGGAAACCCTTTTGGCATATAACATTGAAGATGTCGTGAATCTGGAGACGCTGATGGTTACGGCATACAATATGAAACTCAAAGAGACGCCTTTTAATGCCACCCACGCGCTGCCCACGCCAAAGATACCCGAAATACCATTTAGGCCGGATCTTGAAACCATAGACCGGATAAAAACCGCGATGATCGGTTCGTACGCCGGTTAAAAACCAAAAATCAATTGACAATACAGGCAAATAATTATATCATGCAGAGTTTTTTTAAGTACCCGATATATGATGTCAGATTGTAAGGAGATAAACCCATGTATGCAGTAATCAGAACCGGGGGCAAACAATACAAAGTCCAGGAAGATCAGGTTTTAAAAGTTGAAAAACTTGAAGGCACTGAAGGATCTGAGATTGAGTTTGATGATGTCCTTTTATATTCCGATGGCGAGACTGTAACTTTAGGAGCGCCCCAGATTGAAAATGCAACGGTTAAAGCTTTTATCGTAGAGCAGGGCCGGAGCAAAAAACAGCTTGTATTCAAATACAAACGGCGTAAAGGTTACCGAAAAATGAGAGGTCACAGACAGCATTACACTGAAATCAGAATTAATTCCATTTCAGCGTAAGCGGCGTCAGCGTTTGTCCTTAAATTACATTAATTTGTAACGTGTTAATGAAAGAGAGCGAAACATGTCACATAAAAAAGCAGCAGGCAGTTCCAAGAACGGCCGCGACTCAAACGCCCAACGGCGTGGCGTAAAAAAATTCGGCGGAGAGCAGGTTACCGCCGGTAATATCATTATCAGACAGTGCGGCACCAAAATCCATCCCGGCAACAATGTCGGCATGGGCAAAGATTTTACTATTTTTGCCACGATGGACGGTGTCGTGACCTTTGAAAGAAAAGGTCGTGACAGAAAAAAAGTCAGTGTTTATGCCCGGTGAAATTTGTAGATGAGGCCATTGTTACGATCAGGTCCGGAAGCGGCGGTGCAGGTTGCGTCAGTTTCCGGCGTGAACGTTTCATTGAAAAAGGTGGGCCTGACGGCGGAGATGGCGGCGATGGGGGGGATATTATCCTCCGTGTGGATCCTTCAAAACGGACCCTGTACGAATATCGCCGCCAGAAACGCTTAAGTGCCCAGAACGGATCACCCGGTCTGGGACGGCAGAAGCACGGTAAAAACGGTAGCCACTGCTATATATCACTTCCACCCGGCACTATTATTTTTAATGCCGAAACGTCAGAGATCCTTGCCGACCTTACGGACCCTGACAAAGAGATAATTTTGGCCCAGGGCGGCATGGGCGGACGGGGCAATAAACGCTTTGCAACGTCCACCAACCGAGTGCCCAGGTTTGCCCAACCCGGAATCCCGGGCGTTGAGATGAAGCTTCGTTTAGAGCTGAAACTCATGGCGGATGTCGGGCTTGTGGGTCTGCCCAATGCAGGCAAGTCCACCCTGATTTCGGCCATGTCCGCGGCCCGACCCAAAATTGCAGACTACCCTTTTACCACCCTGACCCCCACCATCGGCATGGTGGAAGCGCCCTTTGGTGAACCCTTTGCCGTGGCCGACATTCCCGGCCTGATTGAAGGGGCCCATGAAGGCGTGGGACTTGGGATAAAATTTCTTAAGCACATTGAACGTACAGGTATTCTGGTGCATCTTATTGATTCCGGCAGCATTGATCCGGAAAATCCGCTGGCACAGTTTGAACTTATCAACAATGAACTGTCCATGCACAGTGATACCCTGGCAAACAAAACCCAGGTTGTAGTGCTCAATAAAATTGACCTGACTGGCACACAGAACCGGGTTGAAGCCTTTAAAAACGCTTTGCCTGATCAGAGCATTTTTACCATTTCCGCAGCTACGGGCGAAGGCGTTAAACCTTTGATCAAACACCTGGCGCAACTACTTCAAGCTTCCGCATCTGAAGATAAATAATCGCGCCGGGCAACGTTTAACGGACACAGCCAAAATGAATGCAGGACTTTTCGGCGGCACATTCAATCCGATTCATAACGGCCATTTAGGTGTTATTCGATATGTCAAGGAGTTCTACGCCTTTGACACCATCATACTTTACCCGTCCGCCCTGCCCCCCCATAAACCAAACCTGAACCTGGCCTCTGCCCGTGACCGGCTGACCATGGTTCAGGGGGCAGTAAAAAATCAGAACGGGCTTAGGGTGTCCGATATTGAACTGCAGCGAAAAGGTCCGTCATTTACCATTGACACCATATCCCAGTTCAAATCCACATTCGGCACCCAGACCTGTTTTCATCTGCTTTTAGGCTCTGATGCCTTTTTTGACACCCCATCCTGGAAACAGGCCCATCAGATATTTGGAACCCTGCCCGTAATCGTCATGCAGCGCGGCGAAAAGACCGGCATGGCTCCTTTTGCATCATTCATTGACGAACACGTTTCAAAAGGCTACAAACTTAAAAACGACAATATTTTTGTCCATGACCGGCTTTATCCCATCCGCATCTGCAATGTTCCAAGAATAGATATTTCATCGACACAGATACGGAATCGAATCAAAGCCGGCAAATCAATCTCAGGACTTGTGCCTGAAGATGTTGAGAATTTTATCAGAACAAAGGATTTATATAAATGATCGCCCTCCAAGAGGAATATACCCCCTATCTTGCCCCCATATTTGACCGGAAACCCAAAAGCGTCACCGCCTTGATGGTCAGTGAACTGACCTCTTATACAGATATGGTGGTCATTGTGGAGGCCGGATCCAGCAGACAGGTGACCTCCCTTTCCGAACATATTATAAAATCCCTGAAGGGTGCAAAGATAAAGGCAACACGCACCGAAGGTGTTAAGGAGGGCCAGTGGGCGCTTCTGGATTTCGGACACTTGATCATCCATGTGTTTGAATCCGATGCCAAAGCGTTCTACGACCTTGAAGGCCTGTGGAGCGATGCCCAGCAGGTTGATTTGAGTGCCTTTGACGCCCAGAAACCGATAGAGATGGAGGATGACGATGGGTTCTGAAAAACAGCCTGTCAATATATTGATGATTCTTGACGGATGGGGTATCAACGAATCGACGACAGGCAATGCCGTCGCTGCTGCCCATACGCCGTTTTTAGATACTCTTGTGGCAGACTTTCCGGGGACGACGCTCAAATGCTGCGGTGAAGCCGTGGGGCTCCCCGAC
>Ga0193955_1001446_pt1 | contig 11215 bp, 8 predicted proteins | sample BB_6_MG_FD_140343 | JGI IMG/M metagenome (GOLD analysis project Ga0193955, IMG submission 140343) | Microbial mat bacterial communities from the Broadkill River, Lewes, Delaware, United States - BB_6_MG | ecosystem: Environmental > Aquatic > Freshwater > River > Microbial mats | place: USA... | reverse complement strand
CCGCTCAGCCCCACCGGGGCTGAGCGGTAAAAGGGGATACTTGCTCGTTATGGTGAGTACAGTAGAAAAACCAACATCTTCGTATGCATCGAAATCGGCATTGAAACCTATTTGTCAAGATTTTCAATGACTTACCCTTCAAAAAAGGCCGCCGGAGGCAATGTTGAACTGAATAGTTACCTGGTTTTAGAATAATGAAACAGGCCTCTTTCCGAAACGGGTTGCCCTATGTCGCCCTCCACGCGAATGCCCCGAAATCAATTGAGCTATGGCTCCCTTCATGCATTCGCCATAGGGTTTCCAGGTGCCCCCACCTGGCCGCCAGAGGCACACGTTAGCCATGAGTCAATTCCGGTACGCGTGGGTCACGTATGACCCATCGCAGCATCCTTCTTTCCTCCCCTCCCCTGAAAAATCTTCTGTCATTTCAGCCGTGATTACCTCAGGCGCAACATTGGCACGGCATTTGCCAATACAAGAGCGGTAAACTCGACAGCCCTATGATGTCATGTCCCCGATACCCCTTGCGAGCGATGCTGTTTTTGGCGTCCGTGCTTTTTGTTGCGGGGTTCGAGGAGATGACCTGTGAAACACTGAAAAGGAGAAGATGATGCGTAAAGTGATGACCCTCTTACTGGCTTTGAGCCTTGCTCTGCCCCTTTCTCTCTCGTCCGCCTTTGCGGGTGAGTACCCCTCCAAGCCCATCAAAATTATTGTCCCCTCTAAGGCTGGTGGTTCCACGGACACCGGTGCCCGTGTCTTTATCAAGGCGGCCAAGAAATACTGGCCCGATGCAAAGTTCGTCATCAAAAACGTCCCCGGCTCCGGTGGCCAGAAAGGGTTTGAAGAGATTGCCAAGGCGAAAAAAGACGGCCACACCATCGGCATGATCTTCACCACCCAGGTGGTGGCCCATGTTGTTGCCAAACGCGCCCGTTACACCCTGGACAGCTTCCACGTCATGGGCAATGTCATGCAGGACCCCCTTATTGTTGCCGTTCCCAAGGACAGCACCATCACCGGGATGGAAGCGTTCATCAAGGAAGCCAAGGCCCGCTCCCTCACCACCGCCGTCAACGGCATCGGGTCCGACGACTTCGTTGCAGCCAAAAAGCTTGAAGCACAGACCGGCGTTGCCTTCAACCTGCTGCCCACCAAAGGCTCCACCGAGCAGAAGGCCATGATCCTAGGCGGACACGTCGACGCAAGCATCATGAACCTCTCCCAGCTCCACAGCCAGCACAAGGCCGGTACCGCTCGCATTATTGCCATCCTGGACGACAACCGTTCCGAAATCCTTCCCGAGGTAAAAACAGCCACCGAGCAGGGGTTCCCCGTAACCATGACCGCCACCCGTGGATTTGTGGCTCCCGCAGGTGTGGCCAAGGAGAAGCTGGCCAAACTTGACGATCTCCTTGCCAAGGTCCAGAAGGACGAAGAGTTCATCGCGGAGTGCAAGAAAGACGTCTTCTTTCTGCTTCCCATGTCCGGTGAAAAGTACCTTGAATACCTTCAGGGTCTGCAGGCCGAAACCCAGACCTTCTATGACAAGAATCCATGGTGATAACACATGACAAAACGTGTAACTGAGCTGCTCATTCTCGGGGGCTTTCTGGCGCTGGCGTTTCTGCTCTACAGGAGCACAGCGGCCTATCCCGAGTCCGTCCAGGGTTCAACAGCCATGTATGTTCGCTTTCTCGCCGGTTCTTTAGGGCTTTTGTGTGCCGTTGAAATTGCGGCATGGCTCAAAACCCGAGAACAAGAGATCAGCGAAAAGCTGAACATTACCGCAGCACCGGTTCGGTTCTGGGGCCTGCTTATCGAGCTGGTGGTTTACTCCCTGCTCCTGGAGCCCCTGGGATTCTACCTTGCCTCTCTCATTTTTCTTCCGGTGGCCATGGTCACCCAAGGGGCGAGAAAACCGCTCTCCATCGGGTTGACAACGGCAGGTGTCCTGCTCTTTGTCTTCCTGGTGTTTGAGAAGCTGCTGGCCGTTCCCCTGCCGGAGAGACTCTGGTTTTAAGCACGACGGGCCTCCAATTTCGACAGTGCGATCCGGTTGAACAAGACACCACAGACCGGGTCGCACGGAGGCCCATAAAAGATGGCCTCGCAAAAAGTCGTGAGGCGTTTTTGACAATGACTTTTTTTCAGGCGCATCTTAACAGGACATCACTATGATCGTTGAATCCTTATACGCCCTTATGAACCCTTTCTCGCTCCTGGCGGTGTTTATCGGCACTGTCTCAGGGGTGCTTGTGGGGGGAATGCCCGGATTGACCGCCACCATGGCTGTGGCGCTTCTCATTCCGGTGACATTTGTACTGGAACCCCTGACAGGACTGCTCCTTATGGGAGGGGTTTACTGCGGGGCCATGTATGGCGGCTCCATTCCCGCCATCCTGCTCAGGACCCCCGGAACCCCGGCTGCCGTGGCCACCGCCATGGAAGGTTACCCCATGACCCAGAAGGGAAAGGGGGGCCTCGCACTGAAAGTCTCGGTGATCTCGAGCTTTGTCGGCGGCACCTTCTCCGCCTTTGTTCTTCTTCTCGTGGCACCGATCCTGGCTAAATTTGCCTTGAGCTTCGGGCCTCCCGAGTATTTCCTGCTGGCCCTGGTGGGACTTGCCGGTATCGTCTCCATGGCCGACGATGAGAACAGCCTCATGAAAGCTCTTATCTCCGGGCTTCTCGGACTGATCCTTGCCGTTGTGGGCACGGACCCCATGTCGGGCATGCTCCGATACACCATGAACAACCCGGATCTTTTTGATGGCATCGCCTTTATGCCGGCCCTCATCGGTCTCTTCTCCATCTCTCAGATGCTGGAGCTCACCGGGGCCAAGAGCATTGTGGCAGATACGAAGCTGATCACCGAAATCAAGAGAGAACCCATGCCCAAGGGCCTCGGGAAATTTATCGGTACCGGCTCCCTTGTGGGAACCATTGTCGGGATTCTTCCCGGCGAAGGGGCCACCATCGCGGCCTTTCTCTCGTACAACGTGGCCCGACAGCGCTCTAAAAACAAAGAGCTCTTCGGCAAGGGCAACCCAGAGGGCATTGCAGCAGCCGAAGCAGGAAACAACGGCTGTGTGGGAGGCTCCCTGATTCCAACCCTGACCCTTGGAATCCCCGGCAACAGTGTGGCGGCAGCCCTTCTTGGCGGCCTGCTGGTGCACGGCCTCATTCCCGGACCCGAGCTCTTCACCAAATACGGGGTGATGACCTACGCCTTTATTCTATCCCTTTTTATAGCCAACGTTGTCTTCCTGGTGATGGGGCTCCTTATGGCGCCGCACTTTGCACGGATCTCCCTGACCCCCACAAGCCTTCTGATCCCCGTGGTGTGTCTCTTCTCGGTTCTTGGATCTTACGCCATGAACAACAGCGTGTTTGATATCTCCATCGCGCTGATTTGCGGGATCTCCGCTGTGCTGCTTCACAAAACCGGCTTTTCCCTTGGCGCCCTTATCCTGGGGCTCATCCTGGGACCCATTGCCGAAAGCGGATTTGCCCAGGCCCTCATCATGGGACACGGAGATTACAGCATCTTCTTTAATCGTCCCCAGGCCATGGCCCTCTGGTTCATCATCTTCCTTCTGCTTATGCCGCCTGTCTACCAGGCTGTGAAACGACATCGCAGCAAAGATGAGCCGGAAGAGCTGCAGCCGGAAGCGTGATGATAGAAATGTAAAAGAGCCTCCGGCGGCCCTGCCGGGGGCCAAACTTTTGAAAAGTTTGACAAACAGATCTTAAAACGTGTCAAAGGAACGTTCATGCCAAGCTTTGGAAACAGCGGAAAAGGTGTTGAAATAGAAAAAGATATCAATGAATTTTTAAATGAGGTCAGCGAGGCGGGGGTTCTCTTTACCAAAGGGGTCAAAGCTTACTTGAACACCTACATGGCTTCCTTTAAAAGCTTTCTTCAACAGACCGTGGAGACCGAACACAGTGCCGACGAACTGCGTCGGTCCATTAAGGAAAAACTCTATGGCCGCACCCTGATCCCCGAATCACGTGGAGATATCCTGAGGCTCATTGAGAGCATGGACTCCCTTTTGGGACAGTACAAAGGCACCTTGTGGCAGCTTGAAATCGAACAACCGGAAATCGATAACGAGTTCATTGAAGATTTCAATGCCCTCACCCAGTGCGTGGTGGCATCGGTGGAGGCCGTGACCAAAGGCATTCGAGCTTTTTTTCGCAACAGGGATGAAGTGAAAGAGCATATCGAAAAAGTGTCCGTCTGGGAAACAGAGGCGGATATCATCTCCACCCGTCTCCAGATGTTTATTTTTCGGAGGGAAGGCCTTGAGCTCAGCCGTCAGATGCATTTGAGGGACTTTGTCCGCCAGGTGGACCGCATCGCCGATGAAGCCGAGGACCTCGCCGACAGCCTGGCCATCTATGTTATCAAGCGTGCTCTTTAGCCCGGATATTTCATGAGAAAGCAATCGAATCCAGATAAAATCGGGTTATTACAGATGGTTGCTGCGAGATGTTAAGGTGTCCCAAAAGCACAACATATCATTCACGGTTTCCTGCTCGCTCTTCTCACCCTTCGGGCGAGCCGAGTGCACCCATCTTCTGCGTTATCAGAGCATTGAGGTAAACCACTACATCTTCAGCTCTGATGCCTTGAATATGGGTGCACTCAACTCGTGAAATATCCGGGTTAGAGAGCCTCCGGCGGCCAAATTTTTGCCCGATCTGAAAAAGTGGGTTTAACAAACAGGTTTTAAGGACTATTCGCCAGCATCACCTATATTGGAAGCCTAAATGATCCTGGCTTAACGAGTATGCCGCCTCCTTTTCTCTGCCCCTGCGGGGCAGAGAAAAGGAGGCGGCAACCGGAAAGTTTTTGAGGCGCTTTTTTCAAAAAGCGACCCGCCGGAGGCATACTGAATGGTTACTATTATTCAAAGATTAACGTTATGGCTGCTTTGGCCAGGGGCTACGCCCGTCTGGTTACACCGTATCTAAACACACCCGGGACCCAACCATGAAAGCACTCTCCTCAATTTCAAGCGGCCTCTACGCAGGCTGGGCCTTAGGGGCAAACGACACCTCCGGTATCCTGGGGCCCGCCGTGGGCTCGAAGATGCTCACCTTTCGGCCCGTAGCCCTCTGCTGTGCAATTTTTTTGATGGCAGGGGCAATGTTTGCCGGAACGGGTGCAGCCCAGCCGGCATCCTCACTCATCCTTGCCCCCGGCGATGCGTTTGTCGTTGCCCTGAGCGCTGCTCTTTGTGTGACCCTCATGACCCTGCTCCGCTGTCCGGTGTCTACAGTCCAAGCCATGACGGGAGCCATCATTGGCTGGGGAATCGCCTCTGAAACGGCATTGAATGCAGGCAATCTCACTACCTTGGGTCTTGTCTGGGTTGTCTGTCCGTTCCTTTCAGCTTTTTTGGCTGTGTGCCTCTATAGGCTGGTGGCTGGCCTCATCAAGGCCCTTCATGTCAATATCTTCAAACTGGACCGCATGATCCGCACCGGTCTTTTTCTCGCCTGCGCCTTTGCCTCATACCAATTGGGTGCCAACAACATTCCTGCAATTGTGGGCATTTTTCTCCCCGTCTCTCCCATTGTTGACCTGACACTCTTTGGGAAAATCAGCATCAGTGCTGAGCTCCAGCTTCTCTTTTTTGGGGGAGCCGCCGCTGCTTTGGGTGTGTTCACCTGGGGGCGGCGCATGGCCGAAGCCACCGGGGACGGCGATTTCAGGTTTTCATCATCACCCATCATTGCGATGATAGCGGTCCTGACTCAAGGGCTGGTCTTCTATCTCTTTACGTCACAAGCAGTGGGGGCCTTTCTCACAGGCCATGGCCTGCCCGCTCTCCCCCTGGTGCCCATCTCCGGTAGCCAGTGCCTCGTTGGCGCCATGATGGGATTGAGCCTCCTGAACAAAGGGGTTTCCTTTTCCTGGCGCAGCGCAGGGTTCCTCACGGCCAGCTGGATCGTAACCCCGGCCCTCGCCTTTTTTGGGAGCTATGCAGCCCTTTCCATTCTTTAAGAGAGATAAAACGCATGCCCCCGGCGGGCAGGGGATAATCCCCTGCACCCCTGGTTGCGAATGCTCCTTGCCCTTCGTTCCTCAGGACAACTCACATTCGCCCGTTTTGGATGTGGCAAGCAGCAATAAAAAAGGCCGAAACCACTCTCACTGGCTTCGGCCTCAAGGTCTCTTAATGGTATGAAGGGTTGCAACTGTTCAGATCATATTTGCCTCCGGCGGTCTTGCCGGGGCCAAACTTTTGCTAATTCTATGCGTCTTAACGAGCAACCGGAAAGTTTTTGCGGAGCTTTTTTCAAAAAGCGACCCGCCGAAGGCATGGCTGAATAATTACGAACGGTTCTACATTTTCCGACCGATCACCTGCACCACGGCCCCCCGTCCGGTATGGAGGGACCCCTCCACCACATCACGCTCCAACTCCTCGGCATAGATCCACTCAAGTTCCGGTAGCTCTTCTCTCAGCAGATCAAGGGTCATCATCATGGAGGCCTCGGGAGGACCACCGGTACCGAGTGCCAGTTGCTCGGGCCTGTAGGCTTCAAGGAGCAGTATGCCGCCCCGTTTTAAACCGGAACACACCTTTGCATGCAGGCTTTTTCTGACAGCCTCCGGAACATGGCAGAAAATGGACACCACCCCATCCCATGAATCGGGTTCGATGGGATACTTAGCAAGGTCGGCCACTACGGTTTTAATGCTTACCCCGCTTTCCTGTGCCAGTTTTTCTGCCTTGTTAAGCCCCACACGCGATGAATCAACCGCCGTCACCTCATAGCCCGATCCGGCCAGGTAGACGGCATTGCGCCCCTCCCCTTCCGCGAGGCAGAGAATCTTTCCCTTGGGAAGATGGTGTCGGTTATCTTCCAGGAAATCATTGGGAGCTTTGCCGTAGACAAATGCATCGGAATTGTACCTGGTATCCCACATAGTCATAAATCATCTCTCATGCGTTTATTGATCAAGTTAGGGCCTTACCATAATTATACACGCTCAGCATGACCAGCACCGTGCGCTTTGAACATTGAACGTTGGACCACACAGTATTGTGGAAACGCCCGGTAACGGTCGTTGTATAATTATTTCACAGCGAGGCCCTTATATCGCAACTATTCAACTTCTAAAAACAGCCTCCGGCGGCAAGGTGTGCCACCTTGAAACCAGATTGCGGATGCCCTTTGCCCCTCGTTCCTCGGGCCAAATCACATCCGCCTTTAAAGCGGAAATCATTCAAGGGCCACTTTTTAAGACCTGTTTGTTAAACCCACCTTGTCAGATTAGGCAAAAGTTTAGCCCCCGGCAGGGCCGCCGGAGGCATTGTCTCTTGTCCTTCCCTAAGCATATTCATCCTAGTTCCAGGCAAGGGTCTTTCTGAACCCCCAGTATGCCTCCGGTGATTCTACAAGTCCGGCCAAGGCCTCGTCAGCTTCCGGGTCCCAGGCAACGTCAAGGGCCTGAAGGTTGGATGAAAGGTGCTGTGTGCACGCCGCACCGCTCAACACCACATCCACCCAGGGTTTTGACAGCAGCCAGGCAATGGAGAGGGCATCAACACCGCAGGAGAGGCGATGGGCCTGCGTGCTGAGTATGGCTGCCTGATTGGTAAAAGAGGGGTTGGTGTTGCGCTCGGTGAGCCTGCCGTTGGCAAGGGCCTCTTTGATGATCACCCCCATGCCTGCATCGGAGGCTTCGGACAGTGCTGTTTCAGCGGATCGATCCAACAGGTTGCAGGTGGCCTGGACGGCATCAAAGAGCGGGAGTCCGTCAAAACGGAGTTCCCTTGCCTTCATCAGGGTCTTTGCCTGATCAGGGCCGGTGAGCGAGAGGCCCATGAGGATCCCGTGGGTTTGCTTGATTTTAAACAGGTGTGCAAGAAGCTTCTCGTTGGAGAGGACCCCGCTTTCAAGGGTGGCCGAATGAATCTGGTAGAGGTCGAGGTGGTCGGCAAGAAGTTCACGGCTCTCCTCCCACTGGGAAATCAAATGATCGTGTGTGTGCTCTTTTATCTCGTGGTGCGCAGCGTGGACCTTCCAGTCTGCCGTATACCGATAGCCCCACTTGGATCCCACCGCCATCTCGGCCCCCTCAATATTCCGGCTTTTCAGCCAGCTCGATAGAAAGAGTTCCGCTTTTCCATAGGAACGTGCAGCGTCCACATAACGAATGCCCTTTTCCCATGCTGCATCCAGCACCGCATGTGCATTGGCTTCCATGCTTTGAACGTCGGCTTGCCCGGCAAGGTCGTCACCATGGCCCAGGTTGATGTAACCTGGACGTCCCAGTGCAGCCAGCCCCAATCCTATGGGTGAAACAAGGCAGTCGGTGTTGCCCAATGGGTTCAATTTCATCGAAATGTCCTTGATTATTCAGGTTGTACCACGCTCTGATCTTCATTGTGTTTTGCCGTGATGCGTTTCTTTTGTGCTTTGGCCTGGCTGGACCAGGTGCGATCGTTTCTCAGGTAAATGGAAGCCAGGGTGTTGAACCGGGATGCCTGGTCAAGGTTGCCCTTGGCAAGCCATGCTTCGGCCAGATAGTAGTAGCCGGGGCCGTCGGAAGGGTTAATCCCCACGGCCCGCTCCAAAAGTCGTAAGGCACCGTCAATGTCCCCTTTTTCCAGCAGTGCATACCCCTGGGAGGTGAGATTGTGGGAGGCTATCGTGCGAGAGTCCTGGTACCCCTTGCTTTTATCCGGAGGGGCAATCAACTCAGGTGCCGGTAAGGAGCCACCCCCCGTAGACGCACCACGCCCGGAGACACACCCTATGAGCAGAAAAGGCATGATAAACATAACGCATATCGTTTTTAAATTAGAATACATAACTTGATTCTCTCACATAATTCATTAAGTCAACGTATATTGCGAAGCTGCACGTCAGATAAGGGTCTTGCCAGAATTTAATTATACACGTTCTGTATGGCCAGCACCGTGCACTTAAAAATTGAACGTTGGATCGCACAGCATTGTGGAAACGCCCGGTAAAGGTCGTTGTATAATTATTTCACAGCGAGGCCCTAACCATTTGGCTTGTGCTCCAGCAGCCTGCTTTCAAGGTGTTTTGCCTAATGTGGCTTCGCCACCCTTGCTGCCGGAGTTATTCCGGTGAAAGTCAACCGTCAAAAGGAGCGCCAACCGGTGTCATCTTGCAACCATGGATCCCCGGTCACTCAATCGTCCGGCACGACCCTAAAACGCACCATAAAGGCTTTATCAGACACGTAAGGCCACCCGGAGAGCCGGGGAAGACGAAATCGGGGATCTGTCGTTACGCAACAATGAAACAGGCCTCTTATCAAGAACGGTGGCACTGCCTTACCCTCCACGCGAATGCCTCGAAAGAGATTGCACCACGGTGACCTCCATGCATTCGCCATAGGGTTTCAAGGTGCCCCCACCTTGGCCGTCGGAGGCAGTTTTATGGGTGCTGAACAGTTACCCACGTTAGTTGAATATATTCCTGATCCCTCGACCCATGCGATCGAAAAACGACGAGCCACCGTGTATCGGGCAGGTCTCATCGGGAGGGTTGGTTTCCAGGAAATACTCGTCGTAAACATCCGGGCAATTGGAACCATCGGCCCGTTTTCCGCTCTCCCGGCATACCTTCATTTTAACAACATCCGGCGGTGGCACAAAGGCGTTTCCCGAGACATAGCCCGGTATGGCTGAGACGAGCTCCGCCCAGATGGGAAGGGCTGCGGAGCCTCCGGTGCCATAAATGGGTTCGTTGTTGTCAAAGCCAACCCATACCAGGGCCAGAAGATCAGGGGTATAGCCCACGAACCAGGCGTCTCTGTAATTGTTGGTGGTCCCTGTTTTTCCGGCCACGGGAAAACCGACGCCGTACCGGGCAAGGGAGCGACCGGTCCCTTTTTTCACGGCGCTTTCCAGCATGGAGGTGATGAGATACGCCTCCCCTGGTGACAGGACAGGCTCGATCTCCATGCGCCTTCCCACAAGAAATTCACCGGTCTCGTCCACCACGGCTTTAAGGGAGAGCGGGTATGGCTGAATACCATCCGATGCAAAAACCGCGTACGCCCGTGCAAGCTCCATGGGGATCACCTCTGAAGCCCCCAGTACCATAGAGGGCCAGGGCGGAACCGGGGTGGAAAGATGAAACTGTTTCAACCGCTTCGCGGTCAGCTCTGTGCCGCCCCGAACCAGCATGTCCACGGCTGCCCGGTTGCTGGAGATCCGCAGCATGTCCCGGACGGTGAGTTGCTTCTCTTTTTGTTCGCTGAAGTTGCTGGGTGTCCAGGTTTTGTTGTCGACGACGTAGTCGGTTTTTTCGTTGGAGAGGATATCCGAGGGCTTAAATTGATCCAGAAGCACCGAAGCCACAACGGGTTTGAAGCAGCTCCCCGGCTGCCGTTTGGCCTGGGTGGCCCGGTTGAACTGGCTTACCTTGTAATCGCGGCCACCGACCATGGCCAGGATATTTCCCGTTCGGGGTTGCAGCACCACGATGGCACCCTGAAGTCTCTCCGCCGGATTGCTGCGCCTGAGTTTCGGGTTCTTTTGTTCCAGGCGGGCCAACCCCTGTTCAAGGGCGCGTTCTGCAGCGGCCTGTACCTGAGTGTCCAAGGTGGTGAAAATGGAAAACCCCATGCTGGACAAAGTGGTGGCGGGATAGAGCTCTTTTACCTGGGACGAGACATAGTCCAGAAAATACGGTGCGGTCTGGCTGTAGGCCTCGAAACCCGCGACCTTGATGGGTGTTGACGTGGCCTCTTGAAGCTCTTCAGCGCTGATCCAGCCGTTTTTGTGCATCGAATCAAGCACGATGTTCCGGCGCTTGCGGGATCGTTCCATGTTTCTGTACGGGGAATAGAGGTTCGGGCCCTTGATGAGGCCCGCAATGGTGGCGGACTCGGCCAGGGAGAGGTCCTGGACCCGTTTGTTGAAATAGAACTTTGCCGCCTCCCCTGCCCCGTTGACCGAGGCCGAGCCTTTCTGGCCGAAATAGATCTCGTTGAGATAGATGCCAAGGATCTCGTCCTTGCCATATTTCAGCTCGATGGCAAGGGAGATGAAGAGCTCGTTCAGCTTTCGCGAGTAGGTGCGCTCCGGGGTGAGAAAGTAGTTTTTGGCCAGCTGCTGAGTGAGGGTCGAGCCTCCCTGGCGAATGGCGCCGTGCCTCAGGTTGGTGTACACCGCCCTCAGGATGCCCCGCGGGTCGATGCCGTAATGGG
>Ga0193955_1001445_pt1 | contig 11218 bp, 8 predicted proteins | sample BB_6_MG_FD_140343 | JGI IMG/M metagenome (GOLD analysis project Ga0193955, IMG submission 140343) | Microbial mat bacterial communities from the Broadkill River, Lewes, Delaware, United States - BB_6_MG | ecosystem: Environmental > Aquatic > Freshwater > River > Microbial mats | place: USA... | reverse complement strand
ATTTCTTACACCAGAAGCCGTCTTATGAAGAGCCCTTATATTTAACTTGACTTAAACTGTATCACCTTGTTAATTATAATAATTACATCTCATAATATATATTGTAGATATTCGCATAAAACTAGTTTTATTGTCGTCGGTCTTAATCGTCAATTTTAGGCCGAACAAGATATTCCCGGACAACATGAATGGTTAAGACAAGGATAAGGTCGATTATGAATTTGCTTAAAAATCTTACGATTAGGCACCGGCTGTACCTTGTTGCCTCATCAATCGTTTTGTTTTCAATTGCATGCACTTATTTTGTGATACATGGCACAAGCGCCATTAAAAAAACGGCATTGGACGAACTGGATATTGCCATCCAGCAGACCCAGAAAGAAAAACTTAAAGCGGTTACACATTCCATTGCCATCGCAATCGCACAAGGCATGGATAAAGCATACGACGAAACGCATCGTATTGAATACATGCAGCATATCATTGAATCCATTCGGTTTGAGGATGACAAATCAGGATATTTTTACGTGTACCAAGGTACTGTTAATGTCGCTCACCCCATTAATAAAAAACTGATCGGCAAAGATCTGAAAGATTTAAAAGACCCTAATGGGGTTTATTCAATACGGGAACTAAAAAAAGCAGCCGAAAATGGCGGCGGATACTGCTTTTTTACCTGGAATAAACCCGGGGTCGGTATGGTTTTGAAGCTTGGTTATGCAGAAATGATCCCGGGGACGCAAAAATGGATCGGTACCGGCGTTTACCTGGATAATATACAGGCATACAAAGACAGCACAGGGGAAGTAATTCGCAAAGAGGTCTATAAAATTTTAACTCAGACCGGTACCATAGGCGGATTCATCCTTATCATTGTTATTTTTATTTGTTTTTCAGTTGTTTATAGTATTACAAGGTCCCTTAATATTATGCGGCAAGGGCTTACTTACGTGGAACAAGGTGATTTTACCCGGCATATAGAACTGAAGACCAAAGATGAATTAGGTGATTTTTCAAAGGTATTTGATCACTTTATTCAGACTCTGAATAGGACCATGGGCGATATTCTGGAGCAGTCAAAAATAATCAGCGATTTGGCTAAAACACTGAACAAGCTCTCCCAAGGAATGTCAGAAGCGGCACTAAACAGTGCAGGGCAAGCCAAGGATGCTTCCGTTGGAGCACAGACGATGAATGATCAAATGAATTCTGTGGTCCGTGCAATGGAGCAAGCATCACAGAATATAGAACAGATCGCTGCAGCAACCGAACAAATTTCAGCAACGGTAAATGAGATTACCCAGCGTACAGAGGTAACAGTTGATACGACAAAACAGGCTACTATTCAGGCGAAGAATACCGCCCAGAGGATGAGTGATCTCAGCGACAGTACAGCTGAAATCGGCAATGTCACTCAAGTTATTCAAGATATTAGTGAACAGACCCACTTATTATCTTTAAACGCCACAATTGAAGCCAGTCGAGCTGGAGAAGCCGGCAAGGGATTTGCCGTGGTCGCAGATGAAATAAGGCTACTTGCACGTCAAACGGCAGATGCCACGGAGGAAATCAGACAAAAGGTGGAAAATATCCAAAGTACCGTAGCCGTAACCCGAAAAGATATATTGAATGTTGAAAAAATTATTGAAGACGCAAACCACTCTGTTCAACAGGTTCAGACCTCAGTGTCAGAACAGGCTCTGGCGACAGAAGAAATCAGCCGAAATATTCAGCAAACCTCCGCAAGTATCAGTGAGACCACACAAAGCGTTAATCAGGCTGGTCAGATGACTGAGAAAATTGCAAAAGAAATATCCTTGGTCCATGATTCCTCTGAGAACATAGCAGAAAACAGTCAACATGTAAAAGAAAGTGCTAATAGGTTGGAGGACAGCTCGACGCAATTCGCCGAAATGGCCGGACAATATAAAATTACGCGCACTTAAACTTAATATTTACACAAATTCTGAGGCTTTTGAATAAGGTCAAACTTACCCTCTATATACCTAATACTTAGTATCTGATGAGTTTAGCTTTAATTGGAGAATGCGTTCTGTGGCCCTACAAAAATCATCATCGCAATAATGCTTGGAAAAATCCTATCAATGGCCTTCGGCTATTTTTTCAGAAAATTTATTATTGACGTCGTTAGAACGCGAGCCAACTGAGCAAATTGAAATAAAATCACATCACATTTTAAAGCATGTGAATTTCTGGCCTATTTCCGACTTTTTTTGAACAAAGAAGAGTGATGGTCTCGTAAAAAGTCGAAAAGGGCAAATTTGCTATTAATAATTTCAAGATGTTACAGCTGGAAAAATGCCAAAATCGGACTTTTTACGGGCTCATCAAGTAAAAGAGAGAAAATTGAAGTATTTAGTTCGTGTTGACTTTGTCTATGATTGAGGCTTTTTTTGCAGGAGTTCATAGATACAGTATGTTGTATCTGGGCTAACCTCAGAAAGTCCAAACATTATGATTCCTGACTGTTTTGCGGTCAGGCAAAGGATTGTTGGATTTTGGCCGGGATTTAGGTAAAATTATGAGCTCCTCTATGAATTATCTATTATTTTTTTTATTATTTTACACGGATTTCCAACAGAAATCACATTATCCGGAATATCATTTACAACTACAGAACCTGATCCTATAACAACATTGTTTCCAATATTTACACCCGGATTGATGACCACACTTCCACCAATCCAAACATCATCACCTATTGTTACACATCTTCCATATTCCCAGTTTTCTCTTCTTATCTTCGTTTCAATTGGATGTGTCGCGGTAAATATGCAAACCCGTGGTCCTAATTTTACATTATCGCCTATAGATATTTTACAAACGTCTACAAACAGGCAGTCATAGTTGGCATAAAAATTATTGCCAATTTCAATATTATATCCATAATCACATCGAAACGGAGCTTCAATATATGGTTTTTTACCAACTTTAGCAAAAAAGTCTCTAATAAGGGCTTCTCTCATTTCCTCATTTTCAATATCTATACCATTAAACTTCTTACACCAATGCTTTCCCGCATAATTTTCCTTTTGGAGTTCACAGTCAAACTGATACAGCTCTCCGGAGATCATTTTTTCTTTGTTCGTCTTCATAAAAGTTCCTTCGAAAAATCATAGGTTTCTGGATATAACTGTAATGCAGGAACATTATTGCACGCTGATCAACAGAAATATAGAGGAATCGGAAACCCCACAATATGTCTATACATGAACAGTGTGATGCTTGTTATTGAAGGCGTTGGCGACTTGTGTTATTCCTGCCTGGTTTAAAAACTGGCGCAGCGACACTGAACACCATTATTGTGGGGTTTTAATTCACTTTTTTCATTGAAATCGTTGCCAATTTATTCCGACTTATATAGTCTAACAGCAATTTGTATTAAAATATCTGGATAATATTTAAAGATTCTGATTTCAAAACAGATATTTTGATAGAATTTTAGTTACTTTTATCATTAGATCATGTTTTGAATTCAAAATTAAAGGGATTTAGATTCGCTGAGAAAAAGGTGGTGGAAAATTAATTATTTTTCATGTTTGAAATTTGGATGGCTTCTTATCATTTTATTGACCTTTTTTTTAGACGGCGCCACATCTCATGCTTTGGATAGAATATCACTTCAACTCGCCTGGAAACACCAATTCCAGTTTGCCGGTTACTATGCAGCACTACATAAGGGATATTACAAGCAGTCTGGACTTGATGTCACGATAGTTGAAGGCGGTGAGGGAAAATTCGCACGTGAAGAACTTCGCGAAGGGCGGGCTCAATATGGGATAGCTGGCTCCGAACTACTTCTTCATCGTAGAGACGGTGACCCCTTCGTTGTCCTGGCACCTATATTCCAACATTCTCCATCAGTTTTACTGGTAAAAAAAGATTCAGGTATAGATCATTTGCAGGATCTGATCGGCAAAAAAGTGATGCTGCTGCCCGGAAAAAAGGATGCTGACATATTAGCGGCCTTTCTTAATGAGGGTATCAGTCTAAATTCAATTCAAAGGCTTGATCAGTCCTATAATATAGGAGAGTTAATCCAGGGCTCAATTGATGCGGTTAGTGCTTACACTACGAATGAACCCTGGCTTCTGATGCAGGAAAATGTTGAATGCCTTGTCATTTCACCCATGACCTATGGCGTAGATTTTTACAGTGACTGCTTGTTTACAACAGAACATGAACTTGAAAAATATCCTGAGCGTGTAAAACGGTTTTTAAATATGTCCTTGAGAGGATGGGAATATGCGATGGACCATCCTGATGAGATAATAGGTATCCTGTTAGAGAAATATGGTGTCGGTAAAAAACGCCAGCATCTGAGGTATGAGGCTGAATCCATTCGAGAAATTATGCTGCCGAATCTGGTTCAAATCGGTCACATGAATCCGGGCCGGTGGCGTCATATAGCCAGCACATATGAAAAATTAGGCTTGATGGAAGCTGATTTCTCTCTATATGGATTTTTATATGATCCCAACCCCAAAATCGATTTCGTCCAATTAAAAAAGATCATATTGGTTGCCATAGCAATCATTTCAATCATGGGGTTGGGAACCGGCATTCTTTTATTTTTTAATCGAAAATTGAAGACCGAAATCCACCAGCGCAAAAGAGCCGAAAAAGAACTTCAGCGGACATTGGATGCGACAACTGACGGAATCTGGTCTTGGGATTTCAGGTCTGATGAACTCCATTTTAGCCCCCAATATTATCAAATGCTGGGTTATGAACCGGATGAATTCCCGCCGACCTTTGAAAACTGGAAAAATTTAATCCATCCGGATGACAGAGACATTGCATTGGAAAAAGTCGGTAAATATCTGAAAACAAAATTGGGTGTTTATAGAAATACATGCCGGCTGAGAACCAGAAACGGTGAATATCGATGGATAAGAGCAGCCGCCAAAGTAGTTGAAAGAGATGAGAATAAAAAGGCCGTATACCTTATAGGTCATCATGAAGACATCACGGAGCGTAAAAGATCTGAAGAGACCTTAAGTATAAATGAACAGCGTTATAAAAGCGCCCAGCGTATTGGAAACGTCGGCAACTGGGAATACGATCTTGTGACCGAAACATTCTGGGGTTCAGACCAGGCCAAACGTATTTATGGACTTGATCCAGAAAGTGACAGATTCACAACAGATGAAATTGAAAATTATATCCCAGAAAAGGAGCGGGTACACCAGGCACTGATTGATTTGATTGAAAAGGAAACTCCCTACAATATTGAGTTTGATATTTGTCCCAGATCTGGCCCCAAAACCAGAACAATTCGATCTATAGCAGAAGTCGTCAGAAATGAGACCGGCTCACCTGTAAAAGTCTTTGGTGTAGTTCAAGACATCACTGAACAGCGAAAAGCTGAAAAGGAAAAAATAAAGCTGGCGGAACAACTAAAGCAATCCCAAAAAATGGAGGCGATTGGTTTGCTGGCCGGTGGCATTGCCCATGATTTTAACAACATCCTTTCTGCAATTATCGGCTACACCCAATTGGCCTTGAGCGAGGTTGAAAAGAATTCACCTATTGAGAATGATCTTCAACAAATCTATGTTGCAGGTAACCGGGCAAAAGAACTGGTGACTCAGGTCTTAGTCTTTGCACGTCAATCTGAAGAAGAGCTTAAGCCGGTTCGGGTTGATCTGATCCTCAAAGAAGCGCTACAATTAATTCGTTCTACGATTCCAACCTCAATTGAAATAAAAACGGATATTAACAGCAACTCCTTAATAATGGGCAACCACACCCAAATCCATCAAATAGTCATGAACCTGTCAACAAATGCGGCCCATGCCATGGAAGAACACGGCGGGATTCTTCAAATCAGCCTGACAGACGTTTTAATTGATGGGACTTTTTACAATAAGAAGTTAGATTTAAATCATGGGGACTATATAAAAATTTCGTTCTCTGATACCGGCACTGGTATTCCCTCCGATATCCTTGATTCAATTTTCGACCCCTACTTCACAACTAAGAAAATCGGAGAAGGCACAGGCATGGGGCTTGCTATGGTGCAGGGCATTGTCGAAAGCTATGAGGGAAAAATTTCGGTTGAATCGAGATCTGGCAAGGGGTCAATATTTGAAATATACTTGCCAGTTACAGGCAGGTCTGAGCCCCATCGAAAGCTTGAATCGGAACCTTTGCCGACAGGAACAGAGCGAGTTTTGATTGTCGATGATGAAGCACCAATCGCTACGATGCTTGCTCGAAACCTTAAGCGCTTGGGATACACCGTAACAAGCAAGACAAGCAGTCTTGAAGCTTTGGAACTTTTTCAAACAAAACCTTATGATTTCGACATAGTTGTAACAGATATGACAATGCCAAATTTGACGGGAGACACCCTGGCGATAAAATTGATGAAAATACGACAAGATATTCCAATCATTCTTTGCACCGGATACAGCAAGAAAATTTCTAATGAGACAGCTTCGGAAATTGGTATAAAGGCCTTTATTCACAAGCCAGTTTTACAGACTGAGTTTGTGAAAACGGTCCGAGAAGTTCTCGATGAGGCCAACAGCTAAATATAAACATGTGCTTCTTGAATGAAATTCTTGAATGATCCCGGTTGGCAAACAAAAAATATCTCATGGATGGTGTGCTCTAAAGAGAGAGAATTGAACCCCACAATGTGTCTAAAGTCCTGCTTTTTTCAAAAAAGAGTTTGGCAACTATATGTTGTATCTGCTTAAAAAGCCCAAAATTAATTTTATAGAAGAACATTAATTTACCCTATGCACATTCTCCATAAAGAAAAAGGAACAACTGAGCATTACAGTGACATACATATTTATGCCGAATGCGTCCGAGTTGTTTATCAAAACAGGATTCCAAGCCTGTTATCCGTTTTAATTGTATCCGTTATCCCCCTGGTAGTCGGCCTGCATGAAAAAACGAGAACAGTCGTTCTGATATTAGTATCCATTCTCTGGGGTTATCTTTTTCTAAACTCTTTTTTATGCATCCGGTTTAACCGGTCAAAAATATCCGATCAAGATACCGTTAAATGGGGAATCCACTTTTATATTCAGCATTGCCTGTTGGCATTACTCCTTGACTCAATTTTTCTTTATTTACAGATAAACAGAGTGGAGGGCTCATTGCTTTATCTCATAATGGTGTCGTTAGGTTTTTCCGCCGGCTCAGTCAGTGCCTTCCACCAGTTGAAATGGGCACCTCCCATCTTTATCACCAGCTCCATGATACCGCAGATTATCTATTTTCTCTCCCTGCAATCTAAAAGCAACATTGTTGTTGCTGCCATGCTGACAATCACCATAATCTTCATGTCCATCATCAGCATGAAACAACACAAGAATTGGATTCGAACCCTTGCTCTCAGCTTTGAGCTGCAAGTCGCAAAAAATGAGGCGGAACGTATTGCCCGGATAGATATCCTGACCGGAATCTACAATCGCCGTGCTTTTTACGAAATGGCACCAAAATATATCGCTGCGGCCAAACGGTCTAACCGTCCGCTTTCAGTGGTCATGCTGGATATTGACCATTTTAAGTCCATCAACGACACCTACGGCCATGCCGTGGGTGACATAGTTCTGGTAAGCATAGCGAACATGATTAAACACGAGATACGGGAGTCTGATATTGTAGGACGGCTGGGCGGAGAGGAATTCGTCATTCTGCTACCAGATAGCGACCGAGACGGAGCCTTTAAAATAGTTGAAAGGCTCAGACAAAAGGTCCAATCTATGAATTTTCCGGGGTATGATTTCAATGTAACCTCAAGTTTCGGTATTGTACTCAATACAGCCCATGAATCCATCGATCGTTTATTAAAGAATGCGGATTCTGCATTGTATGATGCCAAAAATAGAGGACGAAACCAGACCATCGTTTATGAACAACCCGGGATAGACTAATGGGTGCCCCTCGCTCCGGCAAGGTAGCTTAACCGTTAGAATCGCCTATTTTTAGAAAATCGGAGGAATCGAAAACTCAACAATATGTCTATAATTTCGGACTGAAACCATTGGCAATAAAGGCGTTTACTTTTGTTGTTATTTCTTTCCACCTGGGGTTTATAGGGTTGGCCACTTATTGAAAATATCATTATCCGCTTTTGTTTTTTAAATCAGTTCATTTAAACTTCCTATTTACATCCGGATTCTTGGTTGCTACTGGAATATTACCTGTTCACGAAGTTAACACCGCGATTCTGTAATAAATTAAGGAAGGTGAATTATGGAAACAAATAAATTTTCGTTTCAAATTATTCCGGCAAAAATACATAGAAAGACAATTTCTCTTTACCTAATAACTGCAATTTCATGTCTGTTTTTGTCAGCCTGCGCCATAAATAACTCTACCGTTCAGGCTGAAAAAACAATCGCCGAATCTGTTGATCAGACTCATATTGCTTATGGGGTCAGCGGACAAGGAGAAACCACCCTTGTATTCGTTCACGGCTGGTTGTGTGATCACAGCATCTGGCAAGATCAGGTTGATTATTTTTCCCCAAATTATAAGGTGGTTTGGTTAGATTTGGCAGGTCACGGAGGTTCCGAAACCAACCGCCAAAAATTTACGATGTTAGCATTTGCCCAAGATGTTAAATCTGTTTGTGATAAGGTTGGCGGAGAAAAGATAATTCTTATAGGCCACTCAATGGGCGGTCCAATAGTGATAGAAACCGCCAAACTGCTTGGAGAAAAAGTTATTGGAATCGTTGCGGTTGATGCTTTTTATACGCCTCTTGCATCTGTTCCAGAAAAAATAAAAATGAAATTTCTTGAAAAATTAAAAAACGATTATCCTACTGCCTTAAAGGAAACCGTGGGATCAATGTTTGTCCAAAGTAGAAATACGGATTTGGTAAATTCAACTTATAAAAATATGCTTACTGCCGACCATCAAATGGGAATCAGTTCGTTATATGAATGTATCAAATGGAATTCAAAAAGAGAACCGTTTGAGCTTAAAACGTTTTCAGAAAAACTTTATTATATTAATGGTTCGCCGAAAGGTGATGAAAAGTCTTTGAATAATCGTGTTTTCTTAATACCCAGTGTAGGACATTTCATTCCCAAGGTAAAACCTAAAGAGTTTAATGCAGCATTAGAAGTGATTGTTGCAAAATTACAATCTTCATTAAAAAATGCATATAATGAACGCTGGCCAACCGATCGGGTTGCAGAGAACCGCTTCTGAGAAGTTACTTTTTTCAACCTTCTATTTCTCGCGGTCTTCTTTGAGCAGACCGCCGAGGTGAAGAGGGCGGTAAAAGCATTGAAATTTTGATAATTATATGAGGTCATCAAAGTCTATAAGTATGATAAAAAAATTGCCAACGACAATGAAAATTACAAACATTGACCACTTAGTATTGACGGTAAGGGACATTGACCGAACAGTGCAATTTTATGAATCCGTTTTATGTATGTCAAAAGAAACCTTTGGAGACGGACGGGTTGCTTTAAAATTCGGCGATCAGAAAATTAATCTTCATAAACATGGTCTTGAGTTTGAGCCGAAAGCCAACAACCCGTTGCCCGGTTCTGAGGATTTATGCTTTATCACGACAACAGACCTTGCTGAAGCAATCGAGCATGTACGCAGCCAAGGCATAGAAATAATTGACGGGCCAGTTGAAAGGACAGGTGCCAATGGTCCTATTATTTCATTTTATTTCCGTGATCCTGATCAGAATTTAATTGAAGTTGCGAACAGTAAAATCTCATAATCGGGATAGAATTCCTGGGCCACAATCTAATTCAACAAAATTAAACGAATAACAGAACAAAAGAAGGCGCAAATGGATAAACACCCCATAGAAAGACAAATAGAAAACGCTGATAAAGCAATTATAGCAGAGGATTTTGATACCCTTCTTGATATTTACACAGAAGATGCAATTTTAGTCGTCGAGCCTGGCAGAAATGCAAAAGGAAAAAAATTAATACGTAAAGCATTTGAAGCGATAGCTGTTTATTTTAAAAATGGGCTTCAGGTAAAACAGAACGGTATGGAAATTCTTGAATCGGGTGACACCGCCCTGGTTCTTGCCAATACGGTAATTTCAGCACCGAATATGCCTGTAACGGAACGAAAGGCAACTTATGTTTTCAATAAAGCGGCTAATGGAACTTGGCTATGCTCAATTGATAATTCATATGGTCATGAAATAATAAGGAAAAAGGCTTAACAACGAATTCCTGGCGATAATACACAATTGAAAAAAGCGGGCCAGGCGACCTGAATTGAATAAAGGAATATTTATGAGTCGAATCGCCAAACCTCAAAGCCGCCCTATCTTTACATCCCTCCGACCAGAAGGTGACAACGGTTATGGAAAGATGGCGGCGGAAATGGTTGAATTGGCATCTAATAACTGAAGGGTCCTCCCACGATATATGGCATTTAGACTTTTAGGGAAAAACAATGGCGAATACCATCAGTGCTCGCCTTTTTTGGGTGTTCAAGCACAGACGGGAGACAGGCGTTTATATACAATTATTTCTTGCATTTCGCTGTCGGGGATGCATACTCCAATTAAATTTTTTCTTTAAATTATCCTATCTAAGTAAGGAGTTATGCTATGAATATTCAATTTCCAGAAATGATAACTAAATTACCTGAAATTCAGATGCCTGTAGAATCAATAAAAGGTTACCTCATTCAAGGTCAGACGAACCAGTCTGTTTTCTTTATTGTATCATCTGGCACATATTTGCCTGAGCATTGTCATGCAGCCCAGTGGGGTGTGGTACTGGAAGGCGAATTTGAAATTATAATTGGTAACGAAAAAAAACGTTATAAAAAAGGAGACACCTATTTCGTTGCCGAAAATGTTATGCATGCAGGGAATTATATTACCGATGCAGTCACGTTTGATGTTTTTGATGACAAAAATAAATTTGCTATAAAGGAACATGCCCATCATTGAACAGACTTCTTTTCGAAGCCACAAAATATGGTGTTGGGGTTTAGGTCTGGAAACTAAGCCCTTATACCATAAGTAACTTCTTTTACTGTGTAAAAGTTAAAGAAAACAAAAACGTTTCCGATTACATTTAAAGCGTATTATTGATCGACCGTTTTCCCAATCGTTTTCTACAGAAAGGAAAGGGTATGAACCTATCTATTAACCAGTCCAATACCATTCCGTCCATTGGTCCCACTCTTGTCACCGCAGATGACATTGCACAGATGGTTCCGAAAGGGT
>Ga0193955_1001440_pt1 | contig 11236 bp, 9 predicted proteins | sample BB_6_MG_FD_140343 | JGI IMG/M metagenome (GOLD analysis project Ga0193955, IMG submission 140343) | Microbial mat bacterial communities from the Broadkill River, Lewes, Delaware, United States - BB_6_MG | ecosystem: Environmental > Aquatic > Freshwater > River > Microbial mats | place: USA... | reverse complement strand
TATACATATCATAAGCACTTAATCTAATAGCTGTGATTAATATTTGTTGTAAATCTTTTGGTAATTTATTAAATTTTCTTTCATTTACTAAAAACTGTAATTCAGTTGCTGGCTCATGCCATCCTGTATAATAAAAAGGAGCAATTTTATGGAATCCCATATTTACATCCATTCCAGGTCCAACCCATTCTAAAGCGTCAATAGTTCCTCTTTCTAATGAAGTATATAACTCTCCTGAAGGAATATTAGTAACTGTTAATCCTAGTTTTGCCATAACTTCACCAGCAAATCCTGGGATTCTCATTTTAAGACCTTGTAAATCATCTAAAGATTTAATCTCTTTTCTGAACCATCCACCCATTTGACTTCCAGTGTTTCCACCAGGAAATGATAATACTTTATGTTTTTTGTATGCTTTTTTCATTAAATCCATACCACCACCATAGTAAAACCATGCATATTGTTCAGGTGTAGTCATACCAAATGGCATAGTAGTAAATGGTAAAGTATTTATATCTTTACCTTTCCAGTAATATGATGCACTATGTCCCATATCATACTGACCACCTTTAACCATATCTAAAACTCCAAAAGCAGCTTTATGTTTATTTGAAGCATCTACTCTAATGATTAATCTACCATCAGACATCTCTTCTACCATTTTAGCCATATTTTTTGGTGCATCTATAAATGGTGAGAGTGTTGGTCCCCAAGTAGTCGCTAATTTCCATTTGTATACTTTTTTTGCCATAGCAGAAGTTCCAAGTCCTGCAAGTAATGCAGTTGCTACAAGTAGTTTTGTTGTCTTCCCAAACATATTCATTTGATCTCCTTAAATTTTGTCTTAGAAAAAGTTTAACGGCACAGTATGAAATTAGTATGATATTTTATAAAAATTTTTGAAAAAAACCCCAAAAAATCGGGGTTTTTAACATATGTTCACTTGAAATGGAGTAATGCTATTTTGGTGCTATTTTTGACCAATTAGTCTATTGGAACAACAGGATTCAAACTTGCTGTATTATGTAAAAAGTGTCTATGCTTTTCAAATTGATCAATTATATCAATTACAATAGCATCTTCATCATAACCATAAATGTCATAAGCTGTGTTTCCATCTTGCAAATAAACTTCTACTCGTGAATATTTTTTCTGTTCCTTCGTAGGATTAATTGATTCTGGATACGCATAAGTTGGTGTGTCATAATTTCGTGTACGAACTTCATAAATAAAGTCAAAATCTAAAGAGTGCTCAACTCTTAAAGTAGATATAGCATTTACTTCATCATGTACAATCTCAGAATCCCATGAATAAGTAGCTAATTCTTCTTTTACGGTTTTCATAGCTGATATTACATCTTCATTTATAAATCTTTTTGCTTCTAAACGATTTGGAAATTCAATAATTCTATTAAGTCTTACTTTCCATGTACCACTTATTTTTCCATGACGACCTGCATTCATATGGTGTTTTAAACTTTCATTTCTAATTGTTTCAAGTTTTAAGGCTTTGTATAAGCCCCAGGCTGCAATTAACATAATAATAGCAAATGGAAGGGCAACTATTATGGAAGCTGATTGTAAAGCACCTAATCCACCTGCTAGAAGTAATGCAATGGCAACCAACCCTTCAGTTAAAGCCCAAAAAATTCTTTGCCAAACAGGATTATCATCTTTTCCACCGGATGCTATTGTATCAATTACAAGAGAAGCAGAATCTGATGAAGTTACAAAGAAAACAGCAATTAGTATTACTGCAACAATAGAAGTAAATCCAGAAAATGGAAAGTGTTCTAAAAATTTGAAAAGTGCTGTTGAAACATCATTTGACACAGCAGTTGGTAATAGGGTAAATCCATCATGAATAATAGCATCCAAAGCACTGTTTCCAAATACTGTCATCCAAATAAATGTAAATCCAGTTGGAACAAATAATACTCCAATTACAAATTCTCTAATAGTTCTTCCTCTTGAAACTCGTGCAATAAACATACCAACAAAAGGAGCCCACGCAACCCACCATGCCCAGTAGAATAAAGTCCATGAACCTGTCCAAGAAATTTTATCATAAGCATATTGGTTAAATGTCATAAAAACAACTTCTGATAAATATGAACCAATATTTTGAATATAAGCACTTAGTAAGAAGAAAGTAGGTCCTGCAATAAATACAAATAGAAGTAAAAAACTAGCTAAATAAAGATTTAGCTCTGATAATCTTTTAACTCCTCCATCTAATCCTAAAACAACTGAAATAGTTGCTAGTCCTGTAATAAAAGAGATTAATATTATTTGAGAAGTAATCCCTATTGGGATATCAAATAAATAGTTTAACCCTGAATTTATTTGTAAAACACCAAAACCTAAAGATGTAGCAACACCAAAAACTGTTCCTAAAACAGCAATAGTATCAACACTATGTCCAATACCGCCATAAATTCTTTCTCCAATTAAAGGATATAAAGCTGATCTAATTGATAAAGGTAATCCATGTCTAAATGAAAAATATCCTAAAACCAATCCAACTAAAGCATAAATAGACCAAGCATGAATTCCCCAGTGGAAAAATACTATATTCATAGCCATTTTTGCAGATTCTATACTCTCTTTTGTTCCCGTTGGTGGAGCAACATAATGCATTACTGGTTCAGCAACACCCCAGAACATAAGTCCAATTCCCATTCCTGCTGAAAATAACATAGCAAACCAAGAAAAGTTTGTATATGCAGGTTTTGAATGATCTGGACCTAATTTGAATTTACCAAAAGGTGAAATTGCTAAAAAAAGTACAAAAAGTACAAAGATTCCGACACTTAGCATATAAAGCCAACCAAATTTATCTGCTATAAAATTTTTAACTGAACTAAAAGTTCCATTAGCTAGTTCTGGGCTTATCATAGTAAAAAGCACCAATAATATTATAAATAATACTGATGGTATAAATACTGGTTTTAACATTGTAGTTTTAAAATTATTACTCATTAGTTTCCTTTTTTAATCTGTTTTAAAAATGTATCCCGTATCTACGACAGTTTGAATATAATCTTTTTTTACTATAATTCTCAATCTTCTTATTAAAGATCTTACAGATTCAATCGAAGCAAATGTCCCTTCCCAAACATAATTTTCAATTGTCTCATAAGTAAGCACTTGATTTAATTTTGTTAAAAAAAGATTCATAAGTAACCTCTCTTTTTTTGTTAAATGGTGGGATTGTCCATCAATAGAAATAATAGAAGATTTGTAATCAAAGAAGCAATTTGTATCAAAATTGATTACATGGTCTTTTATTTGACAAAGTCTTTCAATTTTTATTTCTAATTCATCTATAAAGAAGGGTTTCTTTAAATAATCATTACATCCAAAGTCATATGATTGTTTTATTATATCAAGTTCAACTGTGGCGCTTATTATAATGACCGGAACTTCAGGGTAAAATTCTCTAATTCGCTTTAAAATCTTGACTCCATCGACATTTGGAACATTTATATCTAAGATAAAACAGCTAAATCCTTCTGTTACATTATCATAAGCTTCTTGCCCATCAATAAAACTAAATACTTTATAGCCTTTTAATTCAAGTCTTTTTTTTATTGTTAAATTTAGTTTTTTATTGTCTTCTAGCAGTAGTATTTTCATATTAGATTCCTTTATTATGAGGTAGTTTTAGTGTAAAAATAACATTTTCATCTTTATTTTGAACGCTAATAATCCCTTGCATTTTATCTTCAATAATAACTTTTGCCATATATAAGCCAAAGCCCGTACCATCTTTTTTAGTTGTGAAATAAGGTTCAAATATTTTATCAATAATATTTAAATCAATATTTCCCCCATCATCTGCAATCTCAATTGTGGTAAATTGTTCACAATTTGTAATATTAATAGTAATATTTGATTTATGATTAGGATTTTTTTCAACAATTTTATTTTTTGCATTATTAATCAAATTTAATAAAACTTGCTTAAATTCATTTTCATAACCATATATCAAAAGTTCCTTTTTTTGATAATCATGATTAAAATGTATATTTATATTTGAATAGAAAATCTGTTTTCCAATGATTTCAAAAATCTCTTCAAAGGATTTTCTAATTGAAAAAAGCTTTTTCTTAGTGGAAGGTTTTAAGAAGTTCCTAAAATCACTTAATGTTTGTGACATATATTTTATTTGTACCATTGAATCTTTTACAAAATTTTCCACATCGACATTTTTTAATTCATCTAATAAAAATGATGTTTGAATATCTTGAACTTGAGCCGATAACTCAACAAGAGGTTCATTCCATTGGTGGGCAATTGCTGCTACCATATCTCCCATTTCGGCTAATTTTCCTTGTTGTATTAGAAATTGCTTTTGTTGAATTCTTTCTGTTATATCATCCATAATACAAACAATTCCCCCAATAGAACCATCATTATGTAAATAAACAGCTTTATTTATAATAATATGCTTCATATGGTTATTTGATAAATGAAAAGTAACTTCTGCTGTATTTGTACCTAAAGTTTTAAGTAATTCTTTATCAATTATTTCATTCTTTTTTGCAATATCAGGAGCAAAAAAATCGTGGGCTGTTTTTCCAATAACATCTTTTTTAGGGATACTTATTAATTTTGAGAAGGCCTTATTACAACCTAGAAATTTTCCATCTCTATTTTTATAATAAATTGGATTTGGCAAAGTATCAAGAAGAACTTTATCAAATTTAATTCTATTTTGTAAATCTTTTTCTACAATTTTTCTTCTATTTATATTTGCTTTCATTGAAAATAAGATTACTAATAAAATAGCAATTATTATAATGGTACTTACTACAAGTTTAGTATATTTTCTTATAAAACTATGTGGTTGATTTATTATTGTGTATTTTTTAACAACTTTTTTAACATCTAAATTAAATCTATTTAGTTCTTTATAATCAAAAAGGTATTTATTTGGTGATTTTTCTAAAATTGGTATATCTTCAATATTTACACCTTTTAAGACTTTTAAAGCCATCTTTGCCACCGCATCACCTTGTGCTGAAGCTGAAGTCATAAGTCCACCAATTACTCCATAATCTAAATAAAAATCCCATAAACCATAGATAGGAATTTGGCTAAATTTTCTAATTTCTTCTAAACTTTGTTTATAAGTAAAATACTTTCCTGCTTTATCTTTGAAAAGTAAAACTAATAAAATGGCTGTATCACTTCCTGCTCTTTTTATTTTATTTTGAAGATTTTGAATATTTATATTATCAACATATTCAATCTCAACTTTTTTTGAATATTTCTCAATAAGAGGTCTTAACTCTCTTTCAACAGCAGAACCAGTTTTTGAACGGTCATTTATAATTAGTAATTTTTTTAATTTTGGTTGTAACTCTAGTATAAGTTTAAAGTTTTTTTCCAAATCAACTTGCTCTACAACTCCTGACATATTGTATTTCATAAAGTTTTCATTAAGTAAAGTTTTATCAAAATCATTAATTCCTGTAAAAAGTACAGGAAGATCCTTAAATAGATAATCATAATATTTAATTGTAAATTCAAGAGCATTATCATCACTTACAATTAATAAATCAAAATGTCTTTTTGATAATTGTTCTTTAAAAAGTGAAGCTAGTTTTTCAAAATATATAGGTCCTACAACTCTTTTTGTATCCATGTATAAAGTTGTAAGTTCAATATCTCCATTTTTTTTGAAATTTTTTTCAATAGCAAGGGAGATATCATCAGTCCACTTATATCCTTTGTGATAAGAGTGAAGTAATAATACCTCTTTATTTTGTGCATACAAGAAGTTTATAAGAAGTAGAATGAAGATTAATGATTTTTTCATTCTAAATTGTATCATTATTCTACAAAAATTACATATCCTGATTTAGGACCATGAGCTCCAATGACTAAGGATTGCTCAATATCAGCTGTTTTAGAAGGACCACTTACAAAAACTCCATAAGAAGCTTGATTAAAAGAAATTAGTTCATATGCTTCATGCATATTATTAAGTATTGAGTTTTTATCAACTACAATTACAATATTTTGTGCAATAAAATATAAACTTCTATGTCGGTTTTCTTTATTTTTTATCCAAACAGCACCATTTTCAGCAACTGCAAACTCTCCTTTTACAATAGCTAAGTCTACATCTTTTAAGTTATGAGCATCATCTTGATTATTTGAATCAAAATTTCCTAAAGTACACTCTTCAACTATTGAAACAATTTGTTTTTCTTCTTTATACAATCCTTTTATTGTTTCATCTAGTTCTTCTTTTTTTATAAAAAGTGCTTTTCCTCCAACACTTTCGAGCATAGTTGAAAATTTTGCATACTTATCTTCAAATTTAATTCCAAAGTTGCTATATGTAGGAAGCATGGTATCTTCTACAATATTATTGCTTTTTATATTTTGAAGTATTTGTTCTTTGCTAGTCATTTTTTAGTCCTTCTTTATATAAATCTTTAAAACTTTTTTTAGGCATTGTTGGTAAATCTCTTTGTTTACCCCAAACATTAAATTTATTATAAATCATTGCTTTTGGAAGTAAGGGAACTATTTTTCTTGCAATTTTTCCTAATAAATCAAATAAGGCTGGTTTCTTCATTATCCAAACAGCAGCTTGCATAGAGAAAACTTTTTTAGAAGATATAATTCCTTTTTCTCTTAAATCTTGTCTATGGGTATAAAGTTGTGAATCAAGATCAATTTTAACAGGGCATACATTTGTACAAGAACCACATAAAGTACAAGCAAAAGACAGGGTCTTGAAATCTTTTGGTGCTCTAAAAGTTGATAAACTTGAACCAATTGGTCCAGGAATTACATATTCATACGAGTGGCCACCACTTCTTCTATATATAGGACAAGTATTCATACAAGCCCCACATCTAATACAATTTAGTGCTTTTTGATAACTCTCACTTCCTAAAAATGGACTTCTTTTATTATCTACAATAATAATATGTAATTCTCCACCTTCTATGGGACCATGAAAATGTGAAGTATATGAAGTAATAGGTTGTCCTGTAGCACTTCGTGCTAATAATCTTGTAAATACAGATAAATCTTTTAATCTTGGAATTATTCTTTCTATTCCCATTGAAGCAATATGAAGTTTAGGAACATTTGCTCCCATATCTGCATTTCCTTCATTTGTACAAACTACAACTCCTCCTGTTTGAGCAATTGCAAAGTTAACACCTGTTAATCCAGCTTCAGCACTTAAAAAATCTTCTCGTAAACTAGCCCTTGCAGCTCTTGTTAGATAAGTAGGATCATCATTTCCTTTTTGGGTACCTAAATGCTTATGGAAAGTATCAGATACATCAGATTTTTTTAAATGAATTGCTGGAAGAACAATATGAGAAGGTGGTTCTTCTCTTAACTGAACAATTCTCTCTCCTAAATCTGTATCAATTACTTCAATCCCTTTAGCTTCTAGATAAGGATTTAAATGACACTCTTCTGTTAACATAGATTTTGATTTTACTAATTTTTTTACATTTTTAGCTTTTAAAAGTTTATGAACTATTTCATTATGTTCTTGGGCATCTTTTGCCCAATGAACTTTTATACCTTTTTTTATTGCATTTTCTTCAAATTCTAGTAAATATTTATCAAGATTAGCCATTGTATGAGTTTTTATTTGATCAGCAAATGCTCTTAATTGTTCCCATTCGGGTAGAGATTTTGAAGCTAAATCTCTTTTTTCTCTTACAAACCATAAAGCCTTATCATGCCAATGCATTCTCTCATCGTTTGCTACAAATTTTGCTGCTTTTTCTGGATGGTTGTTTTGATGTTCATTTGTGCTCATTTTAAAACTCCCCTGCTAAGATTTCAGTTATATGCATAACTTTTACAGCTTCATTATCTCTATTTATAATTCCTTCCATGTGCATTAAACAGGACATATCCGCCCCTGTGATTATTTGTGCTTGTGCTTGAACGTGGTCTTTTATTCTATCTTTTCCCATTGCTACGGAAATCGCTTCTTCTGTTACACAAAAAGTACCTCCAAATCCACAACACTCATCATCTCTTTTTAAATCAACAATTTCTATATCTTTTACAAGTGAAAGTAGGTTTTTTAATTTATTTAAAGGTGGAACATTAAGTTCAGTAGGGGTTCCTAATCCTAAACCTCTATGTCCATGGCATGAGTTGTGAACTCCCACCTTATAAGGGAAAGATACATCAAGTTTTTCTATTTTTATAATATCATGTAAAAATTCACAAACTTCATAAATAGAGGTTTTTACTTTATTATAGTCTTTATCATCAGCTTCAAAAAATGGTTCATAGTGATCTTTTACCATCGTAACGCATGATCCTGTAGGAGCTACAATATAATCATATTTTTTAAAAATGTTTACAAATTTTAATGCTAAAGATTTCATATCTTTAGAACATCCCGAATTTGCCATTGCTTGTCCGCAACATGTTTGTTCAAGTGGGTAGTCAACATCTAAATCTAAATTTTTTAAAAGTTTTAATGTTGCAACACAACTTTTTGGATATAACTCATTCATAAAACAAGGAATAAATAGTCCAATCTTCATACTTTCTCCTTAAAATCACTCTTCTTTTTATAATTGTAATAGTTTAGTATGAAAAAGTTATGATATTTATTTTCTTAATAAGACTGTAGAATCATTATCAAGATAGTTATTTTTTACAAATATTTTATCTGTTAGTGTTTTGCAATAAGTTTCTACTTCTTTTGAAGATATTTTTTGAAAGGACTCTTGCGTTAGAAAGTTAAAAATAAAACCTTTTTGACTAGATTCAAAGCATTTAGCAATAGCTAAAAAGAACTCTTTTCTAGTTAATAAATTTAAAGACCCACTACAAAATAAGTAATCAGCTTTTGGAATATCATCTTTTAAAATATTACATACTAAAAAGTTATTATCTTGATGTTTTTGAGAAGCTATATTTATCATAAACTCCTCACAATCAAGACCTAAATAGTTTTTTGCCTTAATATTTCGTTCTTTTAAGAAAATTAAATAGTCCCCAAATCCACATCCTATATCAATTATTGATGAATTTTCAATATTTTCAATATATTTTGTAATTACTTCAAATCTTATAAATTGTGTTTCTTTTGAGTTCCAATGAACTCCTTCTGCATTTATTCCATGTTTTTTGTAAGCTTTACTATAAAATTGATTATTTAAAGAAAGCATATTTCTATTGTTTCTGTTTTTTTTACCTTTTTTAATTTTTTACCTTTTCTATAGTAACACCATTATCTTTAATAAATTTAGATACGACTTCTGAGTTTGTGTGCTCGTATCCTTTATCATAAACAATTCTTTTAATTCCCGCTGCTATTAGGTTCTTTGAGCATTCGCTACATGGTTCTAATGTAACATAAATTGTACTATCTTCTATACTTATTCCTTTTCGTGCAGCCCATATAATAGCATTCATCTCTGCATGAATTTCATAAGTTTTAGACCAGTCATGATGTTCTTTTGTATATTTGCCTTCCCAATGTGAACTACAATTTGTATATCCTGTTGGTGTTCCGTTGTATCCTGTTGATAAGATTCTTCCATCTTTTACAATTACCGCACCTACTTGTTTTGAAACACATTTTGAGGCGCTTGCAATTTCATGTGCGATATTTATAAAGTTTTTATCACTGATCATTTTGTATCCTAAGCTTAGTGTTTGATTTATTACATATAAATTGCAATAAAGTTGTCAAAAAATAAATTCTTTGATTTTTTCATATTTCTATTGATTTTACACTAGTTTTTAATAGTTTTTGATAAAAAAAGATTGAATTTTGCAAAATTTGCAAAATAAGTAAAAGATTTTATAACAAAAATTATGGTATTATTTCCAAAATTTGAGAAAAAAGGTTAAACATGGATTTTAAAGAGATAAAAGAATTAATTAGAGTATTTGATAAAAGTGAATTGAATAAATTAAAAGTAAAAGATGGAGATTTTGAGATTTCTATGCAAACAGGATTTGAAAGTGGAACTGTAGTGTCAGCTGCCCCTGTTGCAGCACCAGCACCAGTTGCAGCTCCTGCAGCACCAGCTGCTGAAGCAGCTCCTGCTTGTGCTATTTTAGGAGAAACTATTAATTCACCTATGGTTGGAACTTATTATGCTTCACCATCTCCTGAATCACCTGCATTTGTAAAAGCTGGGGATACTGTAAAAAAAGGTCAAACTTTATGTATCTTAGAAGCTATGAAAATTATGAATGAAGTTGAAGCAGAATTTGATTGTAAAATTGTAAATGTTCTTGTTCAAGATGGAAACCCTGTTGAATATGATATGCCAATTTTTGTTATTGAAAAATTGTAAAAGTTTTAGCTATGGCAGAAATAAAAAAGATATTAATAGCAAACAGAGGAGAAATAGTTCAAAGAGCAATTAGAACTATTAGGGAAATGGGTAAGAAGTCTGTTGCAGTTTATTCTGCTGGAGACAAAAATGCCTCTTATTTAAAACATGCAGATGAGGCTATTTGTATTGGTGATGTTAAATCTATTGATTCATATTTAAATATCCCAGCAATTATAACAGCAGCAGAAATTACAGGTTGTGATGCAATTTTCCCAGGATATGGTTTTTTATCTGAAAATCAAGATTTTGTAGAAATTTGTAGACTTCATGATGTTAAATTTATCGGACCTTCTGTAGAAGTTATGGAAAAAATGGCTGATAAATCAAAAGCAAAAGAAGAGATGATTAGAGCTGGAGTTCCTGTTGTTCCTGGAAGTGATGGTGCTGTTCATTCTGTTGAAGAAGGTAGAATTGTAGCTGCTGAGATTGGATATCCAATTATGGCAAAAGCTGCCGCTGGTGGTGGTGGTAGAGGAATGAGACTTGTTAATGATGCATCTGAATTCGATCAATTATTTATGGCAGCTTCTTCTGAAGCTTTAGCTGCATTTGGTGATGGAACTATGTATCTTGAAAGATTTATTAATAATCCAAGACATATAGAAGTTCAAGTTATTGGAGATTCTCATGGGAATGCTATTCATATTGGTGAAAGAGATTGTTCACTTCAAAGAAGACATCAAAAAGTAATTGAAGAATCACCTGCGATTTTATTAAATGATGAAACAAGAGCACATTTACATAAAGTTGCTATTGATGCAACTAAATATTTAAAATATGAAGGTGCTGGAACTTTTGAATTCTTAGCAGATGATAAACAAAATATTTATTTTATGGAAATGAATACAAGACTTCAAGTTGAGCATCCAGTT
>Ga0193955_1001438_pt1 | contig 11238 bp, 10 predicted proteins | sample BB_6_MG_FD_140343 | JGI IMG/M metagenome (GOLD analysis project Ga0193955, IMG submission 140343) | Microbial mat bacterial communities from the Broadkill River, Lewes, Delaware, United States - BB_6_MG | ecosystem: Environmental > Aquatic > Freshwater > River > Microbial mats | place: USA... | reverse complement strand
GCTTTTGAAGATATTTGTGAAGTACCAAGACCTTCTAAAAAAGAAGATAAAATAATTGAGTTTCTACTTGATTTTGGTAAAAAGCATGGTTTAGAAACGAAAAGAGATGAGATAGGTAATGTACTAATAAAAAAACCTGCTACCAAAGGTAAAGAAAATCTACCAACAGTTGTTCTTCAGTCACATATGGATATGGTTTGTGAGAAGAATAATGATACAGTTCATAATTTTGACAAGGATTCAATTAAGCCTATTATTGATGGTGAATGGGTAAAAGCAGAAGGAACTACTTTAGGTGCCGATGATGGTATCGGTATGGCTGCTGAAATGGCTATTCTAACAGCTACAGATATTGCTCATGGCCCTATTGAATGTTTATTTACAGTGGACGAAGAAACTGGTCTTTCTGGAGCATTCGCACTTCAACCTGGATTTGTTTCTGGTAATATTCTTTTAAATCTGGATTCAGAGGATGAGGGGGAAATCTTTTTGGGTTGTGCAGGAGGTATAGATTCTCTTGCCACAATGACATATAAAAAAGAAGCTACTCCAGCTAATATGTTTGCAGCAAGAATAGATGTGAAAGGTTTGCAAGGAGGTCATTCTGGTGACGAGATAAATAAAGGTAGAGGTAATTCTAACAAAATATTAAATCGCTTCTTATGGGAGGTGAATAATAAATATGGAATACGTCTTGCTCATTTTGATGGCGGTAACTTAAGAAATGCTATTCCCAGAGAAGCTCATGCAATAGTTATAATTGATTCTAAGTATAAAGAGCAATTAAGAGTAGAGTTCAATATCTATGCTTCTGAAATGGAGAGAGTGTGGGAAGTTACAGAACCAAAAATTAAATTTGAACTAGAGAGTGTAGATTTACCTGCAGAGATTCTGATAAAAGAAGATTCTGATAGATTATTCAATGCTGTTTATGGATGTCCTCATGGCGTTTTTTCTATGAGTTATAAAATGCCTGGAATGGTTGAGACATCAACTAATTTAGCATCAGTTAAGTTTGAGGGTGATGATAAAATAGTAGTTATTACATCTCAAAGAAGTGATGTTGATAGTGAAAAATTTAACCTTGCACAAATGGTTGAGAGTGTATTTTCTCTTGCTGGATTTAGTGTTATTCATTCAGATGGTTATCCAGGATGGGCTCCAAATCCAAATTCTAAAATATTGGAAGTGGCAGTTGATTCGTATAAAAAACTATTTGGAAAAGATCCAATAGTACGTTCAATACATGCAGGGTTAGAATGTGGATTATTTCTAGAAAAATATCCTTCTATGGATATGATTTCTTTCGGACCAACACTTAGAGATGTACATTCTCCAGATGAAAAAATTAATATTGCAACAGTTGATCTATTCTGGAAACACCTTGTTGATATTATTGAGAATATTAAATAAATAAGTCATAAACTGACGTAAAAAAAAAGAATAAGTGTAATGCTTGTTCTTTTTTTTATATCCTTGATTAAACTTTCTTGTTAAAGTTTAAAAATAATGTGCATTTAGGGGTAAAAAAAGCGGAATTATGCAGAAATAAAGTACTTTTGTACGCTTATTATTAGAGGTAAAGTATGAATAGATATGATTTAATTGATAACTGGTTTGAATCTTTTGTAGCTTCATATATTGATGGCGACGAAGACTACAATGATATGATCCTACTTAAGAAGGATCACAGTTATAGGGTTGTTTCAAATATTAGAGAATTAGCAGTAAGTATAGGGTTGAATGATCTGGATACTGCGCTAGTATCATGTATTGCACTTTTGCATGATGTTGGTAGATTTGAGCAATTAAAAATATATAACACTTTTTCTGATACTAAATCAGAAGATCATGCACTTATGAGTGTACAGATTATTCAGGAACAAGATTTTTTTAAAGAGTTTTCAGAGAAAGAACAAGAGGATATCCTCCTTGCAATAAAATATCATAATAAGTTATCTGTTCCTTCTATTGATGATAAAACGACTGATTTGTATATAAAGATGTTACGTGATGCTGACAAGCTTGATATTTATAAGGTTGTTGTTGACTATTATGCAAACATAAAGTATAATAAAGATAAGGTTGTTGAGTTAGAGTTACCTGATAAGCCTATTATTTCTAAAAAAATATACGAATCTCTAATGAAGGAGAAACCAGCTGATTATAAATATTTGCAGACTTTAGCTGATTTTAAATTACTTCAAATGGCATGGGTTTTTGATATACATTTCAAAAAATCGTATAGGATAATCAATGAAAAAGGTTATATTAAGCACATCTATGACACTATGTCTAAGACAGATGAGGTTATTGATGTGTATAGAAAAGTAAAGATTTATCTAGAAAATAGCATTTAGAAATAATGGGTGAGGATGTTAAGCTTAAAAAATACAGACGACTATATGATCAGATAGAAGGCTATATTGCAACAACTGATGATATATGGGCTCGTCTTGCAACAATTGAAGCAGTTCTTCATCACAAAATGCAATATTTCTTTTGGACAGGCGTATATGTTTTAATAGATGGAGAACTGATTGTTCGCTCCTATCAAGGCCCAGTAGCCTGCCAAAAATTAAGAAAGAATCAGGGAGTTTGTTGGGCTTCTGTTAATACAGAGAAAACGTTAGTAGTTGACGACGTTGAAGCATTTCCTGGTCACATTGCATGTAACTCTGCATCAAAGTCAGAAATAGTAGTTCCCATAAAAGATAAAGATGGAAAAGTGATTGCTTGTTTAGATGTAGACAGCAAGGAACTTGGATCTTTTAATGAATCTGACGCTAAAGGTTTAGAAATGATTTTAGAATTAATTCACTCATCCTCAGTTAAGTAATTTTCCTTTTAGCATATTTGGAATCTAAAAAATAGCTATCTTTGGACTTCAATAGTACTAGTCTAAAATAGAATTAAAATATGTTAATAAAATTATACCAAGATAATCCTAATAAAAGAGAGTTATTAAAGATTGTTGAAATCTTAAATAAGGATGGTGTTATTATTTTTCCTACAGACTCAGTTTATGCTATAGGGTGTAGTTTAAACAGTCAAAAAGCTATGTCTAAGATTGCTAGGTTAAAAGGAATAAGAGCAGATAAAGCTCAATTTTCGATTATATGTAGCAGTTTGAGTAATATAGCTAAATACGCAAATGTTTCGAATTTTCTTTTCAAATTAATGAAGAGAAATCTTCCTGGTCCTTTTACATTTATTCTTCCTGGTAGTAGTGAACTTCCGAAATTATTTAGTTCTAAAAGAAAGAATATAGGTATTAGAGTACCCTCTCATTATATACCAACTGCAATTGCAGAGGAACTAGATTTCCCTATAGTAACTACATCTCTAAAAGAAGATGATAACGTAATAGAGTATCTTACTGACCCAGAATTAATATATCAAAAATATAAGAACTTGGTAGATGTAGTTGTTGATGGAGGTTATGGAAATAATACTGCATCAACAATCGTTGAGTGTTCAGAGGATGAATATGAGATTATTCGTCAAGGTATAGCAGAACTGGAAGAATAATTATTTCTTCCAGAATGCTTTAGAGAATAAGATCAACACCGTAAACAGTTCTAATCTACCTAATAGCATTAGGAAAGATAAAAACCACTTCGACCAATCAGGTAAACTGGAAAAGTTCTCTGTAGGTCCAATATTACCAAAGCCCGGTCCAATATTACCAAGCGTTGTAGCTACACTACTAATTGCCGAATCAATATCTGGCATACATATTGACATTATTATTACAGAACAAACAAATACACCTACGTATAGTACTAAGAAAGCCATAACATTAGTTACAATCTTAGAAGGCACTCTACGTCTGTTGTACTTCACATTAATAACAGCATTCGGGTGTATTAATCGTTTAAGTTCGTGATAGCTATTCTTTATAAGCAATAATATACGTACAACCTTAATACCACCACCAGTAGAACCAGCAGAACCACCAACGAACATAATCATTAAGACAAGCATCTTAAGGAATGGAGTCCATAGTATATAATCGGCAGTAGCATAACCTGTTGTTGTAAGTATAGAAGTAACAGTAAACAAAGCATCTCTAATAGATTGTTCAACCATTGACCCCTCAAAATATAGACCGAGGGCAATGAGTGCAGATACTGTTAAAGTAATAGAAAGATAGAATCTAAACTCTTCATCTTTAATGAGTTTCATGGGCTTACCAATAACAGCAGCATATGAAAGGCTGAAGTTTGTACCAGCGATAAACATAAACAGTATAATTACATACTGTATAAAAGCTGAATCATAGTATGCTATACTAGCTTGTTTTGTAGAATAGCCACCAGTAGCCATAGTTGTAAAGGCATGATTTATAGCATCAAAAAGATTCATTCCTCCAATCATAAGAAGAAGGGCTTCTACTAGTGTAAATATGACATATAGGCCCCATAACTTTCGAGCGGTAGCTGTAATACTAGGTGTTAATTTATCTGGTGAAGGGCCAGGAACTTCTGCAATAAATAATTCACGTCCACCAATACCAAGTTTAGGTAATATAGCTAGGAAAAGAACAATAATTCCCATTCCACCAAGCCACTGTGTTAATGAACGCCAAAAAAGAATTCCATGTGATAATTCTTCAATATTGTTTAATATACTAGAACCAGTAGTAGTAAATCCTGACATGGTTTCAAAGAAAGCATTAGTCGGAGAGGCGATAGCGCCACTAAAGATGTATGGTAAAGAACCAAACAAAGAAAATACTACCCATACTAAACTCACAATAATATATCCTTCACGTTTTCTAAGATCAGGTTTTTTTCTAAAAGATCCTACTGTAAGGAAACTGGCAGAAGCAAAACTGATTAAAAAAGAATATAAAAAAGCAACAGCGTCATCTTCATTATATGCTAGGCATACGAAGAGAGACAGTAGCATAAAGAAACTCTCAAAAAATAAGAGTTTCCCAAGTATATTAACAACTATTTTTTTGTTGTGCATGTTTTGTTATTAGATAAAATATTTTTCAACCTTACGAATTGCTGTAGGAAGAGTGAATACAACAACTTTATCACCAGCTTCTATTTGATCATCCCCCTTAGCAATGATGGCCTCTTCTCCTCTGATAATACCACCAATATTAGCTTCTTTAGGGAAATTAATATCTTTAAGTTGTTTTTTAGTAATCTTAGAATTTGGCTGAGCAATAAGTTCAAAAACTTCAGCTTCAGAAGCTGTAAGACACTTAAACTGCTCAACCTTCGATGTCATAGTATGACGATAAATATAGCTGGCAGCAATCAGTTTTTTGTTAATAAGAGTACCAATTCCTAAGTTCGAAGCTAAGTCAATAAAATCGATATTTTCAACTTCTGCAACACTCTTTTTAACACCAAATTTCTTTGCCAATAAGCAAGCAAGAATATTAGTTTCCGAATTACCAGTCAGGCTTAAGAAAGCATCCGTTGTTTCAATATCTTCCTCTTTAAGAAGAGATAGATTTGTGCCATCACCATTAATAATCAGCGTATTCTGAAGAACATCATTTAGCTTATTACACTTATCTCTGTCTGTCTCAAAAAGCTTAACGTTATAGTTCTTTTCAAGAGCCATAGCTGTTCTTTTTGCAATTCTGGAACCTCCTACAATGATTATATTTTTAATCTCTAATCTTTTCTTACCGCATAACTCAAGCATATTATCCATGCCCTCAGGTTTAGTAATAACAAAAATTAGATCTCCATATTTAAATGAATTTTTTCCATGAGGAATAATAGTGTTGTTATCTCTATTTATAGCAACAACTCTTGTGTCTGTCATATTAAACTGACTAGTAGCTTCCTCAAGTGTTTTGTCAAGAATCTTAGCATTTTCCCATAGTTTTATCCCGTATAGGACCAATTTACCATCTGAGAATTCGTGAAGTTGTCTTGTTCCTGTTAATTTAAGAGAGTTGATAACTTCTTCAGCAGCAAGGGTCTCAGGATATATCATGTGGTCAACACCCATAGCCTTCCAATGTCTATATGTGCTTTCTTGTAGGTATTCGTTATTATCGATTCTGGCAATAGTCTTTTTAACTCCAATTTTCTTGGCAAGTATGGAAGACGTCAGATTAATTTCTTCTGTTTGAGTAACAGCAATATATAAATCAGCTTTATTTACTTTTGCATCAAGTAAGTCTGAAATAGAAGAACAAGAACCTAAAATTGTAAGAATATCCAATTGGCTTTCAATTTCGGCAATCTTATCTTCATCACTATCCATTAATATTATGTTGTGCTCTTGAGTACTTAACATCCTTGCTAAGTGAGTTCCCACAGCTCCAGCTCCTGCAATTACAATATCCATAATTATATGTAGTTATAGTTCGTGTGTATTCCAAACAGGCAAATTAAGTTTATTTTTTTTATTTGTACTAGTTATAGCACTACTTTTTTTTATATTATTATCATTAATATTTTCTTATTTATATAGTGAATAATAGAAAATCAGCCTAATAAATGTGTGTTTATTAACTAAAAATAGTAAATGAATTTATTACTAGTAAGATACTAAAGAGAGTATAGAATACCAAATTCTTTTTTTTGAACCATAGCATTTTAAATACTAGAATTAGTATTGAGTATAATAGTATTGTTTGAATGGTATTAATGTGCACATGAATTAAGGCTCCTGAAAGATTAGCTATTTCTGACGTCACTCCATTTATAAATTTTACTAAATAATTTAGTAGATAGCTTGTGATATCTATATGTATAAGACTGACTAGTATTGAAAATATAGTAATATACATCAATATAGGAATGAGGAATGCAATAAGTACATTAGTTAGAATAGAATAGGTAGCGATTTGTCCGAAATATAAGGCACAAAGAGGAATAGTTCCCATTTGAGCTACAATAGAAAGTGTAAGAATATCGTAAAGTTTGCCGGTAATATAGTTGTTTGTTTTAAATAGAGATCTAATCTTAGGATAGAAATAAATTATTGACAGATAGGCTGCATAAGATAGTTGGAATCCTACTGTGAACAGAGAATTTGGGTCGAAGAGTAGTATTATAAATGCAGATGCTGCAATGGCATTATATGTGCTAAATGGTCTTTTAATCTGTTTACTAATCAATGCAAAACTTATTATTAAACTTGCTCTGCATATTGACGAGGGAAGATAGGTGATTATAGCATATATCCACAATAGAGAAAGTGAAGCAATTAAGAATTTCTTACTGTTTTTGTTTACTCTAAATATAATATGAATAACAAAGTATATAAGGAGGTAGATTATACCTGTATGTAGTCCTGATACTGCAAGTATGTGAATAGCACCAGCATTTATATAATTTTGTTTTGTCTCATAATCTAGTTGAGATTTTTCGCCTAGAAGCATGGCAATAAGAATATCTGCTGTTTCTTTTTCTATACCTGTATTATATAGTTGATTACTTATCCAGTTATGCGTTTTGCAGGCAAGTGTTTGATGTTTAGTTATTTTGTATTTATTTATAGAACAGGTATACCCGATATATTGGGTTTTCATATGTTTTTGATAGTTGAATATGGTATTCTCACTATTTTTAATCTTAGAGAATTTGCTAATAAATTCTATTTTGTCGCCTTTTTCTAAGTATTTAGTATTGCAATTGTAGAAATATGTCTTTGCTCTCAATCCATTAGTGCACTCTAAGTTGCATGAACTGTTTGTCACAGGACTGATAATAGTAGCTTTTGTGAATATTTTCTTGTTACTAATAGGAAATATATGAGAACGGTTTTTAGTTTGAGTAAGGGTAAATCCTGCTAGTAGTATAAATAGTGGTAATGTATAGTCTGCAATAATACTTTTTCTTACAAAAATAGCTACGACTAATAATGTAAATAATGCAACAATGAAAGGAGCTAGGGGTGTTGTTGGGAGTTGATAGCCAAGTATTATTCCCAAGGTGAATATCGGTAATATTCTAATAAATGGTGATGTGTGGAGTTTCTCTTTCAAGAAGGTTATTTCTATTTATCAACTTTATGCAGAGACTCAATTTTACTTTCCATCTTTATCTCACTTTTTTTTCTTGAGTATATATTTGTACATACAAATAGAATCATTAATGCAACTCCAATTACAAGTGATGTATATCCAGTCCAATTATCAAACCAAACTCGACGATTCCGACTTGTTATGTTTTTATCTTGTTTTTTGTATGGAAGTTGCTTGTATATTTCGTCTTCTGTCTTTTTAGCGTAGTATGCAGTAAGAAGGCATGAGAATAAGTTTACAAGTAATGTTGAGGCAAGTAAGAACCATGCAATAGACAGTATTGTATATTCAAATAGAGATAAGGTAATAGAGAACTTTTCAACATAAGTTATCGAAAGAGCTAAAGTTCCACCTGATATATATGTTATTTTTTGTTCAGAAAAATTAGTGTTTGTTTGTCTAGCTTCGCTAACCGCTTTTAAATATTCATTTTCTTGCTTCCTCATAATGTAAACGTTTAATATGTCAAGTAATATGAATTAAAAAAAAGCATCAACATAAGGAATGCAGATGCTTTTTTAAAATATTATTTAGGACTTACTGTTCTGTATCTACATCTAGCTTTGCCATTAGAGATAGCAGATAGTTTTCCTTTTAAAAGTCTTTTTCTTAGAGGAGAAACATAATCAATAAACATTTTACCTTCTAGGTGGTCATATTCATGTTGGATTACTCTAGCAACATGCCCTTCGTAATCTTCCTCATGGAAGTCCCAATTTTCATCATAATACTTTATGTGAACTTTATCCGCTCTATCAACATCTTCGTTAATATTTGGAATACTTAGACAACCTTCTTCCATTGTCCATTCTTCTCCGCTTCTATCGGTTATTTCGGCATTTATAAATGCTTTCTTAAAACCTTTAGCTTTAGGATCAATTTCTTCAAACGGATTGGCATCAATAACAAATAATCGTATGTTTTTTCCAATTTGTGGTGCAGCAAGTCCAACTCCATCAGTTTCGTACATTGTCTGCCACATGTCTTTTAATAACTTGTCAAATCCTTCGTAATCTTTGTCAATATCAACCGACACTTTTCTTAAGATAGGGTGTCCGTACACGTAAATAGGTAATATCATTCTTGTATTTTATTTTACTCTGCTAATTTCTTCCTGTTTTTTTTTATCCATCCACGATTGAAGAATAATTGTTGCGCTAATAGAGTCAACAAGTTCCTTATTTCTTCTTGCTTTCTTTTTTAATCCAGCATCAATCATTGTTTGGAATGCAATCTTAGAAGTAAATCTCTCATCCATCATCTCAATGTTGATGTCAGGAAACAGTACTTTTAGTTTTTCTAAGAAAGGTTTTATGTATACCATGCTTTCGGAATCAGTATTATTCAATTGTTTTGGATGCCCAACAACAATTGTCTCTACTTCTTCTTCTTCCATGTATTTCTTTAAATACTTTAAGATAGTGTGAGCAGGTACGGTCCCCAATCCGTTTGCAATAATCTGATAAGGATCAGTTGCTGCTAGCCCTACTTTTTTTCTACCATAGTCAATCGCCAATATTCTTGCCACTTTAGTTTGGTTTGTTAGTTATAATATAAATGTCTTCGTTTTGTTTTTTCATTAAATATTGTTCTCTAGCAAACTTCTCAAGGTTCTCTTTGTTTGTCTTAAGTTCCTTGATTTTTTGCTTGTCTTCAGCAATCTTCTTTAGATATCCCCTTTTTTCTAATTCCAATTGCTCAATTTCACCTTTGGTTTGAATAAGATCTACAATACTTTTATTATCAAAAAAGCATAACCATATAATAAATACAAGAGCTACAAGTATATACTTGCCGAACTTTAATTTAATTTTATTATTTTTTAGGATTGTTTTAAGCATTGAGTCTTATTTATCAACTACAAATGTATGAAGATATTTTTCATTAAGCAAAGATATTCTAATTCTTAACGTATTTAAATTGTACGTTCATAAAAAAAAGAGCTCTCGTCGTCGAAAGCTCTTTGCGTTTTATAAATAATGTTATAACAATTATTCTTCTAGAAAGTTTGGATACATGTAATCGGTTGCAGGAACGAATGTCTCTTTTATAGTTCTCGGAGAAACCCATCTCAATAGGTTAATCATTGATCCTGCTTTGTCATTTGTTCCAGAAGCTCTTGCTCCTCCAAATGGTTGTTGTCCAACTACTGCTCCTGTCGGTTTATCGTTAATGTAGAAGTTACCAGCACAGTTTCTTAAACGTCTTGTCATATGGTCTATTGTTGCTCTGTCCTTAGAGAATATAGCACCTGTAAGGGCATATGTCGAATCTTTATCTAAAATGTCAAGAGTTTCTTCCACTTCGTTATGATTGTAAACATATATAGTAATAAGTGGCCCAAATAATTCTTCTTTCATTGTAATGTAGTCAGGTTTATAAGCTTGAACTACAGTAGGGTAGATGAAGAATCCTTTAGATATATCATATTTTCCACCACATACAATATCAGCATCTTGTGAAGATCTGGCTTCATCAATAGCCGAAGATAATTTATCAAATGACGCTTTGTCGATTACTGCATTTACAAAGTTTCTGAAATCCTCAGCTGGACCAACTTTCATATTATTAACATCCTCGCATACATATGCTTTTACCTCTTCCCAAATGTTAGATGGGATGTAAGCTCTTGAAGCTGCAGAACATTTCTGACCTTGATATTCAAAAGCACCTCTAGTGATAGCCGTTGCTACCTCTTTTGCATTTGATGTTGGATGAGCAAAGATAAAATCTTTTCCACCAGTTTCACCAACAATTCTAGGATATGAACGATAATTTGGAAGATTTTTAACGATATTTTCCCAAATACTATTAAAAACCCCTGTAGAGCCAGTAAAGTGAATACCTGCAAAATTTTCATCTTTAAAGATAACCTCAGAAGCAACAGGTCCTGAGCAATAAACTAGATTGATTACACCATCAGGTAAACCAGCTTCTTTATATACTTCCATTAATACCTGAGCAGAATATACAGCAGTTTTAGAAGGTTTCCAAACACATACATTACCCATTAAAGCAGGAGCACCTGGTAGGTTACCAGCAATAGAAGTAAAGTTAAAAGGAGTAAGCGCAAAAACGAATCCCTCAAGAGGACGTTGCTCTAATCTGTTCCACATTCCTGGAGCTGAATCAGGTTGTTGCTTATAAATGTCAGTCATGTACTGAACATTGAAACGGAAGAAATCAGCTAACTCACAAGCTGCATCAATCTCTGCCTGAAAAGCATT
>Ga0193955_1001435_pt1 | contig 11249 bp, 10 predicted proteins | sample BB_6_MG_FD_140343 | JGI IMG/M metagenome (GOLD analysis project Ga0193955, IMG submission 140343) | Microbial mat bacterial communities from the Broadkill River, Lewes, Delaware, United States - BB_6_MG | ecosystem: Environmental > Aquatic > Freshwater > River > Microbial mats | place: USA... | reverse complement strand
GGGAACCGGAACTCTACCGCACCAGCGAAGAAAAACTCGCCCACATACAAAACGACCCGATCAAACGTCTGAGAACCGCCCTTATCCAAAAAGGCATGGCCTCCGAAAACCAACTTAACAGCATGGTCCAGGAGATCACCCGCCTCATGGATGACGCGGTTGAGTTTGCACAAAAAAGCCCCGATCCCGGCCCAGCCGATCTCTTATCGCGCGTCTTCGCACCGGAAGAGGCCTCCCTTTATGAAGGCACCATCCCCATTGAGAGCATGGGGCCAAACCGAGCATACGCCCAAGCCGTCCACGACGCCATTGCCGAGGAGATGACCCGGGATGAAACCATCTTCCTATGGGGGGAAGATGTCAGTCTGGGGGGCTATTTCAATGTGACAGACGACCTGAAACAGAGCTTCGGCAGTGATCGGGTCATCGATACCCCCATCAGTGAAAACGGCATCGTTGGAGGCGCGGTGGGCTCGGCCATGGCCGGCCTTCGCCCCATCTGTGAAATCCTCTTTTCTGATTTCCTCACCTGCTGCATGGACCCCATTGTCAACCAAGCCGCCAAACTCAGGTACATGACCGGCGGCCAGGCCACCATCCCGTTGACCATCCGTACCCCGGCGGGCAGCGGCATCGGGATGGCCGCACAGCACTCGCAATCCATGGAGAACCTTTTCAGCGGCATTCCGGGCCTCATCGTGGTGGCCCCGAGCGACGCATACACCGCAAAGGGACTCCTGAAATCAGCCATACGCTCCAACAACCCTGTCCTCTTTTTTGAGCACAAACTGCTCTACGCCGAAGCCACTCCTCTGCCCGAAGAGGAGTACACGCTCCCCCTCGGGAAAGCCCGCATCGCCAGAAAGGGCAAAGAAGCCACCCTTGTAAGCCACCTGCTTGGGGTTTCCATATGCCGAGACGCAGCCCGGATTCTCTCCTCACGGGGGTTCGATGTGGAGATCATCGATCTATGCACCCTCTACCCCATGGACACAGAGACCCTCCTCACCTCGGTTAAAAAAACCGGGCGCCTGATCACCGTTGAAGAGGGCCCCATAACCGGAGGCATCGGGGCCGAAGTGGTCAGCCGGGTCTGCACGACGGGCCTTCATCTTCTCAAGGCCCCTCCAGTGCGAATCGGTGCACCGGAGTGCCCCGTCCCCTACGCAAAAAGCCTGGAAAACAGCATGATGCCCGACCCGGCCCACATTGCCGACATCGCGGAAAAACTGATCTCGGGTTGACCTGAAATGAAACATGCCTTCTGATGGTTAAAGCGCATGGAGCTATTAAGCCTCCGGCCGATAGGTGTGCCACCTCGAAAGCGGGTTTGCGAATGCGACTCGGGTGTCGTTCGCATTCGCCAGACGTTTAAAGACCTGTTCCGTGCCTCGCAAGCAAGGGCATGAGCTGAGGGGGCATCCGTTCCAATCCAAGAATTGACTTTCACCGCAATGACTCCGGTGGAAGGGCGAAAGAATGAAACCACATTCGAGGGGCGTGGGATGAGAAAATCACCGACTTACGATGAGCTTGCAGAAAGGGTCCGGGAGTTAGAAGGGATGCTGGATGACGAAGGGCGGGTGATTCAGTGGGACATTCTTGAGCATCTGGCGGCTGCCTGGGACCGGGATGGTCCCCCCGGCATTGTTGAAAACCGGGACCTGGCGACAGTTCTCCGCCTTGGGACAGGACAAGCCTCCCGGGCCTTAAAGATCCTTGCCACCCTCGGCCTCACCGACCACGACACCATGGGCTTTGCATCCTACCTCACCCCTGAAGGCTACGACATCGCCAATAACAACGACCGAAAAACGCCCCTGAACGAACAGATAAAGGGGCTAAGGGCTAAGGGCTAAGGGCTAAGGGCTAAGGGCTAAGGGCTAAGGGCTAAGGGAAGTGTATCCTGGCGATTGGGGATGTCAATGGGGAAGAGCCATGACAAATGTCACGAATTAAGCGGGTGGACCCACTCACACTGAACGTTGCATCGTTATCGTTGCTTCCGGGCGCAGCCCGTCAGCAAATGTGACGTACCCGAGGAACGAGGGTAAAGGAGCATTTGCGAACCTGGTTTTGATCATGTCAGGGGCTGAGATAAGGCTCCAGGGCATCATAAAAATGACCGGCCATTTTGCCGTAACCGCGTCCATTGGGATGAATCCTGTCACTCATAAACGCAGATTTGCCAAAAATGCCTGCATAGATATCGGGCACCAGAACCGCGCCCATCCGGTTCGCCGTCAGATGATACCTTCGTGTGACATCACGCCCCAGGATTGGGATATTTATCCCCCCCAAAACCACCATGGCCCCTTCGTCCTGAAGGAATTGAATGATGAGCTCAAGATTCTGGAACGTCTCCCGGATGGGCACCCCATTTTTCAAGTCGTTGCCCCCTAAGGTAATGAGCACGATACCCGGGTCATACATCACCACGTCATCCAGCCTGACGATGGCACTTTCCGTGGTTTCTCCAGGGACGCCGAGATTGATGATCTCCCGCCCGATACGGGCCGAGAGTTGAGAGGGATAAGAGCCATTTTTCCCGCCACCGGTACCAAAGGTGAGGCTGTCACCGAAGGCGACGATGGTGGGCTTTACAGGCGGTGCATTTCGAATGGGGTGGGTCTTCTCGGGCCTGTACGTAAACCAGGTGGCCACGAGAAGGATACCGATGACAGGAATAGCGATGCGTTTGTCCATACCGTCCTCCACAACGTTCCAAGCCGTAAAAGAAAGAGGGGTCCAACGGTTGACTGATGAACTGGATAGTCGAACAACAACAATTTAATGTGAATGAATATAAGCGAAGCCGCCATTCCACTGTTTTTCAAACAGAGAATCGGCCTTGGGCCCAAGTCAGCGGCATCTCGCTATATGTTGGCTCATTTAATGAGCCATCAGAATTTACTATACAGGTTTTCTGACAAGACGTGAAAAGGAACGTTCCACAACCTCAAGGCCGCTGCGGATGTTATTTTGCAGAACAGTGCGAACCCGTTCTTCGTCCTTCTCCTTGATGGCCTCAAGGATCTGACCATGCTCAAAGGAGAACTTATGGCAGTCGGTGATCTCTTGGCGGTAAAGGTTGAGGAAGGCCTCTACTGATTCGATGAGCTTGTGAACGATGGTGCAGAGATGAGGAAGGTTGGACGCCTCGTAAATAATCGAATGGAACTCTCGGTCCAGGGCATAAAAATCTGCATCCACGCTGGCCATCCGGCCGTGGAGATCCTCCAACTTGCCAATCTGATCAGGGGAGATGTTGTTCATCGCCTCAACGGCAAGCTGAGCCTCAAGCTCAACGCGAATATCGAAGATAATCCCAATCTCTTTCCTTGAGGGGGGGCTGGCGACTACGGCCCCTTTGTAAGGAATATTCTTCACCAGTCCGGAGCGGTCGAGACGCATGAGAGCTTCCCGGATGGGACCCCGCCCAATCCCCAGTTCAGTTTCAAGGTCCGACAGCACGAGTCGGGTGCCGGGCAACTTCACACCCGTAAGAATCATATCACGAATCTTTTCATAAGCCACGAGGGACTTCATCGAAGATGCATTGTTGTCCAATGTCTTTTCTCCTGCCAGTCGAAATCAAAAATAAAAAAAATCTGTGGAGACCTAAAGTAATACTCAGCCCCGTATGAAACGGCCAAACACACAATCCCAGCGGTTATACCGTCATCAGTTGCACGTTGTAAGGGTGTATAGAAAGGAGACGGCGAAACAGCACGAATCACTTCAAAGCACTTTTTTTACACACCCTTATTTATTTCGTACAACAATGTTTGTCAAGGCGCAGCTGTCTCGGTATGGGGAGTTTTCCCCTCCCTGGCAACAGCCACGATTTCACGAGCCAGAACATCTGCTGCATCAACGCTTGCAATGGGCAGGTCTTTATCGGCAATGATCCCAAGCTCTGTGCATCCGAGGATGCCCACTTCGGCGCCACGACCGGACAGATGAGCGCAAATATCGGCAAAATCCTTTCTGACGGCCTCACCGGTCTCCCCCGCCTTCACGCGTCGGATAACCCCCAGGAGATCCCCCTGAACGGTCTCGTCCGGGTAGACAACATCAACCCCCCTGGCAGCAAATCGGGACTCGTAGAGTTTTGTCATCAACACGGCTGTGGATGCGAGAACCCCCGCCTTCTTGATGCCGGGATTCTGCGAGATCACAGTCTCAACCACGAGATCGATGAGGTGAACAACGGGAATATCGACGGCTTCTGCCACGTTGTAATAATAATGGTGAGCCGTGTTGCAGGGGATCACAAGAAAGTCAGCTCCCCATGTCTCAAGGCGTTTGCCCATATCAGCCATGCAGGGCCCGGGGTCTTCCCCGTCCCCGTCAATGATGGCCTTCATGCGCGAAGGGACCTTGGGGTTGTTGTCCACGATGCACCGAAGATGATCAACATCATCCAAGGCAGGGGTAAGCGCGATGATTCGTTTCATCAAATCCACCGTGGCTTCCGGCCCCATGCCACCAAGGATACCCGGTATTTTTTCAACGCTGCTTTGCTTACAATTCTTTTCCATATCATCTCCCAAAAGCCAAACACCTCAACTGGGTGTCGCCTGGCATCACATCATGTTCCCGGCCCGGCAATATGACCGGTTGCCCTGATAAAAACAGAGTGTCGACATACCACACCCAGACGCATTTCGCATCAGGCACGTGCAGAAACCCGACTTTTTTATCCCCCACACTTGCATCTTCTTAAACGACAAATGCCGGGGTGGCACAAGGCCACCCCGGCAGAAAGCACATGATGCACCATCATGTCAGTGCAGCGCTCTCGTTAACGCTTACCCGCGGAAAGTATCCAGGTAGGCGTAGAGTGCGGGAGAACCTCCGGTGTGGAGGAACAGAACGTTGGAACCCTCGGGGAAAGTGCCATTGCGAACGAGGTCGATAAGACCAGCAGCAACCTTACCGGTGTAGACGGGGTCGAGGAGAATCGCTTCCTCGGCAGCGAAGAGCTTAACCGCTTCAATCATGGCATCGGAGGGCAGAGAGTAGCCGGGACCGACGTACTCGCCGTAGCACTTAACGGCATCGCGCTCAATGCCGCCTTTAACGCCGAGCAGTGCAGCAGTCTCTTCGGCCAGCTTGTAAACACCGGGCTCCTGATCGGCTGCAGGCTTGGATACGTCGATGCCGTGAACGGGAATGCCTGCATTGGTGCCGGCCATACCGACAACCATACCTGCGTGGGTACCGGCAGAACCGGAAGGAACAACCACATGGTCAATGGAAAGACCCATGGTGTTGAGCTGGTTCATCATCTCTTCGGCACATGCGGCATAACCCAGGGCACCGATGGCGTTAGAGGCACCGCCGGGAACGATGTAAGGCTTTTTGCCAGCTGCTTCGAGCTCGGCAAATGTTTTTTCCATCTCAGCCATCATGTTGGAACCGCCCTCAACAACACGCTTGCTTTTCACGCCAAGGAGTTCGAAGAGGAAGTTGTTGCCGCTGCCGTCCTCTTTGTAAGAGCCCTTAACGCGCTCTTCGAGAACAAGGTGGCACTCAAGGCCTTCTTTGGCAGCCCAGGACGCAGTCAGACGGCAGTGGTTGGACTGGATGGCACCACAAGTAATAATGGTGTCAGCACCCTTCTCGATTGCGTCAGCGATGCAGAAGTCGAGCTTACGGGTCTTGTTGCCACCGGAAGCACCGGGAAGCAGGTCGTCACGCTTTACATAGAGGTTAACTTTACCACCGAGGGCTTTGCTGAGGTTTTTCATGGGCTCGATGGGGGTTTCACCCTGGAGGTAACCGCGACGGGGGAATTTAGTGAAATTCATGTTTCGTATGTCCTTAATTCTAAGTAATAAGCGTTTATCGGATCTATCTGTAAGGTCCGCAAGCGGGCGGGGTGAGAAGCCACCACCGCCCGAATATCATCTTCTACAGAGCAAAAATAGCTTCCACTTCGATGTCGGCTCCCAGGGGCAGCGCAGCTACCTGGAAGGCACTGCGAGCAGGGAAAGGCTCGGGGAAGTATTCTGCATAGACAGCATTCACAGCCTGGAAATCAGCAATGTCTGCCAGAAACACAGTGGTCTTTACGACATTGGCAAGGGAGGTTCCCGCTTCCTCGGCAATGGCCGCAAGGTTCTTGAACACGACGTGGGCACGCTCTGCAATGGGGCCCTCAGGCATCTTGCCCGTTGCCGCATCAATGGGGAGCTGGCCAGAGGTGAAGAGAAGACCGCCGGTCATCACAGCTTGAGAATAGGGACCGACAGCAGCAGGTGCCTTGTCGGTATGAATCGCTTTTTTACTCATGGGTTCACTCCATGTTTCACATTATATGAGAGGCGCTGATGATCAATCAGCGCATGTAACCTTTAATCAAAGTGCTGCTTAGAAGCCCATGGCCCTTGGCAGCCACATCACGATGCTGGGGCAGTAGGCCATGATGAGAATCACACCGATGGTGATGGCACAGAAGGGAAGCGCCTTCAGCGAGATCTCTTCAAGGGTCACCCCTCCGATACCGGAGGCAATAAACATGTTCTCACCCAGGGGCGGTGTGGAGAACCCAACGCCGCAGCAGCAGACCAGAACAATGCCGAAGTGGATGGGATCCACACCGAGGCCGGTCATGATGGGCAGAAGAACAGGGGTCACGAGCATGATGATGGCCAGGGTCTCCATGAACATCCCCATGAAGAGGAGGAACATAACAACCAGCAGCCAGATCAGATGGACATCGGATGTTACAGAGAGAAGAAGCTCGGCAATCATGTCGGGAATTCGGTATTGAACCAGAAGGCGACCGAAGGCATAGGCGGTGAACATAATCACAAGCACACGTCCTGTAAGCCAGCTCGTGGTCTCAAGGGACTCCATGAGCCCTTTGAGGGTAAGCTCTTTGTAGATAAAGATGCCCACGAAAAGCGTGTAGAAAATGGCCACAATGGCAGACTCGGTGGGTGTAAACAACCCGGAGTAGATGCCGCCGAGGATAACCACCGGTGCCAGAATGGACCAGAAACCCTCTTTCATGGTTTTGCCAACGTGCTTCACAGAAAGGCTGGGCATGCCCTTTCCATACCCCTTGCCGCGGCAACGGAACACATGAACGATGATGAGACCAACAGAGATGAGGAGACCGGGAACAACGCCCGCCATGAACATCTCGGTAATGGACTCCTGGGCGGTGACGCCGTAGATGACCATGGGGATACTGGGGGGAATGATGATGCCCACACCGCCGGATGCGGCGGTTGCAGCCGATGCGTAGCCGGGGTCGTACCCGCGCTTGATCATGGCAGGAATCATGAGCATCCCGACAGCCGCTGTGGTAGCGGGGCCGGAACCGGAGATCGCACCAAAGAAGATACAGGCCAAAGTGGTAGAGATGGCAAGGCCACTGTCAAGGGACCCAACCATGGACTCGGCGACCTTCACAAGACGCCGTGAGATGCCCGCACTCTCCATCAGCGCTCCGGAGAGCACAAAGGCCGGAAGGGCCATGATGGGAAACTGGTTGACCGAAGAAAAGGCTACCTGTACGAGGGTGGAAAGATCCTGGCCCACCGTAAAGAAAGCCGCCATGGCTGCCACGCCGAGTGACACCATGATGGGTGCGCCCATAAAAAGCAGAGCAGCGAAAGAAATGAACAGAATACCTGCAGCTGACATGTCCTTTTCCTCCTAAGACTTTTCTGCTTCAGAGAGCATTTTTTGGGTTTCCTCAAGGTCCACGGAATCAACATCCTTGATTTCGATTTTGAGAATGTATTTCATGATGTCCACCTGGATAATGCGAATGGTCATCAGAGCGAAACTGATGGGGAAAATCCAGTAGACATAGGCCATGGACCATTCCAGGGCCGGAGAATGAAAGGGGAACTCGGTGAGGTCACGGATCACCTCGATACTCTTTTTGATCATCACCACGTTGAAACAGATCCAGATCAGATCGGTCACGATCATCGCGATATCCTGCACCACCTTGGGAAACAGCTTGAACTGAATCATCACGCGGTTGTGAGCTGCCAGTCGTGCAGCATAGGCGGCGCCGAAAAAGACGAACCAGACAAAAGCAAATCGGGAAATTTCTTCACTCCAGGGAATGACGTAGTTAAAGCAAACCCTGAGAGCGATCTGTAAAAACAGAATGACAACAAAAAAGCTTAGCAGTATCTGGCAAATGTAACTTTCAATGTTATCAAGCAGTTTAAATAAACGCTTTGCAAACATGGGGATATTCTCCTCACCCGGTGAACGATGAGCTGTGAAGGGGCAAGGAGCCCCTTCACAGCGCGTTTAATCAGCTACTACTTCTTGCCGAGGGCTTCGAGAACGAGATCTACGTTCGCCTTGCCGCCGATGAAGTCGTAGTACTCAGGCCATACTTTTTCCATGGCGAGTTTCTTCCATACGTCTTCGTCTTCGAGGGTGCTGACTTCAACACCGGCCTTGATCATGCCCTGCTTTGCTTTTTCGGCTTCCAGGATCTGGAAGGCGATGCAGTACTGCTGAGCTTCGATACCTGCACGAGTCAGGAGAGCGCGGGTTTTGTCGTCGTACTTTTTCCAGGAACGCTCACCAACAATCAGGGGCTGGAGAGAGTACTGGTAGTGAACTTCTGTCAGGTAATCCTGAACTTCGTGGAACTTGGTGGTGTAGTTAACGATGTAGGGGTTTTCCTGGCCGTCAACAACGCCCTGCTGAAGAGCGGTGAAGGTTTCAGACCAAGCCATGGGAACGGGGTTTGCGCCCCAGGACTTGAGTGTGGCCATGATGATCTTGTTCTGGGGGATACGAATCTTGAGACCCTTCACGTCTGAGATCTTGCTTACAGGACGCTTGGAGTTGGTGATGAATCGAAAGTTGGAGTAAGTCCACCCCAGAATTCGGAACCCACCTTTTTCGATGGCAAGCTCGTTCCAGTGAGCACCAAGACCACCGGTGGTGGCTTTGATTGCCTCAAAGTGGTCTTCAATGAGGTAAGGCATGGTAAGGGTACCAAGCTGCTTAACAAAGGGAACAGCGTTGCCCACACCGATAAATGCCATATCCAGGGTTCCACGACGGGAGTTCTGGAGCATCTCGGTTTCGGTACCCAGGGCACCGTTGGGGAAAAGCTGAACTTCGATTTCACCATTTGAGAGGGACTCGACAAGGGACTTGAACTGCTTAGCCATGGCACCCTGATCGGACTCAATGGCATCGCCCATACCTACACGGAAAATCTGCTTTGCAGAAGCACCCTGAACGGTAAAGGTCATAGCCAGAACTGCGATGGCGGTAATACAAAGTTTCCTGAACATCACTTCCTCCTAACTTCGTTGTTTCAATGGTTCCATCATCCTCCTCCATGGAGGCCTGGAAGTAATCTATACGTTTCAAATGTATACATTTGACAATTATACCATACTTCCGGCCCTGCGCCCAATCATAAGGAGAACAGAGCCCCTCCGTTTCCGAAGGGACATTATTTGCATGCGAGCCATCCCCGCACACAAAACATGACATGCTGAACTCAGCGGGTGGCCTCCTCTTTCCTCCCAAGGACCTCTTCCCACGGGGCGATCTATGGTGTGGTGAACTATCCACCGCCCCGCAAATCCCAGGGGAGAAACAGAACGTCCACCCTGCGCCTGCACGACCCGCCCTGCGTCGGATGGGTCGGTCCTGCTTTTCATGTTGCCTTAAAGGTACCACCTGCCATGGAACACGCCGTTTCCATAGGCCTCGCCTTGTGTGCCCACTTCCCATGAGCCCACTGTTGTTGACGTAGGGATCGCACCTTTTTTTGCTGACGCGGCCTGAAGGTGGCCGACCTAACCCGTCTCCCACCTTCAGTATTTTCAAATCAACCATCCCCCCGCTTCAGCATGTATAAAAAACTCAGTCATCGGGATCCCTCACAGGAATCCCCACATTCATATCCTCATTCAGAGAGACAGGAGGGGCGAAGGGGGGAGCCCCTCGCTGTCTCTTTCTGCTGATTTAGGAGAGGGTTTCCTCGGCAACATCCCGAAGAATCTCAACAATCAGCCGACAGTCATCCAGTTCAAAGGTCAGGGGTACCCGCATGTCGCACATAACGGCGAGAACACGGTTGGTCTCCTTGAGTTCCGGAAGATTGCCGAAGTATTGCCAGCTGGCATAAGCGCTGGTAAACCCGACAGGTTCAGAATCACCAAACCATTTGAGCTCCACTCCGCGCTCCAGAGCCACTGCCAGAAACTTACGGATCGAGGCTTCATCCTGCCCAAGAAGGGAAAACTGGATGGAACTTCCCACGTACGTCTCTTTTTCAGGGCGCTTGGGGCAGGTGATGCCGGGGATCATGTTGAATCCCTCTTCAAGGACACGGTACCTCTCGTTCCACCGCTCACACTGGTTGTCCAGGTTGCGAAGCTGGAAACGCAACATGGAAGCGCGGAGGTTGTCCATACGGCTGGAGTAGTTGGGGGTGAGTTTCTTTACTTTCTCGAACACCTCCATCCCAGGGCGGGAGGTGTGACGCTCGTAGAGCATGTAGGAACCGGAGTGAATGATGGCGCGGGCAATGACATCCGGATCGTCGGTGGTAAGAAGACCACCCTCTCCGGAGTTCATGTGCTTGTAAGTTTGTGTGCTGTAGCACCCGACCTTACCGAAGGAACCGGATTTCTTGCCGTCCCAGGTGGCACCCATGGTGTGGGCGCAATCTTCAACGAGGGTCAGACCATGGTTTTCGCAGATCTCCATCAGGCGATCCATATCGGTGAGGTGACCACGCATATGCGAAATGAGGAACCACTTCACATCGGGATCTGCAGCCTTTTTCTCAAGGTCCACAAGGTCGATGGTGTAGTCATCGGTGATCTCAACCAGAACGATTTCGGCACCGGCGTTATGAATGGCTCCGGGAACCGGGGCAAGTGTGTAGGCATTGCAGAGAATCTTGTCACCAGGCTCAACACCAACGCTTTTCAGGGCAAGAAACATGGCCATGCCACACGAAGCGCAGGATAGGCAATACTTTGCTCCCATGTAGGCAGCAAACTCCTCTTCCAGAAGGGCCGCTTCCCCCTTCTCACCAGGGCCGACATTGTAACGGTGGAGTTTGCCGCTTCGCATAATCTCCACTGCCCGTTCAATGGCCTCTTCACTGATGGGTTCCTGCTGAGTAAAATCCTTGGTAAACCGTTTAATGGATACGTCTCCCATGCGACCTCCTGAATATCTCAATGTCAGGGGGTGGAAGAGGACGCCCTGCCCTCTTCCACTCC
>Ga0193955_1001433_pt1 | contig 11263 bp, 7 predicted proteins | sample BB_6_MG_FD_140343 | JGI IMG/M metagenome (GOLD analysis project Ga0193955, IMG submission 140343) | Microbial mat bacterial communities from the Broadkill River, Lewes, Delaware, United States - BB_6_MG | ecosystem: Environmental > Aquatic > Freshwater > River > Microbial mats | place: USA... | reverse complement strand
TCATTGTAAGCTTGAAATTTAATAGTTATAGGTTTCTTGATATCAAAAAAAACATTTGGTATAAACTCATAAGTATTATCATCTATTTTTAATATTTTACCATACTTATAATCTGTAGTTACATCACTAAATTTATAGTTTTCATTGTTTATTTTATTAGAATTAATTACAATAGCTTTCTTAGAAAAAAGGTATCTTTTATAATTTAATTCTATATTTGTAAACATATTAATACTTAAAAATGTTTTTATGGAAGAATCAATTTGCTTAAAATCATTATTTATTGTTGTATTTTTAAATAACTCTTTTAAGTAGATAGAACTACTATAGTTTTGCCTTTGAAATTTTTCAACAGCATCTGTTTTTATATCTTCAAAATATATAAAAAATGTAAGTCCAAAAGTTACAATAAATACCAAAACTAAATATATAAAATATTTAAATATAGACATTTTATTTTACTTCCATAGAATCTGTTTTATTATATTTGAAATATAATTTTTGTTTTATTTCAATCTTCTCTAGTCTTGGTGTATTTCTTTGTAAATTATCATCTAAATTTGCTATTGCATTTTTAGCTTCTTCTGCAGATGAAAAAATACCACTCATTACTTTGTAGTAAATTTTTTCTGCACCAAATTTAAATACAAATAAGTCTAATTTATTTTTGTATCTTTTCTTAAACTTATTAACTTCTTCTAAATTTATAAGTGTCGCAAGATTTATCGTATATGAATCTTCGTTGGCACTTAAAAATTTTATTTTAAATTCTGTTTCTAGATCATCTTTTTGAATGCCACTTTCAACTACTTCTTTTACAACTTGATTACTTTTTAAATCTTTATATTTATCATACAATTTTTGTTTAATCTCAATAATTTCAATTACTGGTTCGTACTTATCTTTAATATTTTTTAATTCTGTTAAGGCCTTATTAGCTTCTTCGTAACTTGAAAAAACACCATAAACAACTTTCACCCATTCATTTTCATCACCATAAGTAAATATAAATGAATCTTTTCTAATTTTTTCACTTTTTACTAAATTTTCAGCTTGTTTCATCGATGAAAAAGAGGTGATGTTAATAGTATAAGAATCTTTTGAACTACTCAAAAATTTCTTTTTAAAAGCACTATCTGTTTGAAATTTTTTCACTTTCTTTATTTTTGTTTGTAACTTTTTATTTTCAAAGTTTTTATATTTAGATTTTATATCTCCAACATTTATAACTTGTTTATTAACTATTGTTACATTTAAATCTTCCATTGATTTTATTGCCAATTCTTTTGTATCAAAAATATTATAAGCAATATTTGATTTAACTTGACTATTTGCCAATGTATCAAAAACAAATATTTTTTCAGAAATATTTTTCTCTTTTGCAAAATCTAATGCTTGATAAACTTTTTCAAAATAATGCAACCAAATTGTCCATTTTGAAGCATCACTCTCTAAAAATAAACTTTTAAAATTTAATAAGTCAGATATACTATCTTTTTTAATAATCTCTACATCTGTTTTGATGCTAGTAACATTTAAATCTTCAGTGATAGTACTATTCATATCTAAAGTACTATTTAAATCAGTATTACTACTAATTATATTATCTTTAGTCACATTGGTATCTTCTTGAAATATAGAATCTAAATCTTGTATTTTATTTATTTCAGAAATTGTATCTTGTGAATGTTCCTCTAACTCTTTTTGTAAAAGATTTTTATAATCACTTTTTGTAAAATCTATGTAGTTATCAGCATCGATGTCTAATCTAAAATAATTTAGTAGTTCACCAGTACCAGCTAGTAATTTAAAGTAATCAGTAATAGCACTTTTTTTATTATCAATTAGTTCTAATTGAGCAGAGTTTAATTGTCTTTGTCCTTGCAATAATTCTTGCAAGTCTTGTTCACCTAATTTAAATCCATCCCAATATGATCCAACCATCTCTTCAGATGCAACTACTTCCTCTTTTTTGCTAACATTTGCATTGGTAATAGAGATAATTGATCTATGCAACTTCGACAAAGTCCATTTTAATTTTCTTATTTCCTCTTTTTGTCTATAAACTAATTCTCGTATTTTTGAATTAATTGTAAGTATTTTATTTTTGTCTTTACCCTTATTATAAAAATTATAAGAAAATAAAACTTGTGCTTTATAGTTTTGCTCATCATTTTCATAATCTTCTTGATCTAAAATATTTTCACCTGATAATTCAAGATCAATTTTAGGTTTAAAAAGAGCTGTTGTCTTTTTTAAATTAAACTTTTCTGCAGAAATATTTAATTTTATATTTTGAATAGTTTTATTTTGTGCAATTGCTTTAAATATAATCTTATCAAAATCATCAACACTAGTGTCAAAATCATCTTCATAAGGAAAGGTTTTCAAAAATTCATCCCCTACTATATATTCATAATATTCTAAAGCTTCATTAAATTTTGATTGAACCTTGATAAGTTTAGATTCAGCATTTGAAACACTTGCTTTAATGTTACTCAAATTACCAATTGAAGAGGCACCTGACTCGTATTTGATATTAACAATTTCTAATATTTCATTCAATCTATCCATATTTTCAACATTTACATTAAATGATTTAAAATTGAAAAGTACATCAAAATATGCTTTTATTGCATTTTCTATCTCTTTTGCTATTACTAATTTATATTTATTTTTTTCAACTGCATATTTTTTTTCTAATCTTTTTATTTCATTACTTGTTTCTCCACCTTTATAGAGGTTTTGAGTAATTGTTACTTTATAACTTTCATCATTATAGTAGTTGTGTCTATCCTCCTCTGCTCCAGGCTGATTATCAGTTTGAGATATTTTATATGTCCCATTTACTGAGGGTAAATATTCTGCCTTTGCAGCATCTATTTTCAATTGAGCTTGACGAACTCTTTCTCTTGCAGCTTTTGCATTATTACTTTGAGACACAGTTTCAAGAACTACATCAATAAGTGAGACTTTTATATACTCATCAGTATTTACAATATCAGCTCTATATGTAGAGATTTCACTTTTTATATCTTGTGAATAAAGAGAAATACATAAAGTGATTAAGTACAATAATTTTTTCATTGTTTAATTCTCTACTTTTACAGAGACAACAACATAACCGGATTCATTTTCAGGTAAGCTCTCTTTTAACTTTGAATTTAATAATCGTATTCGTACATCACTTTTTTTATATTGAAGTTTTCGTATTAGATTTCTCACATTTAATGTACGGGCAAGTGATATTTGTTTAGCGATTGTTGCACTAATTTGATTCGTTGGTTCTATTGAAGATATAATTATTTTATGATTAGGAAATTTATTTTTTGTTTCTAAAATAAAAGCTTTTATTTCATTAATAATTAAGTCCTCTACTATAATCTCTTTTTTTGAGAAATTAACAATCAAAGAATTTTCAATTTTCAATGTATTTTGTGTTGTTGTTTTTTGATCATCTTCTTGTACTAAATCTTGTCCAGCTCGTTCAAGATTCTTTTCTTCTTGAATCTCACTAATAACACTTGATTTTACAATTTTTTCTTCAGAGATCTCTTTTTGTTCAACTAATTTTTCTACCATTTGTTTGGTGATAGTTTTTTCTTCCACTACTTTATCTGTGGCAATAGTACCTGAGTATGAAACTTTAAATTTAAACTGAGCATAATACCCTAAATTTACAATCAAAATTAACATAAATAACAATAGAACCAAAATTGTTGATGAAAATATATCAACAAAAGGTGGCCAAGGGTTAAACTCTTCTGTACATTTTTTACCCATTATTTACTTGTTACCTTATATTCAGTATTTGATTTTTCATCCAAATGTTTAAGTAGTAATGCCAACATTTCATTATTTTGTTCTTGTAACTCTAAAAGCTTTTTAACTGTTTTATTTTCATTCATTATAGCCCCAGAAACTTCTTGTAAAGATTCTTCCATAATATTAGCGTTTGAGAATTGATTAATATTTAACTCTTTTAATCCTGAGGAGATACTTTCAAGAACTACCATTTGCCTTTGTGTTGTTTCATTTCCACTATCAATACTATCACTCAACATTCCAAACATAGCTTCATTTGATTTATTGTATTTTTCCATTTGAGCAGATAGAGCACTAATATTATCTACAAATAGATCCATCATTCCACCTGACATACCATTATTTGTTCCACCCGAATTTACAGAACTACTTCCACCTTCAGATAAGGTATGTGATTCAACTATTTGTCCCTTCATCCAATCATATACATCTTCTAAAAAAATAGCTTCATTTCTATTTAAAATATATCCCATAATACTTAAAATAATTGCAGAAGCAACACCAAATAAAGATGAAGCAAACCCTATCGCCATTCCTCCTAAAGGTTCAGCAAATCCGGCAATCACTTCTGCTAAATTAATATCACCAGAAAGCCCTAAAATAATTGCACCCATCTCATCTATAGCTTGTAGAAGTCCTGTAAATGTACCAAATAAACCTATCATAAGAACAGTACCAGTAAAAAAAGTAATATATGTTTTTGTATTAGAAAACTTTTCTTCTAACCACTGAGATACATCATCTGTCTCTTGTTTTGTAAAAAATAAGACTTTTTTTCTAGCTCTATGTTGAAACATATTTGCAATATTTTGTGGAAAAACTTTGTTAATACCTTGAAGATAAAACTCTAATTGCTCACCTTTTTTATATCGTAAAATCGCAAATGTTCCTGTTAACATTGTTAACTGAAATGCTGCACTAATTATAATAATAAGTCCAATAGACAAGACCGTTACAATGGCAACATTAAATGTAATTGTTGCCATAAAAAAGGTACTTGCAGTATCAAAATTTGAATATACTAAAAAAAATAAGAATATCCAAAGTACAAAATAAATTTTTAATATTTTAAGTCTTCGCACAATTTATCCTAAAACATAAATAGCATAATAGATATAACTAAACCCAAAGCAACTGTAGTTACTGTTTTTGTCATATTATCTGCAAGATTTACAAAACCATCTTCTTTATCAACATACTCACCAACAATCATAATCCCAATACTTGCACCATTAATATCGTGTATTATTTGATATGTTCTGTAATAAACACCATCTATTATGTAATTTTCATCAATCATTTGTTTAAATAACTCTTTATCTATTGAAGGTATAGTAGCGGTAAATTTTGTATCATAAAATGTCTGAGCGACAGTATAGTTTTCATTCATTTCACGATATTTTCCATTTTTTGTATCAATTGATATTTGTGCTAACATTTTTTTATCAAGTAAAAAAACATATTCATCATTTAAACCATCGAAAACTTTTTTATAATTGTGAATTGATTCTTTTACTTCAATTACACCATATACAGCGTCATCTTTTATTAATGGTTGAAGATATGTATTAAATACTCCATCAGCCATAACTTCTACACCATATATGGAGTTTTGTGATTTTATTACAGAGATGATACTTGGTCTTAAAATTGCAGTATTACTCCCTAACGAATATACAGATATAGAATAGTTACTCATACCTTTTTTTGAAAATTCCGCATTTAAAGATGCAGTAAATTCATTTATTTCTTTTTCTTTACTTTGTTCGACTTGTTGTAATAATAATTTATTTCCAGTGATTGCTAATGCAACTTTCTTAAATTCTTGTTCTTTTGAATTTAATAAAGTATTGATTTTAAGACGATATCCATCTGACATACTTTGGTATACTTTTTCAGAAACATTACTTGTCATTGTAGTTATAATATACATAGTAAATATAATACCAAATATAGATACAGTAGTTATAGTGGTAAACCATAACCCTTTGTTTTTTTGAAATCGTTCTTTTAACCCTTGTAAATACTTTATAAAACTAAACATTTATGATATCCCTTAAAATAATAAAAAACTATACTATCTAATATAGTATTAAAAAATAATAAAAAAATAATTAAAAATCTCATAAGAATGAAACTTTTATAAGACTAAAGTTTTAGTGCTCCCCTAGCGAATTTCTTGTGATATCTTTTAAAGGTTTCAATAAATAATGCATAATAGTTCTTTTTGATGCTAAAATATTAACATTTGCAATCATTCCCATCATTATTGGAGAATTATTATCAAACTGGTAATCATTTGCCTGAATTTTCACAACATAATAAGTATTTCCCATTTTATCAAGAGTACTATCTGGTGCAATTCCTATAAGTTTTCCTTTTAAAAGTCCATATTTTGAAAAATCATACGAAGTTATCTCTATAGAAACATCTTGCCCTACCCAAATTAACGCTCTATCAGATGTTTTTATTTTAGCTTCAATCAAAAGGTTATCTTCTAAAGGAGTAACTTCAGCCATTTTATCACCAGCTTTTACAATCCCATTTACTGTATGAAAATAAAGCATGTTTATAATACCATTTACAGGACTAACAACTTTTTTTCTTACATCTCTATCAAGGTTGGCTTTATTTTTCTCTTGTAGTTTTTTTATTTCTACTTGAACAAGAGAATATTCAGCATATAATTTAGATTTCACATCAGATGTTACAGTTTTTAATTTTCTTTCCCACTCTTTTATCTCTTCTTTCACAATAGGTATTGAACTCCGTACCTCTTCTATTTGCGTATAAATTTTCTGTTTTTTTGCTAATTCAACTAAATAATTTTTTCGCGAAGTTACCTTTTTTTTCAATAAATCTTCTTGTATAGCCATATTTTCAGTTGCAAGTCGTAACTCTATAGATAAATTTTCAAACTTTGATTGAAGTTCATCTAACTTAAGCTCTTTTTGCCGTAATTGATCTTTTGCAATTTCAATTTGATTTTGATATTTTATTTTTTCTTCCCTGAAAATATACATCTCATTTTCTATAATTTTTGGTAATGCTTGTCTAAATTCATCGCTATAAATAAGTATATCTTTTTCATTTATTAACGCATCCAATCGAAAAGCTTTTGCTTCATAAGCCATCAACTCAATCTCTTTAGACTTTAAATCAGCATCAAAATATTCATTGTTAAGTCGGTAAAGCACTTGTCCTTTTTTTACATGATCACCCTGTTTGACTAATATTTCAGAGATTATTCCTCCCTCTAAATGTTGTAACACTTTTGTTTGACCAGAAGGCATCACTTTCCCTTCTCCCCGTACTACTTCATCAATTTTAGTAAATGATGCCCATAATAAAAATATTATAAAAAACAATCCAATAGGTATAACAATAGGATAATAATTCCATTTTTCCTCTTCTAAAAATTTATTCATCGTGATGTTGCCTTTATATTATTTCCACTTAATGCTGCTAATACTTTTTCTTTAGGTCCATCAGCAACAATTTTGCCATTGTTTAAAACAACAACTCTATCTACAAGCTCTAAAGCTGTGAATCTATGAGTAATAATAACAACAGTTTTTTCAGGAGCAATCACTTGTTTCAACTGATTTATAAGTGTTTTTTCTAATCCAATATCTAATCCTGTAGTAGGCTCATCTAAAATTAACATCGAAGGATCGTTAACTATTGCTCTTGCTAAAGCAACAAGATGTCTTTGTCCCATTGATAGATTAGAACCTCTTTCCCCTACTTGTAATCCATCACCTTTTCCTGATTTTTTTACCAACTCTTCTAGTCCAGTTACACGAATCAATTCCATCATTTTTTCTTTACTAATAGGTCGAGACAATTCAATATTTTCTTTTAACGAACCATTAAATAAAAATGGGTCTTGTGGCATAACACCAATATTTTGGCGAATCTCAACGGGATGCATAGTTGATGCATCATGACCATCAAAATATATAGAACCAGAACTAGGCGCATATAGTCCCGTAATAAGTTTAAATAAAGTACTTTTCCCAGCACCTGTTTGTCCTATAATTCCTACTTTTTCACCTGGTTGTATTTTTAAAGAGATTTTATCAAGTGACGGATATTTACTATCTTTAAAGAAAAACTCTACATCTTTTAGTTCTATTTCACCTTTAAGTTTTCCAATCCCTATCTCCATCTCTTTTTGACTTTCAATTGGAAGATGCCAAAAATTATTAAGCGTATTTATAGAGGTATTTATCTCCTTAAATTTTATAACCATCATTGAAACATTTATTACTGGTACCATTGCACGACTTGCCAATATTGTCACAGCAATTAATCCCCCAACACTGAGATTTTTATCTGCAATTTGAAAAACTCCCACCACGATAACTAACATCGTTACGAGTTGAATAACTGACTGTGATAAGTTCATTGAAAAAGCATTTAAAGACTGTATTTTTAAACTTACAGAATCTGTAAAAGCAACTATATTTCTCCAATTAAAAAGTTTAGAAGTTGATGCATTAGTAAGTTTAATACTCTCACTACCTTGTATTGATTCTACTAAATAACTATGTTTCGATTGTACATTTTCAAGATTTTTTTGACTTAAATTTGATATAGGAATTTGCATTAACACATTAAAAATAAGTATTAAGATTGCAGCCATGGCAGGTACAATTGAAACAGCTGGAGAGATTAAAAATATAACTATTAAAGATATAAAAAAGAAAGGAAAATCAATCACTTGAACCAAAGATCTAGTAGCAAAAAACTCTTTTACTTGTTGTAGTTCTCTAAAAAGATTCGCTTTTGTTCCTGTCATCATATCATCATATTGTGATTGGATGAGAAGTACTCTTTTCATCAACTCCTCTTCTAAATGAAGACCTAGTTTTTTACCTGTTTTTTCTATGATATAATTTCTTACACTTTTAAATACTAAATCAAATAAAACAATTACTATCACACCTATACTTAAAACAAATAAGGTCTCAAATGCACTATTTGGAACAACCCTATCATATACACTCATAGTAAATAAAGGAACTGCTAACGCAAATAAGTTGATAAAAAAAGTCAATATACCAATCTCTACATAAGATCTCCAAAAAGATTTTACTGGTTCAAAAAACCAACTCTTTTTTTTCTCTTTATCAATATGTTCTTTTTTATGAGATTCACGAAAAATAACAATTGCTTTTTTATAATCATTTAATACACTACTATCTACTGTCTTTTCTACTTTTTCAAAAGTATCATAAATTACTATTTCATTTCTAATTTTTCTTAAAAATACAACAGGATGATTAAACTCATCTATAATAATACAAGGCAAGAAATAATCAGGAATATCTGTTGCTTTCATATCTCTTATAATTGCGTGTAATCCAAGATTAGAGACTACATCAACAACACAAGAAGCGTCAAAACCATCTTCTTTTTTGGGTGTAAAACTACTTATAGTTTCTAAAGAAACATCACCATAATAAAAATCTAAAACAAATTTCGTTGCTATTAGAAGTGGATCTATTTGATAGTCTGCATTTTTTTTAATACTTGTTTTTTCGTTCAATCACTTTACCTTATATTTTTAATTTCAATTTATATTCTTTATTCATTTTAGCCAATAATGATTGAAAAACTGTTTCCCAAACTCTATTTTGTTTTTGTCTAAAAATTCTTACGCTCTTATACCAAGCAGAATTTTCCCCTTTTATTTGCCATCTCCAATCTGGAATTTTAGGGACCATTACCCAGGTAGGAATATCTAAAGCACCACAAAGATGAACAATAGAAGTGTCAGAAGAAACAACTAAATCAAGATTTTGTACCAAAGATGCTGTTTTGGAAAAATCTGTCAGTTTATCTGTAAGGTCTATAATTTTATCTTCTATTCTCAAATTTTTTATATCTTCTCTATCTGGACCTAACTGAAGCGAGTATACATTTATTTTGTTATTATTTATAAGAGGTAAAAAACTCTTTAATTCTAAGACTCTTTCTTCATAACTTTCAGAAGTAACAGATGCAGACCAACAAATACCAATATTTATCTTCCCTTTTTCTTTTTTAATTCCAAAAATATTTTCATTCTTTATTTCTAAATAAGGTGTTTTAGTAATAAGTTCATTTGACTTCTTTATACCTAATATATATGGCATACTCATTATTGATAAATGATAATCAAACTTAGGTGTATCTTCACTTCTATTGGTTAGTACATCTATCTCTTTTATATTTTTAAAAAGTTCTTTTAATTCATCTCTACATTTTACTGCTATCTTACAAGAAAACTTCTCTTTAAATTGTGGTAAAAATCGTATCAATTGTATAGAGTCTCCAAATCCTTGCTCTGAATGAAGAAGAATTGTTTTTCCTTTTACATCTTCTTTTCCTGTAAACATTGTAGATGAAAATATATCTTTATTATTTATAATATGTCCATACATCTCTTCTTTTCTAAATCGCCATTCATACTCTTTCCAACCATTTACAAAATCACCTTTAGAAAGATACATCGTAGCTAAATCAAAATGTGCATTTTCAAAATCAGGTTTTAATTCTATTGCTTTTTTATAGCTTGATATTGCTTTTGTTGTAAATCCAAGATTTTTATATGATGTTCCAACATTACTATATGCATTGTAACCTACTGAATCGAGTTCTATAGATTTTTCATGAAATTTTGCAGCTTTTTTATAATCATGAAGTTTATTGTAAACATTACCAAGATTTGTATATGCTCCTGCATTTTTTGGATTTGAATCTATTGCTTTTTCTAAATGTTCAATTGCTTCATCATATTTTTTAAGTTTATTAAAACAAGCACCCATATTACTATACAATTCAGTATATTTTGGATTTATATTTAATGCAATTTGAAAAATATCTATTGCTTGTTGATATTTTTTTTGCTTATATAAAATTACACCTATATTATTTACTGCTTTGTCAAATTTTGGATTTACTCGTACTGCATCTTTATATGCTAAAATTGCTTTTTCATCATCATTGAGTTTTTCAAATACCATCCCCATATTATTATATCCATGATAATTTTTAGGTTCTACTTTTATACCATCAGCATACACTTTTAATGCTGCTTTATAATTTTTTGTATCTTTTAAAAGATTTCCTAAATTATTATAAATCATAGAGTTTTTAGGATTTATATTTATAGCTTTTATATAACACTCATATGCTTTTTGATTATCACCTAATTTTCTTTGTATTACTCCCAAATTTCCCAAAGCTTCACTACTTTTTTCATCTATTTTTACAACTGAATCATAATGATTTTTAGCTGTTTCTAAGTCATTTTTACTATAAGCTTCATAGGCTTTTTTTAATAATTGTGAAATTTGTTCTTGTGTACTCATTTATTTTTCCTCATTGGATGTAATTTACTATCTTCTATTTTTTTCATTTTTTCAACATTTATATTTAAACTTTTATG
>Ga0193955_1001432_pt1 | contig 11264 bp, 7 predicted proteins | sample BB_6_MG_FD_140343 | JGI IMG/M metagenome (GOLD analysis project Ga0193955, IMG submission 140343) | Microbial mat bacterial communities from the Broadkill River, Lewes, Delaware, United States - BB_6_MG | ecosystem: Environmental > Aquatic > Freshwater > River > Microbial mats | place: USA... | reverse complement strand
TTCCATGGCCCAAACCTCCATCTCCCCAAGACGCTGGCCGCCAAACTGGGCCTTACCGCCAAGGGGTTGCTGGGTAACAAGCGAGTAGGGTCCGATGGACCGTGCATGCAACTTATCATCAACCAGATGGTGGAGTTTCAGCATATACATGGTTCCCACGGTAACCGGCTTGTCAAAGGGCCTTCCGGTACGGCCGTCGTAGAGGATGGACTGGCCTGACGGATCACTTCCGGACATGCTGATCAACTCTTTGATCTCTTCCTCTGTGGCACCGTCAAACACCGGCGTAGCAGTGTGGACACCGTTTTTATATAGGGAGATAAACTCTATGAATTTACCATCATCCATGCCGTCAATATCCCGGACAATGGCATCATCCACCTGACCTTCTTTTTGTTTTTGGGTCAAGGAGAATACCTGTTTGGCCTTATCACGCAGCTCGTCCATCCGCTTTTCTTCAAGCATCTCATCAATCTGCTGACCCAGGGCATAGGCAGCCCGGCCCAGATGGATTTCAAGAATCTGGCCAACATTCATACGAGACGGAACCCCCAAGGGGTTCAGCACCATGTCAACAGGTCGGCCATCCGCAAAATAAGGCAGATCCTCCACACGAAGAATTCTTGAAACAACACCCTTGTTCCCGTGGCGGCCAGCCATTTTATCTCCCACCGAAAGCACACGCAACATGGCCACGGAAATTTTAATAAGCTTGAGCACCCCGGGAGGCAGATCGTCACCCTTTTCAAACCTGGAAACCTGGCGGTTGAAATGATCCCGGGCCTTTTTTATCTGCTCCTGGGCTTGTTCAAGAACAACCTGGACTTTTTCGGTTAATACGGCATCTTCAACTGTGACATTTACCAGCACGGACACAGGAACCTTTGCAAACACCCCGGGTGCCACTTTTGTACCGGCCTTAACCAGAACCTTGCCGTTTCGTTCCAGATCATTGTAGAGTGCGTGGCCGTCAAGAACGGATTCGACCTTTTCCCGGCCGACATCGGAAATGATTTTTATCTCATCATCACGATCTTTTTCAAAACGTTCGATCTCTTCATCTTCGATCTGGCGTGTTCTGTCATCCTTGGGCAGGCCACGGCGTGAAAAGACCTTGGCATCAATGACCTTGCCATGGACGCCCGGCGGCACACAAAGAGAAGTATCTTTTACATCCCCTGCTTTTTCACCAAAAATGGCGCGCAGCAGTTTCTCTTCGGGAGAGAGCTGGGTTTCACCCTTGGGCGTAATTTTACCCACCAGAATATCTCCGGGCTTGACCTCGGCACCCAAACGGATAATGCCGCTGTCATCCAGATTCTTCAAGGCATCTTCACCCACATTGGGAATATCCCTGGTAATCTCTTCTTTGCCGAGTTTGGTATCCCTGGCCAGTACCTCAAATTCCTCAACATGCACAGAAGTGTAAACACCGTCTTTGACCAGACGTTCGGATACCAAAATGGAATCCTCATAGTTGTACCCGTCCCAGGGCATAAAGGCCACGGTCACATTCTTGCCAAGGGCCAATTCCCCCAGTTCCGTAGACGGGCCATCGGCGATAACCTGCCCTTTTTTAACCCGCTCGCCCTTTTTCATAATGGGGCGATGGTTAAAACAGGTGTTCTGGTTGGAACGGACAAATTTTGTACAGTTGTATATGGAAACCGCTTTATTGAATTTGGGATCATCTGAATCATCATTTTTCACGACAATTCGTTTTGAATCCACGTCAACCACCACACCGTCGCATTCGGCAACGATGGTAACGCCTGAGTCCCTAGCCACAACCGCTTCCATGCCGGTGCCGACCAAAGGCGCTTCACTGCGAATCAAAGGTACGGCCTGACGCTGCATGTTGGATCCCATCAGCGCCCTGTTGGCGTCATCGTTTTCAAGGAAAGGGATCAAAGATGCGGATACGGAGACCAGCTGGTTTGGCGACACGTCCATAAACTTAATTTCTTCGGGCGCCACCATCTCAAATTCACCGGCCACCCGTGCAGATACCGTGGAATTAACAAAGTTACCTTCAGCATCCAAAACGGCATTGGCCTGGGCAATGGGATGTTCTTTTTCTTCAAATGCACTTAAATGCTGAATGGTCTTACTGGCATTTCCGTCGGCAGCTATCCTGAACGGCGTTTCAATGAATCCAAAATCGTTTACCCGGGCATAGGTACACAAAGAAACGATCAAGCCGATGTTCGGTCCTTCAGGCGTTTCAATGGGGCAGATACGACCATAGTGAGACGGATGAACGTCACGCACCTCAAAACCCGCACGCTCACGGGTCAGACCACCTGGCCCCAAAGCGGAAAGACGTCGTTTGTGCGTGGTTTCAGACAAGGGGTTGGTCTGATCCATAAACTGGGACAACTGAGATGTGCCGAAAAATTCACGGACCACTGCAGACACAGGCTTAGGATTAATGAGGTCGTGGGGCATCATGGCATCCACTTCCTGCATGCTCATCTTTTCCTTAATCGCCCGCTCCATGCGGACAAGCCCAATGCGATAATGGTTTTCCAACAACTCACCCACAGCTCTGACCCGCCGGTTTCCAAGGTGATCGATATCGTCCACCTGGCCCTGGGTATCCTTGAGTTCAATCAAAGTAGCTGCAGTAAGCAGAACATCCTCTTTTCTCAGGGTTTTCACATCAATCTTCGTGTTGACCCCAAGACGGTGGTTCATTTTAAGCCGCCCTACCTTGGACAGATCGTAGTATGCCTGGCGAAAAAACAGATGATCAATAAAATCCTGGGCAACCTCAATGGTGGCAGGGTTACCGGGACGAAGCCTGCGGTAAATATCCATCAAGGCTTCTTCTTTGGACTCAATCTTGTCTGACACCAGCGTTTTACGCATGCAGTTAGAACTGCGTGGATCTACATAGAGGATCTCAAAGGAATCGATATCCTTTTCCTCGAGAAGTGCAAAGGTATCCTCTGCAATGGCGTCACCGGCTTTAAACAAGGGCTCCGAATCATTGCTTTCCAGAAAAAAATTGCCGGCGAACGATTTGCCGATCAGTTCCTCTTCAGAAATTGGGATAAACTCTAATTTTTCATCGGCAAGTTGTTTCAAGGCACGCTTGGTAAAAATTCGACCGGCCTTAACCACAACCTCCCCTGTCTCAGGGGATTTTATATCATAGCCTGCCCGCTGGCGGACCAAATTGTCAGGAATAAATTCCCGGAAGTAAGAGCCGTTTTTGCGTAGAATCTTTTCTTTGGTATAGAAAAAATCCAGAATATCTTCCCCGGTGTATCCGAATGCTTTGAAAAGGATGGAAACGGGAAATTTCCGCCGACGGTCAATGCGGATATACACAATATCCTTGGCATCAATTTCCATGTCAATCCAGGACCCGCGCACTGGAATAATTCGGGCATTATAAATGATCTTACCAGAGGAATAATTTTTCCCCTTGTCATGATCAAAAAATACACCTGACGAACGATGAAGCTGAGACACAACAGCACGTTCTGTACCGTTGATAATAAAAGTTCCCCTGGGTGTCATCAGAGGAATGGTGCCAAAATAAATTTCCTGCTCTTTTATATCTCGGATAGTTGACACACCCGTGTCTTTGTCATGGTCATAGACGACAAGCCGAACCCTAATATTAACCGGGATGTCATAGGTCATCCCGCGACTGATGCACTCCTGCATGGAGTGCTTGGTCTCCCCGAAGGAATAAGAGACATATTCAAGGGAAGACGTATCGGTAAAATCCTTAATTGGGAATACGGATTTAAAAACCGAATGGAGCCCCTTCTCCTCTCTATCCTGGGGTAAAACATCCCTTTGAAGAAAACCTTCAAAGGATTCTCTTTGCATCCCGATGAGATCCGGGATGTCTATTATTTTGCGTTTCCCGCCAAACTCTTTTCTAACACGCTTGTTCGTCAAAAGACTTCCGGCCATGATATCTCCCGATGTGAGTTTTTCCAACTGTAAAAGCGGAGACACGACCCAATGGCCTTGCCCCCGCGTATAGTTTATGCACAAACTATTTGTGCTTATAAGCTATGCTAAACTACTTTACAGACACCTGAGCACCGGCACCTTCGAGCTGTTCTTTAATTTTGTCTGCCTCTTCTTTGGCAATACCTTCTTTCACAGCTTTGGGAGCTTCTTCAACAAGTGCCTTGGCTTCTTTCAGCCCAAGACCGGTGATTGCGCGAACTTCTTTAATTACATTAATTTTCTTGTCACCGGCAGCTTCAAGGATAACGTCAAATTCTGTTTTTTCTTCTGCGGCTCCGCCAGCATCTCCGCCGGCAGGCATGGCACCGGCAGCAATAGCAACAGGTGCTGCTGCGGATACACCAAATTTATCTTCAAGTTCTTTAATCAGTTCGGAAAGTTCCAGAACGCTCATATTTGAAATAAATTCAATTACATCATCTTTTGTAATATCAGCCATTTTAATCTCCTGAAAATACGAATATCTTATATATCGTACTTATATAATTCTAAAGTTTTGGTTTTTTTAAGTTACGCTGCATCTTTTTGATCTTTAACAGCATTAAGCACATTGAGAAAAGATCTGGGAACACCGGCCAACACGTTGACGAAATTCGTGGGTACGGCGTTGAGAGTACATACAAGCTTGCCCAAAAGCTCTTCTTTGGACGGCATCTTGGCAAGCTGCTTAACATCTTCTTCGCTTAGAAATTTTCCATCAAGGGCTGCACCCTTGAGCTGCAATTTCTCATTGGTTTTCAGAAATTCTGATACGACCTTGGCAGGGGCCACAGGATCATTTTTAGAAATGATGATCGCATTGGGACCTTTAAAAAGGTCAACCAACACCTCTGAGCCGGTCCCTTTCGCGGCCAGCCTCATCAATGTATTTTTCACAACTGCCATTTGAGCACCGGCTTCCCGAAGGTTCGCGCGAAGTTCGGTTACTTGGGAAACAGTCAATCCCTTGTAATCAACCAGGATAGCAATCTCCGCTTCGCCGAGACTACTTGCAAGGTTTTCGACCAGTTCTTTTTTCTGGGAAATATTCAGCATTTTTTTACACCTCCTTCCATAAATAAATTAACGTCGAAGGTGCCAACGAAACCAAAACAAAATATATTTTCTGCCTCGGCAGGCCGGCAAATCCGATTATGCATATAAATGCACCTACTGTCTAGGACAGGTCTAAACGTGTTTTACTCGAAACAGAGTAGAACACGTTTATTATCTTTTAATCAACTACTTTATAATCAACTACTTGATCAGCAAAGGATCCACTTTAATGCCAGGCCCCATTGTTGAGGAGATACTGATGGATTTTAGATAAGTTCCTTTACTTGCTGCTGGTTTGAGAGAGACAATTTTATCAAGAAAGACAGTTACATTTTCCAGCAACTTTTCAGCGCCAAAAGAAATTTTACCAACAGGAACATGTACAATACCGGCTTTTTCAACTCTGAAATCAATTTTACCGGCCTTCACTTCATTAATCGCTTTAGCAAGTTCGAAGGTAACTGTACCAGTTTTTGCATTAGGCATCAAGCCTCTGGGGCCAAGGACCCGTCCAAGCTTACCCACAGTACCCATCATGTCCGGCGTAGCAATCGCCTTATCAAACCCGAACCAGCCATCTTTAATCTTTTCAACGATCTCGTCTGTGGCAATGAAGTCTGCACCTGCATCAAGGGCTTCTTGTTCTTTTTCACCTTTGGCAAAAACCAGGACCTTAACCTCTTTACCCAGTCCATTGGGCAGAACAACGGTTCCACGAACCATCTGGTCTGCATGCCGTGGGTCAACCCCCAGCCTTACGGCGACATCAACCGTTTCGTCAAATTTTGCATAACTGGAAGATACAGCAATTTCCAGGGCATCTTTGGGTCCATACTGAACCGTTCTGTCCACTTTGCTCAGTGCTTCGTTATGTTTTTTACTCCGCTTAGGCATCTTAATCACTCTTATACTTGAAAGTTAAACGACTTCTATTCCCATGCTTCTGGCTGTGCCCTCAATAATTCTAACGGCAGCATCAATATCCGAGGCATTCAAATCCGGTTTTTTGGTTTCTGCAATCGCAACAACCTGATCTTTTGTCACTTTGCCGACCTTATCACGATTCGGCTCCCCAGAACCCTTTGAAAGCTTGGCTGCAGCCAAAAGCAGCCTTGACGCCGGCGGGGTCTTGGTGATGAAACTGAAGGAGCGGTCCTGATACACAGTGATAACAACTGGAATAATCTGTCCCGCGTCATTTGCAGTCTTTGCGTTAAACGCCTTGCAAAAATCCATGATATTGACACCGTGCTGCCCCAGAGCCGGACCAATTGGAGGAGACGGATTTGCCTTACCGGCTTCAACCTGAAGCTTAATTTGTGTCATTACTTTTTTTGCCATTTTATAACTCCTGAAACTCTTTATTTACAACCCGACTAAATTTTGGTTACCTGTATAAAATTCAATTCGACTGGAGTAGCTCGCCCAAAGATGCTGACCAACACTTTCACCTTCTCTTTATCCGGAGACACCTCTTCAATGGTGCCGTTAAAATTAGAAAAAGGCCCGTCAACAACCCGCACATCATCACCCGGCTCAAAATAGTATTTAGGCTGGGGTTTTTCCTTACCCTGTTCCATCTTTTCAATAATGCTCTGGGCTTCTCTATCGGTAATTGGGGCAGGCTTATTTTTCCCGCCAAGAAAACCGGTAACCTTAGCAGTGGAACTCACAATGTGCCACGTCTCATTATCCAGGTGCATACGCACAAGTATATATCCGGGATAAAATTTCCTGGAAGACTGCCTTTTTTTTCCATCTACCAACTCAACAACATTTTCGGACGGAATCAGAATGTCTCCGAATTTTTCCGGATGTTTTAACCCCTGGATTCTCTCTTCCAGGGCAAGCTTAACTTTTTGCTCATGACCGGAATAAACGTGGACGACATACCATTTTAAAGACATTTTATTTCCCTTGATCTCAAGTAAGGACAACCTGGACAAGCTTGGACAGACTGTAATCAAAAACACCTAGAAAAACAGCAACAATAAAAACAAAGATAATAACAACAACCGTAGTTCCGGTTGTTTGTTTCCGGGTCGGCCAGACAACTTTCTTTAATTCAACTTTTACTTCCCGAAAGAACTCTACTGCTTTTGCAATAAAGCCGCCGCCACCAGTATATCCCACCGGTTTTTCAGATTTAGAAACGTTAGAAACAGATGACGAACCCATCGGCTTCCCTGCCACAGTCGATCTCACAGCAGCACCAGTCTCGTTCTCAATTCCAGCAACTTTTTTTCTTTTCTCGCTCTGAGGCTTTTTTTTCTGTAATCTCGACATATCCCACCGATGAATTACCTCCCGGCTGATTTAAATATCAACCAGGAGGCTATAAAAAGTGGCAGGTCAGGAGGGAGTCGAACCCCCAACATCCGGATTTGGAGTCCGGAGCTCTGCCAATTGGAGCTACTGACCTGCAAGGTAAACTATTTTATCTTTGTTTCTTTGTGGACGAGATGTTTATTACAGAATTTGCAATATTTTTTAAATTCAATCTTGTCCGGAGTCTTACGTTTATTCTTGGTCGTTGTATAATTTTTTCTCTTGCATTCAGTACAAGCAAGAGCAATAAGCACTCTGTCCACTTTCAACCCCTTGACGTTTGTTTTTAATATTGCCTACATCGCCTAGCTGTTAATATGCCGGCAATCGGCTCTTAATTCAATAGCGGGTATAAATTCTATGGTATATTTTGGAGCCCATGACCAGAATCGAACTGGTGAACCTCTTCCTTACCAAGGAAGCGCTCTACCGACTGAGCTACATGGGCTTGAAACGCCATACAATTAAACCAGCGCACAGGAGACTACGAATGGAGCGGGAGACGAGGTTCGAACTCGCGACATTCAGCTTGGAAGGCTGAAGCTCTACCAACTGAGCTACTCCCGCTTATGATAAGACTAATTAAGTCAATCAACCAAACCGACCATGTAGTCCCAGCAATCTATTACGCAGATCTCCTACATTTGTTTTGGTGGTGGGGGGAGGATTTGAACCTCCGAAGGCTGAGCCGTCAGATTTACAGTCTGATCCCTTTGACCACTCGGGAACCCCACCTAAGCTATCTTGGAGCCGATACCCCGAATCGAACGGAGGACATTCTCATTACAAGTGAGATGCTCTACCAACTGAGCTATATCGGCTAACTTTAAGTCACACAACTGCTGTAACAAAAAGACCGGGCAAAGATAGCAGAACATTTTTGAGATGGCAACCCCTTTTTTCATAAAAATTCATTTTTTTTCCAGGCAAAGCACCGAAGCTCTATTTCCAGATTAATCGACATATCAGGATAACCTAATATAAGAAGTGAAAATAAAATCGTTAACGTTTGCGCAATTTAGGATTTCTTTAATTTCCAATTAACCTGCCTAAACTCAATGAAAACAATAGTTCCACGCAATTTTTTCATTGACATTCCACGCGATCTTCTTTACACAAAAAGATATTCCGATAACAGCAATACGCTGAGTTGGTCTATCGATACCTAAGGTTCTATTCACAATAAAATACATAGTAATCTAGCAACTTAAATCTTAAGTTTTCATATTTAAGCCGCTAGCGGTAAGGAGACCAAGTGAATATTCACAAACTGGCCGCATTTATTTTTATCTTATTTCTGATTACCGGTTGCCAGCAGTCCCATTTGTCAACCAACAAACCGTTAACAGACCAAACATTCAAAGCGCCTGAACCTCCGAGTCAATGCACATCCCGACCCCAGATACAGGAGAAGACCCCGGACTCGGATCAGGGGAAAATCGACCAGGCCTTAGAACTTTGCAATGTGGCTCAAAGCTACTGGGAAGAAGGCAACCTGGAAGAGGCCCTATCAAGCCTTGATGCAGCCTATGCCCGAATGCTCGAAATTGATACGCCTGACGCTTCCGAGGTAAATCAACAAAAAGAGGACATTCGTTACCTTATTTCCAAACGCGTTCTTGAAATATATGCATCACGTCAGATAGTCGTCACCGGCCACCATGACGCCATACCTATCACCTTGAATGATCATGTAAATGCCGAGATCAAACGCCTGACCGGGCCTGAACGCAAATTTTTCATCCGGTCTTTGAATCGGTCCTGCCGCTATCGCCCATTAATCGTGCAGGAACTGAAAAAAGCCGGACTGCCCGAAGAAATTTCATGGCTGCCGCTCATTGAAAGTGGTTTTAAGAGCAGGGCGTTATCTCCGGCACGGGCGCTTGGTTTATGGCAGTTCATACCCTCAACCGGTAATAAATTTGGATTAAACCGCAATCACTACATCGATGAACGCATGGACCCTGAAAAAGCGACCCGGGCCGCCATTGATTACCTCAAGGAACTGCACAATCTGTTTGGGGACTGGACCACGGCCATTGCCGCCTACAATTGCGGTGAGTACCGTGTCTTAAAGACAATTCGCAGGCAAAAACTAAACTATCTGGATAATTTCTGGGATCTCTACCAGAGTCTGCCCCGGGAAACAGCAAGGTATGTACCAAGATTTTTAGCCACCGTTCATATTGTCAAAAATCTGGAAAAATACAATATCACAATCGACAAGCCCCTCAAACCGCTTGAATATAAACCCTTTGATGTAAAAAAACAGGTACGCTTAAGCGAAATTGCAAAAGCCATCAATGTTGATAAAGCCACACTTGTTTCTTTAAATCCGGAGTTGCGCCATGAAGTTCTGCCGCCTGAACCTTATACAATCAAGATACCGGTGGATCATGCAGACCAGTTTATGGCCAAGTTAGATTCAATCAAAACAACCTACCGCCAGCCACCTATATACACTTACTACCGTGTACGGAAGGGAGATACCTTATCAGGAATTGCAAGCAAATTCAGAACATCTGTAAATACAATTGCCAGATGCAATAAAATTTCAAAGAAAAGCTGTATTGGTATCGGCAAGGTATTGAAAATTCCCGGATCAAATTATAGGGCAAGGACCAAAACATCCCCAAGGAGCGCCAAAACATCAAAACAGATCACTTATACCGTACGCAGGGGAGACAATCTGTGGTTGATTGCCCAAAAATTTGAAACAACCACCAAACGGATAAAAGCGCTTAATAAATTATCCGGTACCCGATTAAGTATTGGGCAACACCTGACCATTGTCACCAACGACAAAGGAAACGGCAAAAAATTTTCAAAATATCAAGTTAAATCCGGGGACAATCCCGTGGCTATTGCAAAAAGGCATAATATGAGTCTTGACCGACTGCTGTCTTTAAATCATTTAAACAAGAGAAGCAAAATCTACCCCGGTCAGAACCTGCTTGTGGAGTAGGACTTTGACGATTAGCCCGCCTCGATGCGGGCTAATCTCGAACAGGAAGCCCAATAATAAAATTGGCTCCTCTTCCTGGTTCCGACATGACGGCAAGTGTGCCTTTGTGATTTTCGGTAATGATAAAATATGATACCGAAAGCCCAAGCCCGGTCCCCACACCAACGGGCTTCGTTGTGAAAAACGGATCAAAGACCTTGGACTTTGTTGCGTCATCCATGCCAGGCCCGTTGTCATCTATCTCAATACAGACCATTCCAGGCGCCTCTTTTTTGTAAATTCTGATGATAAACTTTGGCGATTGTATTTTTGCTGCCTGCATTGCCTGCGCCCCGTTACGAAGAATATTCAACAGCACCTGCTGAATTTTTGCACCCTCACAGAGCAGCATGGGAAGATCCTGTGCATACTCCTTTATTATTTCAATGGATTTAAAATCATATTGTTTTTTAAGGTCATAGTCCGTTGCAGCCAGTTCAAGACTTTCATCCATGAGTTGATCCGGAGAATGTGAGGACGTTGAGGCATCGGATTTCCTTGCAAAGCTGAGCATGTTGCTGACAATCTCTGCGGCCCGGGCTCCGGACTCCTGGATCGCATCAAGCATACGAAAAATCTCTCTTTTTTCCATAAAAAGCTTGATATCGCCCATGGAAATGCCAAGTTCCTCGGCCACCTTAAGATTTGCCGGCATATCAACGCGCCCCAACCTGTTTTTCATCACGTTTGCACTCTGCATCATGCCCGCCAGGGGATTGTTGATCTCATGGGCCATGCCCGCAGCAAGGCCGCCCACCGACAGAATTTTTTCAGATTGGATCATCAATTCTTCCATTTTGACCTGTTCGGTAACATCATCGATCCGAATGACAGCCCCTTCCACACCGTTGGACGTAAGCGGATAAATCGTTATATCTTCGTAAATTTGTCTGTCGCTCTC
>Ga0193955_1001431_pt1 | contig 11269 bp, 7 predicted proteins | sample BB_6_MG_FD_140343 | JGI IMG/M metagenome (GOLD analysis project Ga0193955, IMG submission 140343) | Microbial mat bacterial communities from the Broadkill River, Lewes, Delaware, United States - BB_6_MG | ecosystem: Environmental > Aquatic > Freshwater > River > Microbial mats | place: USA... | reverse complement strand
TTAGCCCCCGGCAGGGCTGCCGGAGGCTCTATTCAACAACTAACCAAAGCTAAGGGTTTTCCCTTCTTTCTTCAGCAGCTCATTGTACCAGTGAACAAATTCAAAGGCTGCACGCGCCTTGTCTGTGTTGTTCATGATGCCCATGGCCATTTCCATGACGGTCTGGCTGTACTGATTTGACGGATCTTCCGGTCCGGCATCTGCCAGGAACTCACGGATCAATTGATCCACGGTGCGTTCAGAACCATCCACACGAATATCAAGGGGGTCTTTGGGGTCACCAAAGGGGTTCCACTCATCATACCCCTGCTTCATGATCCACTTCTGCCCACGCTTGCCCATGGCATCGAAGATCGCCTTCTTCTTGGCCTCCACCTCGTCATCGGTAAACTCGTTGTGGGTCATTCCTACAGTGCTCATGATGTCACCTCGATTCCAAGATACTCTTCGTTGTAATCGGTAATAAGGGCCATGGAAAGGGGAACCAGAACACGTCCCATCTTGGTGTACTTGGAATTCAACTCTCGGACCAGGTCACCTGAGATGGCGTAAAGACGGTTGTACACAAGATCCATATTCAAGGTGGGGTAGGCCTTGCCCTCATCAAATCCAGAAAGCCCACACGTATGCCCCTGACCACCAGCTGACGTGGGAATCCCGTAAACTCGGCAGGCGATGGGACGGTAGTCGTACATCTGGCATTTGCCATCCTCACCTAAAAGCGGGCACCTGACGCGCATCTTGGAGACAGCCTCGATGATCGCCGTGTCGGATTCACCGGCTTCGTGTCGCTTGTAGGCCTCTTTCTTCATCTTGGCCAGGGCGCGGTCTGTTTTGTTCGCATACTCGGTGATCTCAAAGCGGGCCTTCCCGGCAAACACCTCATCAAACTTGCTCTTGATATAGAGCGCTTCCACAAAGGTAAGATCAAACAGAGCATGGCAGCAATCGTCACAGGCGGGCTTGCATTTGACCTCTTCGGTAAACTCAGTGCTCACCTTGTTGAATACCTGACCGACCTGATCCACCAATGCTTCGTAGCGGGAAAATGCGTTAGTTAAATCCATGTGCCTCTCCATCTATGTCGTCACCCTTCCTGTCAACAGCTTCCCACGACCGCCTTCGAGCATACGATACTATGCCTTCTGCGGAATGAGCTCTTCGTTTTCTCGGGTGATGATTGTTTCACGTGAAACAGCCCTGCTCCGATTCTTGGAGCCGTGCCTATTTGCCGATACAGAAATTACTGAATATCTCGTCCAGGATATCCACACGAACCTCTTCGCCCAATATCTCACCCATAAGATCCATGGCCGAACGAATGTCGATGGCAATGGCATCAAAGGAGAGCTGAGAGTCTATACCCTCTACAGCATTTTCCACATTATTTAAAGCCTTTCTTACCAGTTCGACCTGCCTTCGGTTGGGAACAAGGGCACTGCGATCCTCAGGAAGGCTGTCAAGGATGCGAGCCACCACCTTCTCTTTTACAGCATCGATTCCCTCCCCTGTTTTCACAGAGACCGACAGACACTCAATGCCCTCCCCTTCAAGGACCCCGAGGACACCCCGAGGGGGTAAATCGGCTTTGTTGACAAGCACGATGCATTGACGGGAATCGTTGTAGCTGCGGATCTGTGTCAGTACCTCTGACGGGAGCCCCTCGGAGCCATCCACCAGGTACAACACCAGGTCGGAGGCTTCAATACGGGTCAAGGTGCGCTCGATGCCGATCTTCTCCACCGGATCATCCGTCACTCGAATGCCGGCCGTATCCGTAACATGAAAGGCAATGCCGTCAATATGGATAAACTCCTCGATGAGATCCCGTGTGGTCCCCGGTACAGAGGTTACGATGGCACGTTCCTCACCGGAGAGATAATTCATAAGGCTGGATTTGCCAGAGTTCGGGGGGCCGGCAATAACGACCCGTATGCCATTACGGAAAATGTCCGAGTCATCGAAGTTCTGAATGAAAGCGGTAAGGGTCTCTGTCATCTCCCCTGCCAACTTCCCGCGAATCATATCGGCCTGAATGGATTCATCCACATCATCGGGAAAATCAAGAATCGCCTCAAGGGTAACGGAGATCTCCTTCAGCGTGTCCCGCAGACCTGCAATGCGCTCCCCCAACTCTCCCTTGACCATGGAAATGGCCATTTCATGAGAGGTGGTGGTGCGTGCGTTGATGAGGTCAATGACCGCTTCAGCCTGGGACAAGTTGATACGCCCGTTCAGATAAGCCCGTTTGGTAAACTCCCCCGGGTCAGCAAGACGTGCCCCCGCCGCCAGGAGAAGGTCAAGGATCTGACGCATCACCACCGGGCTGGCGTGGGACTGAATCTCCACACAATCTTCGGCGGTGTACGACTTCGGCCCCTTCATGTAAAAGAGGATCACCTCATCGAGAGCCTCCTCATTCTCACCCACGAATGTGCCGTAATAGACACGGTGACTCTTGGGCTCCCTGACGCCTGAAACAGGACGAAAGAAAGACATGGCGATCTCTACCGCTTTTTCTCCGGAGACCCGAATGATACCGATGCCTCCACGCCCTACCGGCGTGGCAATGGCTGCGATGGTGTCAAAATCCAAATAGCTCATAGCTCTTTTCTGCTGTCATGTATGTCGTTAATAATGAGCACCGGTGGCGATTCAACCATGCCTCCGGCGGGTCGCTTTTTGAAAAAAGCGCCGCAAAAACTTTCCGGTTGCCGCCTCCTCTTCTCTCAGCCCCATAGGGGCAGAGAGAAGAGGAGGCGGCATACTCAGTAAACCAGAGTCAATGATTTGCCATGATCGGTTATGTTGAGCAGAATAGTTACAAAATAGGGCAAAATATTAACAATTCAACCCATACTTAGGGAAGGCTACCGAATCATAGGCGGCGTATGTGCTTTGGCCCGAGGAACGAGGGACGAAGCACTTACGCAACCTGCTTTCAAGGTGGCACACCTTGCCGCCGGAGGCATTTTTTGAAGCACTGTCGTCCCTTTATTTTAAAAATTTGTTTTCTAACCAAAATACCACGTCCCCCATGGCTCAGCCATAAAAAAAGCCTGCTGGCCACAAGGGTGGCCGAACAGGCTTAAAAAGAACAGCAATAAAAACTTAATTATCTGTTTTTATTGCGCATTTTTTTATTTCTTTTGGGGAAGATCACCAGGCGACGGTAATACCCCTCGCCCATGGACTGGGTCCGGACTCCGCGATCATCCTTTAATGTCAGGTGGATGATGCGACGGTCGTGGGAGGACATGTGTCCAATGGTGTGAGGTTTACCGGTCTTCTTGACCTTCTCGGCCATACGCTGAGCATGCTGGCGCAGTTTTTCTTTGCGCAGCTCCAGGTAGCCTTCAATATCCACCTGAACCCGTACACGATCCACACTGTGCTTGTTGATGATCTTGTCCAGGAGGTACTGGATCGCCTCGAGGGTCTGGCCTTTTTTCCCGATCATCACAGCGGCGTTGCCGCCTGTGACGTTGTACGTGAGGATGTCCCCTTCCACCTTGTAGGCGATTTGGGACTCTTCAGAGATAAAGGTGGCAATCTCCTTTAAGATCTCGACACCTGCATCCGCTGCGGTCATGCCTTTGAAAAACCCATCCTCAAAGGTGCGCTCGGTGTACTCATAAGTACGATCCTCCCCTTGCGGGGCTTCAGCCTCAAAGGAGGCCTTCTGTTCAGGCTCAGCCACACCAAAAGCCTCATCCACAAGACTTTTGGCTACCCTTCCCTGCTTGGCCCCTTTTTTTCTGGGAACAACAGAGATCTTGGCTTTTTTAGCCCCAAAGAGGCCAAACAGACCCTGGCTCCCTTTGGACACAACGCTGTAATCAAGCTCTTCTCTTGGGATATCGAGTTCTTTTAAGGCAGCGTCAATGGCTTTCTCTACAGTTCTGCCTTCAAATTCCCTAAGCGAATTCATACACTCCTCCAGAGATTACGAAAGTTTCTTGGTGATATAATACTGCTGAGAAATCGAAAGGACGTTGTTAACAAGCCAGTACAATACCAGGCCCGAAGAAAAGTTGACGAAGATAACCGTCATCACGAGGGGCATCATCATCATCATTTTGGCCTGAGTGGGATCACCGGTGGCCGGAGACATCTTCTGCTGAAGGAACATGGTCGCACCCATCAGAAGTGTCAGCACGGGAATACCAGCGGGGGGGGTCATCATGGGAATGGTGAACCCGAAGTGAAAAAGGCGATCCGGAGCCGAGAGGTCGGTGATCCAACCAAAAAACGGTGCATGGCGGAGTTCCACCGCGGAGTAGAGCATGCGGTAGAGTGCAAAGAAAATGGGCATCTGCACAACCAGGGGGAGGCAGCCACTCATGGGATTCACCTTGTAGGTTTTGTAGAGCCCCATGACTTCCTGGTTCATGCGCTGCTTGTCGTCCGCATATTTTTCACGGATCTTGGCCATGATGGGCTGGAGCTTTTTCATCTCGTGCATGGAGGTGTAGCTCTTGTTGCCCAGGGGCCAGAAAACCAGCTTGATCAGGATGGTAAGAATGATGATGGCGATACCGTAGTTAGCCACCACGTTGTCGTGGATAAAGTTCATCAGGCCGAGACAGGGCTTGGCAATGATGTCAAACCAGCCGAAGTTCACAGCCTCGTGGATGGATAAATCGAGCTTTTTCAGCATGCGGTAGCTTTTGGGAGCTGCCAGAATATCCACAGTGAAACTCTTCTCCGTACCGGGTTGAATCACCCCAGTGGGAAGATTCATTTCGGCAGTGATCACACCCTTGTTGTCTTCGAGGAACATGGATGACCCGGTCGCCTCTTCGGGAATCACAGCTGTCATGAAGTAGCGGCTCTGCTGGGCCACCCACTCCACTGAGCCTGAGTAAAGGCTCTTGTCCTTGATCTTCTTGACCTTGACGTTCTCAAGGCTTCCGTCAATGAACCCGCTGGGGCCCTCAAAGCCGTATGCCCGCCCATCAGCTACCGTGGATACGACCCCAAAAGAGAGGGCATCATCCAAGGCAAGCTGGCTTCCGTTGCGCACGGTGACATCAGAGACGACGGCGTACGAGTCTGCGGTAAAATTAAAGGTACGAACCACCTCCACACCGGATGGGCTGACCCACCTGAAGGAGAGTGAGGCGCCGTTGTCACCGACCATGACGTTCTCTTTGTCGGCTTCAAAAAGGGCATTTTTAACACCCACCACGCTGTTTTTGTTGAATGCGAGGGTGAAGGTGCGATCCACCTCTTCAGGTACGACGTTCTTGTACGCGTCCCCGTCCAGGCTCTCTTTGTATTTTTTCAGTTCGAATCGTTTGACAGCAGCGCCGCGGTTGGTGAATTCGATGCGGTAAAGGGGAGAGTCCACCACGGTGATGCTTTCAGCCACCACCTCCACGGGTTTGATATCCACAGCAGGGGTCGCCGTATCACCTGTGGGGGCTACGGCTTGTTCCACCTGTTGTTCCACAGGAACCTCAGTGGGCTTCTGGGGGGGGAAGAGAAAATTCCATCCTGCAAACACAATGATGGAAAGAATGATTGCTGCAAAGAGTCTGACCTGTTCCATACGTTCTCCGTTGTTCATCTAATAAAAGATGGTGCCTTGTTCTTGTGCCAATGGTCCGTCCCTACCCCAAGGAAATGGTGCAACGACCCCTGGTCGATTGCCGGGCTCTGGAATCTTCTGGACGGTTTTTTCTTATGGTTCCGCAGACGCTCAGATACAGCACGGGTGTAACGTTCATACGCAAGCGTCCTTACGTGCTCATCTTTAAGTTTGCGGAATCGACTAACGGGTGGGTGGGTGCTGAAACTCTGATGAAGGGGGTTATGGAACCGGATCGAATCCTCCGGGGTGAAACGGATGGCATTTGAGAATGCGTTTCACCGTCAGAAAAGATCCTTTAAAGATTCCATACCGTTCATAGGCCTCAATGGCGTATGCCGAACATGTGGGATAAAAACGGCAGCTTGGACCTGTAAAAGGAGAGACCAAATACTGATAGGCCTTTATCAATACGATAAAGACCTTCTTAAGACTCAGTACTTGCTTTAATTTTTTGAAAAATATGCTCAAGGGATAAAAAGGTCTCATTATTGCTCAGTTGAGCCACTGTGCGCTTGGCAATAAGTTGGATATCCCGATTCTCAAAAAACTGTCGACCGTTTTTCCGAAAATACTCGCGTACGATCCGTTTGATGCGGTTACGCGTAACAGCACCCCCAACCTTTTTAGATACGGTAATGCCTATGCGGGATGTCGTAAGCTCATTTTCCAGGATATTGGCAACGAAATGACGGTTATGTACGGTTGCCCCTTTTCGATAGAGTTCCTGGAACTGACTTCTTTTGAGAATCCGATGCTCTTTTGTAAAGGCGTTTGCTCGCAATAAACATTATCCCTGCATCATGCATGATGTCTTCATACTCTCCGTTGTGCCTCGTTCCGGCATATCGTTTTGCGTCCGTGCTCGGATCGCCAATCTCCCAAACGAGGCCCTCGGAGCTACCCTTTAACGAAGGCATCATAAAAAACAAGAGCACATTAGGCGGTAAGGCGTTTTCTGCCCTTCGCACGACGGCGCTTTACAATACGACGCCCACCGGGGGTGGACATGCGGTTCAGGAATCCGTGCTTTCTGGATCGTTTCAGGTTGCTTGGCTGAAAAGTTCTTTTCATATGTGAGTGCCCCTATTTTACGTTTGATATCACACTTTTGTGACGGTACATTAAAACCCGGTTAATTAATCATAAAATGCGTCAGGTGTCAACAGCCATATTTTACTTGAATTTTTCGGTGAGTTCAAACTCTTCTCGATGAAAACGACGGATGGGATAGATCTCGATTTTCTTTCCCAGCCTGTATTCAATGGCGCTGATGGTGTTGACCTCTTCTCTGTGCAGGTAATCCGCCATCTCTTCGCCGACCTTGAGGGTAAAAATATCCCCCATCATGTCCCGAGCGTGACGATGGATCTCCCTGTAAATTTTCTGGGCGATGGAGCTGCGTGAGATGGTGTACCCATCCCCGTAACAGATGGGACACTCCTCACAGAGCATCCGCGTCAACGACTTTCTCACCCGTTTGCGCGTCATCTGCACCAGTCCGATCTCGCTCATGGGCAGAATATTGGTGCGGCACTTGTCCTCCCTGAAGGCCTCCTTCAACGTCTCAAAGACCTTATCCCTGTTTTCCACATTCTCCATGTCGATAAAATCAAGGATAATAATGCCACCGATATTGCGAAGGCGCACCTGCACGGCAATCTCACGGATCGCCTCCAGGTTGGTCTTGAAGATGGTCTCTTCAAAGTTGTGCTTGCCCACGTACCTGCCGGTGTTGACATCAATGGAGGTGAGGGCCTCGGTCTGTTCCACAACAATATACCCACCACTCTTGAGCCACACCTTCTTCTTCAGGGCCCGGGAGATATCCCCTTCCAGGTTGAAGGTCTCGAAGATGGGTTCGGGTCGGTCATAGTACTCAACCTTCACCTTGAGCTCGGGCATGATCTTTCGGATGAAGTTGTTCACCGAATCGTACCCGAACTTGTTGTCGATGGTGAGCCTGTCGGCCTCGTGGGTCAAAAGATCCCGGATGGCGCGAAAGGTCACCGTCAAGTCCCGGTGGAGCCTGTAGGGTGCCGAGAAACTTCGGTACCGCTTTTTGATGTTCTCCCAGGAGTTCACCAGCAGTTCCATCTCCCGGTTAAGCTGTTCTGCGGCGAGCCCCTCCCCTGCGGTTCGGAAAATATAACCGTAAGGGACATCCCGCTTGTCACTGATAAGATCCCGCAAACGGGTCCGCTCATCCTCGCAGGCGATTCGCTTTGAGATCCCGATGTGGTCCACGTTGGGCATCAGCACCAGGTAACGACCGGGAAGGGAGATGTAGGTGGTGATACGAGCCCCTTTGGTTCCGATGGGCGACTTCACCACCTGAACCATGAGCTCCTGGCCTTCGCGCAGGAGCTCTTCAATGGGAATCTGGCGACCGGTGTTGTCCGGCGCAAACTCCTTGTTCCCGTTTTCACTTATGGGGGGCTCGTTTTCCCCGATGTTCTGCTTCTTCTGGACGTCGTCCACATAGATGAAGGCCGCCTGGTTGAGACCGATATCCACAAAGGCCGCCTGCATCCCGGGTAGTACCCGTTGCACACGCCCTTTATAAATATTGCCGTTAATATTGGTGTCATCGCCCCGCTCCACAAAGAGCTCGGCGATATTCCCATCTTCCAGGAGCGCCACTCGGGTCTCCTGCTCCGTTACGTTAACAACCAGTTCCTTAAACATGTATAGTGACCACGATTCAGTTATCGGTTAACAGGCTTCGTCAATCCGGCAGAGTTTTAACAGCCCCAAGTGAGCAGAGACATCATCGGTAAGGGAGAATATATGCTTAACCGCAAGATCAGGACGGATGACCACCCCATCGATTCCTTTGAGATCGATGGTCAGCAGGGAGGGAGTGAGAATCTCCACACCCTTTACGAATTGCTTCAGATCGTACTCCTTTTTATTTCCTTTTTTGCCTTTTTTTTCAATTATAAAATTATTTAATTCCATAAATTTACTTAATTGATCGACATCAAAAAAGCCGGAAGGCTCAGTGACCTGGTACCTGAAAGCTTCGTCTTTCGGCCCTTTGGTTTTCACAAAGAGCTGAACATCGCGAATCTCTATTCCTTCAATAAGATTTTGATTGAGCTTATCTTTTATCTCATCTGCAGACGCATCCGAAATCACCGAGACCACAAACCGCTCCTCCATACTCTCCATCCCCAAAGGCATGGGATCTGAAAAGATGAGCTTGGGACGGGGGTGATAGCCTTGGGACTGCTCGATGATCAGACCTGCGCGTCGGAACACCTTCATGATGATGTTCACCAGTTCCAGATGGCCGAAAAAGCGGGCGTTGCCCATCTTGGTAAAGGTCATGGTGTACTTGACAGGGGGCATCTCAGGCAAGGCAGGGGGCGGCTTCACCTCGCATCTCTCCGCTTCCGGCAGGCAGATGACAGGCTGGATGGTCTCAAAATCACAGATACCGCATCCCGAGCAATCGCCATAACGACAATCTGTGGTCACCTGTGCGGCTAAGGCTCGCTTTCGCTCGCTGACGAGGTACTCTTTGGTGACGCCGGAATCAATATGATCCCAGGGCAGATCTTCATCCATGCTGCGTTCACGCTGACAGAGAAATTCCCAGTCCAGCCCCTCTTCTTCCACGGCCTCCTTCCAGAGCCCGAGGTTCATGTGCTCGCTCCAGCCATCCAGGCGACACCCCTTCTTCCACGCCCTGATCAGCAAAGAAGAAAGTCGACGGTCGCCCCGCGACCAGATCCCTTCGAGCCAGCTGATATCGGTGCTTCCCCATTTCAAGGTCACACCGCGCATACGCAGCTGCTCCTTGAGCCAGCAAATCTTTTCCCAGGCATCTTCCCGGGTGATCTGCCCATCCCATTGAAAGACGGAGTGGGGTTTGGGAATAAAGGTCGAGACACTGACATTGATGGCAGTGCGTTTGTTCCGGGAGAGACCGCGAAGCTTTTTCACCAGCTCCACGATCCCTTCGAGGTCCTCTTGGGTCTCTGTGGGCAGGCCGATCATAAAGTAGAGCTTGATGGTGGTCCAGCCCAGTTCAAAGGCACTTTGGACCGTTCCCACAATATCCTCTTCGGTGATGCCTTTGTTGATAACATCCCGAAGTCGCTGGGTGCCCGCTTCTGGAGCAATGGTAAATCCCGTCTTGCGGACGTTCTTGATGATATCCATGAGCTCTGCGTTGAGGCGACCTGCACGGATGGACGGCAAAGATACGGCCACCTTCTCTCCGTCGGCGCAACACCCGGAGGTGATGCCCTTCATGAGGTCGGCCAGCTGCTCATAATCCCCGGTGCTCAAGGAGAGCAGGGATATATCGTTGTAGCCCGTGGTGATGAGGGACTCTTTGCTGATGGCAAGAAGGTCATCCACGCTTCGTTCACGAACCGGTCGGTAGATCATGCTTGCCTGGCAAAACCTGCATCCCCTCGTGCAGCCGCGGGAAATTTCAAGGCGGAGCCGGTCGTGGACGGGCTTTCCAAAGGGAAGCACCGGTTTCTCAGGAAACGAGTCCTGGGAGAGTTCGGAGATGATGGCCCGCTTGACACGCGGCTTATCCGGGTTTTTTGACGTCACCACAGGCAGGGACACCTCACCCTCGGACAGGGGCTCGTAGCTGACCTCAAAGTGAGAGGGCACATACACCCCGTCGAGCGTTGCCACCTCCGCGAAAAGAGCCTCGCGATCCGCACCGCTTTTGCGCCATGCGATGATGGCGTCGGCCACCTCCACCAGCGCCTCTTCGCCATCACCGATGATGATGATATCAAACAAGTCGGCCACGGGCTCCGGGTTGAAGGCACAAGGGCCGCCGGCAATCACCAGGGGATGAGAGGCGTCCCGGTCCTTGGCAAGGAAGGGAATATTCGCAAGATCCAGCATGGTCAGAATGCTGGTGTAGTTCAACTCATAAAGAAGGCTGAACCCCACCACATGAAAATCGGACAGGGAAGTGCGGGTCTCCAGGGAGAAGAGGGGCTGATCCCGCTCTTTCAGAAGCGCCTCCATATCCGGCGCCGGAGCAAAGACACGCTCGGCGTAGATGTTCTCACGCTTGTTGAGAAGCGCGTAGAGAATCTGCATACCAAAGTGGGAGGTGCCGATGTCGTATAGATCGGGATAAGCCAGCACCATATGAAGATCCATATCGGCCGGATTTTTCACAACACGGTTCACCTCGGTTCCCAGATAACGGCTCGGCTGGGCTACCTCGGCGAGGATACCTTGAATTGTCGTATTTTCCATGATACTATATTTTATAAACCTTTGAAATTTTAAGGGTTTTCTATATTTATCAATACCGTAAACATTACATATTAGTACACATTGTGATAAAATGCCAAAGTTAAATCCCCCCGTCCCCGAGCCGTCCTTTTAACTCTCTCTCTATTTTTTGTTATTGTTCGTAAGGCGGTGATCCGCTTTTAAAAACGTCTTGCATTCTATGGTAAAAGCATGCCTCCGGCGGGTCGCTTTTTGAAAAAAGCTCCGCAAAAACTTTCCGGTTGTGGTTCCCTTTTCCATTAGCCCCTGCAGGGCTAATGGAAAAGGGAACCACAGACTCGTTGAGCCCAAACTATATGGCTTGCCAACATCAGCGATGCAATCGAAATTGTGCTCAAGACCTGTTTGTCAAACTTTTCAAAAGTTTGGCCCCCGGCAGGGCCGCCGGAGGCA
>Ga0193955_1001425_pt1 | contig 11317 bp, 13 predicted proteins | sample BB_6_MG_FD_140343 | JGI IMG/M metagenome (GOLD analysis project Ga0193955, IMG submission 140343) | Microbial mat bacterial communities from the Broadkill River, Lewes, Delaware, United States - BB_6_MG | ecosystem: Environmental > Aquatic > Freshwater > River > Microbial mats | place: USA... | reverse complement strand
GAAAAAAAACGCTGTAATCTTTGGTGCGAATAAGTTTTTTACTACTTTTGTAATCGCAACGGAGAGGTGGGAGAGTGGCTTAATCCACCAGTTTGCTAAACTGACGTACGGGTAACCCTGTACCGGGGGTTCGAATCCCCCTCTCTCCGCGATTTTTTTGAAAGAGTTCAAAGAGATTAAATTGAAATAAGATTGAAATTACGGGGTGTAGCGCAGTCCGGTTAGCGCACCTGCTTTGGGAGCAGGGGGTCCCAGGTTCGAATCCTGGTACCCCGACAATTTTTTCAATTTTTCAATTTTGCATTAACTCATCGTTTCGGGGTGTAGCGCAGTCCGGTTAGCGCACCTGCTTTGGGAGCAGGGGGTCCCAGGTTCGAATCCTGGTACCCCGACGAAATGATAAAAAAGGGTTTGAGTTTTACTCAAACCCTTTTTTTATTATCTTCTTTTGTCTTGAATTCCTCTTTTTCTTGTTTATGTGTTGTGATTGTATCTGATTTACTGTTGGAAATGGCCTGATGGTTATTAATGTGTGCAAAAACCTGATGAACATACGAAAATTCTACATTAATAGTTTTGTAATTCATTAATAAGCAATTATATTTGTAGTGTTGTTTTAAGTTAATTAGCCGAAAATAGTAGGTTAATGTTTACGTGTTTTATGGGAAATGAGGTTGGGTTGTAAGGCTCGACCTTTTTCTTTTTTATATTCTTTCTCTTTTTGAGTATAGTTTAATACTATTTTCTTAGTTATCCCTGATTGTTTATTCTCTTTTTAGTCTGAGTTATAGGTTTTTATGTAAATTTTACTTAAAATACTTGTCGTGTACGATATAATTTATATATTTGTATGATAAGTAAAGTTAGATTGTAGTATGAATTTAAAAATATAGAAATCATGAATGTAATTTATAAAACAAGAGTTGAGGTTAAGGGAGGTCGAAATGGTCATGTTAAAAGTGATGATGGTGTTATTGATCTTGATGTGAGAATGCCTAAAGAAATGGGCGGAACAGAAAGTGGTTATACTAATCCTGAACAATTATTTGCTGCAGGATATTCTGCTTGTTTTGATGGGGCGTTAAATCTTGTTGCTCGTCAGGAGAGGATAAAAATAAAGGATACAGTTGTGGCCGTTACGGTTGGTTTTGGAGAAGATAATGGTGGTTTTGGATTATCTGCTAAGATTGAGGTACATATTCCTAATGTTGAGATAGAGGTTGCTGAGAGTTTAATGAATAAGGCTCATCAAGTTTGTCCTTACTCTAAAGCTACACGTGGAAATATTGATGTTGAACTAGTATTGGTTTAATAATTATAGATAGAAGTCTGTCGTTTTGTTTTTCAGTCTTTGTTATTAATGTTTAAGTATTAGTTTGACTTTGGAGCTATGTTGTTTAATTCAGCATAGCTTTCTTTTTTTCGATTGCTTGTGTATATTTGTTGTAAATATTAGAATTATGACTTTTGAACAACTAAAATTAGAAAATCAATTGTGTTTCCCTCTTTATGCTGCTTCTCGATTAATAATTAGGAAGTATCAGCCATATCTAGATGCACTTGGGGTTACTTATCCTCAGTATTTAGTGCTTATGGTTTTGTGGGAGAGTGATGAGATGCCTGTTAATGATATTGCAAAGAAGTTAATTCTTAATACGAATACAGTTACTCCTTTGCTTAAGAGAATGGAAAAGCTTGAGATTATCTCACGTGAGCGTTCACATGAGGATGAGAGGAGAGTGGTGGTTAAATTGACTAGTAAGGGTATTAGAATGAAGGAATCTGCTGCTCAGATACCTGTTGTGCTTGGCGAAAATCTTACTTGTGGTAGTCTTGATATGGAGGATCTTATTGATTTGAAAGATAGATTGCATAAGATTATAGAGTGTATGGATAAGTAGCTTTAAGTGCAGTGTGATTAAAGAACTTGCTGGGTATTCGGTATATTTTCGTAACAAATACTTACCTTTGAGTCTTAATGTGAAATGGTGCTAATTACGAACGTTTTTTTATATTCATCGTAGTTATTAAAAATATTATTATCATGAAGGCAATAGTTTTATTATCAGGTGGTTTAGATTCGGCAGTTGCAATATATCTAGCTAAATCTAAGGGGTATGAAGTGTATGCTCTTTCTTTTTCTTATGGACAGAAACATACAAAGGAACTTGAGTGTGCTAAGAATCTAGCAAAGAAAGTTGGTGCTAAAGAGCATAAGATTGTGAATCTTGCACTTAATTCGTGGGGAGGATGTTCGCTTACAGATGATAGTATGGAGGTTAAGACGGGTGATGCAGAGCGTTCAGATATTCCAGATACATATGTACCTGCTCGAAATATGGTATTTCTTTCTGTTGCTGCTTCTTATGCTGAAGCTGTGAAAGCTCAGGATATTTTCATAGGTGTTTCTCAGGTTGATTATTCTGGTTATGTAGATTGTCGTCAAGAGTTTATTGAAGCAATGGAAAAGGCTATTAATCAGGGGACTGAGTTAGCTGTTGAACAGAAGAAGCCTATAATGATTCATGCTCCGTTTATTAATATGACTAAGGCTGAAGAGATTAAAATGGGCTTGGAGTTAGGTCTTGATTTTGCTGATACCTGGACGTGTTATAAGGGTGGTGAGAAACCTTGTGGAGAGTGTGATAGTTGTTTGTTGCGTTTGAAAGCTTTTGAGGAAGCTGGAATGATTGATCCGTTGATGAAATAAAATTCCTTTGATATGATTATAAGAAAGTTATTTAAGTTTGAGGGTGCTCATATAGTGCGTAATTGTTCGTCTCATCGTTGTCGGGAGAATGTTCATGGTCATTCATATATTGTTGAGGTCTTTATTTCTTCTGATAAGCTTGATAGGGGCTATATGGTAATGGATTTTACTCTTCTTGATAAAGTGAAGGAATTAGTTGATAGTTTTGATCATTCTTATTCTCTTTGGGATGTTGAGGATGATGAATTAAAATCTTTTGTATATAAATATAATAGTAGGGTCGTTCAGATGCCGGTATCTCCTTCTGCAGAAGGATATGCTTTGTTGTTGGCATATGTAGCAGATCGAATTATTAAAAATACTGAGAGAGCTAATGAAGAGGGTAATGTTAGATTAAAATCTGTGAGAGTTCATGAAACTGCTACTGGCTATGCTGAGGCTTTCACGGAAGATTTTCATATGGTCGATTTTAAGCTAGAAGATATCAATTTTAGTGATGCTATTAAATCGGAGTGGAAAGATAAAGATTGGTGGCAGAATTTACTAAATGGTGTTGTGTTTACTAATAACTGTTTAGAAAAGTAATATGGCTCGTTTGTTTTTGTCTGAGGATGGTGTGTTTCCAATAGTAAAAGATTGTAATGGTAATTTTATTGAAGATACACCAGGCACCGACTTTGCTATATCTGGTACGGTTCAGGGTGAGGGGAAATTAATTGGAGTTCCATCTATTTTTGTGCGTCTTGCTGGTTGTAATTTAAGATGTAGATGGGCATTACCAGGTGGAGGTACTTCAGCTTGTGATACATCGTATGCTAATGATGGATCAGGAGAATCTAAATGGTATGAGATAGATGAGGTTATTGGTCTTGTGCTTAATAATCTTGGTAATATAAAACATCTTGTTATTACAGGAGGAGAACCATTATTACAAAAGGTGGGGCTTGTTGAGTTTTGTAAGAAATTAAAGGCAGAGACGGATATTCATATTACTATAGAAACAAATGGAACAATAGAGCCTGCTGAATTATCTGAATATATAGATTTGTTTAGCGTTTCTCCTAAATTAGGAAATGCAGTTGTAGTTAAATCTGGACGACAGCCAATATATAAGGTTCAGTCATTTATTGATTATGTAAGAAATAATTCTTCGCAGGATTTACAGATAAAATTTGTTGTATCAGAGTCTTTAGAGGAAGATAAAATCCTTACTTTTCTTGATTCTTTAAATGGTTGGCAGTCAGATGATATAATGATAATGCCAGCAGGAACTACAAACGAAATGCTTAATAATACTTCAAGTTCAGCGTTGCAAATTGCCATCAAAAATGGATGGCGTTTTACTTCTCGTTTGCATATTTCTCTTTTTGGAGATAAGCGAAAAGTGTAGTATATAGCTTTATTCTTCTATTTTATCTGATTCAACATTCACTTGTCGGTTGATTGGTTGTTCTAATGCTATAAAAGACTCTGTTTTGGCAATACCAGGAATATTTTGAAGGGTATTGATGAGTAGATCCATTAGGTGGTCATGATTTCTGCATAGTAATTTTATAAGAAAAGTGTAGTTTCCTGTTATAAAATGACATTCAACGACTTCTGATATTTTCTTTATATCTTTTACAACGGTTTTATACTTATGTGCATGGTCTAATGTAACTCCAATAAATGCACATACCTTAAAACCTATTGCCTCAGGTTTTACATTAAAACTAGATCCTTCAATAATGCCACATTCTTCCATCTTTTTTACTCTTTGATGGATTGCTGCTCCAGAAATGCCACATTCGCGGGCAATCTCAAGAAAAGGCATTCTAGCATTTTTTATTAAGTATGATAAGATCTTTCGATCTATATTATCTATTTGTATTTTACTTACCATATATTGATGTGTGTTTTTTATGTAGTCTACCATCCAAAGCCAAGAACTCCATATAGCTGTTTTCTATTTTTGTAGTAGTTTATTCCGTCTTCGTTTGCTACTGTTTTAATATAAATATTTATAAGATTTTCCATTATAATTGTAAATGAGAAATCTGCACCTGACATTTCTTCATGAGTATATATTTCCTCTAATGATAGCATTATATTATCAACAGTTGTCAGTGCATTAAGTTCCTTTTTATAAACTTTCTGATTTATTCCATTGTTTATATTTAGCATCATTTTCTCTCTAATATACGTTTCTCGCTGGCGAGAATGTTCATCGTATATTTTAGGGAAAAGCCCTTTTAATTCTAAGGTTATTCCAGGGTTTATGTAGAAGAAATTACTATTAATCTCCTTACTTACAAGTAATAAAACATCAATAGCGTTATAGCCAGATAAGTTATAGGTATTAAAAATTTCTTCAAAAGTTTCTCTTTCGTGTTGTAGAATTGTTTTTACCAATTCTTCAGGAGTACTGAATTGCTCAACCATTTCTTTCATTGAAATGCCTTCTTGGCTGAGTTTTTCCCATTTTACTCCCTGCAATCCGTATTTAGCCAAAAATAGTCTAGCTTTTTTAAGCAAAGGAATAATCTTTTTGTCCATCTTTCAGTGTGTTAAGTAGCAATTATCTATTGTAAAAATACTAAGTTTTCCGAATTAATTAACAAAACTCTAACAAATTTCTGTGGAGTTCGTTGCATTAATCTAAAACTTTGTTTGTAATTTTGATATCTAGTAAAGTTGTTACGTAAGAATATTGTAAATGTTAGGATTAAGGAAGTGTTTGATTATCATTAGTTTGGTGTTGTTTTGTGGAGTGGTGAATGGTCAGAGTATTAAGAAACCAAAGCTTGTTGTGGGTGTTGTTTTAGAAAACTTTAATCCTGATTATTTGTATAGATATTCTACTCAGTTTACAAAAGGAGGGTTTTCTAGATTATTAAATGATGGTGTTTATTTCAAAAATGCTTATTATCCTTATTTCTATTCCCAAACTGGAGTAGATCAGGCCACAATTTCTTCAGGAACAACTCCGTCAGTTCATGGGATAATTAGTCATGCATGGTATAATAGATTATCTAAAAAAATCGTTGATAATGTAGCAGAAAGGGATATATCTACTGATGTTTCTGAAAATATGAGAAGCTATTCTCCTAAAAAGTTGTTGGTAAAAACAGTGGGAGACGATTTAAAGTTAATGAATTCATTTTCTAGGGTGTTTGGAGTTGCTATGAATGCTGAGTCATCAATTATGTCCGCAGGTCATTCAGCTGATGCTGCGTTTTGGTTTAATCATGCCAGAGGTGAATGGACGAGTTCTAGTTATTATATGGATTCACTTTCGAATTGGACAAAAGTTTATAATAAACACTTAAATCTTCAGTATCTATTAAGAAGAGGTTGGAATCCATTAGCAATGGAAACAACTGTAGCTAAATCGAATCTTAATTATTCTAGTAATTTTTCGCATAACTTAAATAAGGAATTTGAAAGAAATGGAAGTTATAAAATAATTAAAGCTACTCCTTATGCAAACTCATTAGTAACGGAATTTGCTAAGAATTTGATAGTAAATGAGAATCTAGGTAGAGATAATGATTCTGATATTTTAAATATTTCATATTCATTTCTAGATTATAAATGTGATGATTTCTCTTCTTATTGCGATGAAAAAATAGATGTGTTATATCGTTTGGATTCTGAGCTTGCAAATTTATTTAAGTTTATTGATGAGCAGGTTGGGTTGGATAATGTATTGGTGGTTGTAACGGTTTCACAGTCGATGGTAGCAGCTCCTGAAGAATTAACAAAACGAAAATTGCCTGGTGGTTATTTTGATAGTTTTAGAGCGATTTCTCTTTTGAAATCATATTTGAATATTACTTATGGTTCAGGTGATTGGATTGCAGGGTATGATTCACAGCAAATATTTTTGAATAGAGAATTAATTGAAAGAAGGGAATTAAAGTTAAGAGATGTTCAAGATATCGTAGTAGATTTTCTTATACAGTTCGCTGGAATAAATAAGGTGGTATCTGCATATTCTTTGAGTAATGGTAGTTTTGATAATGGAGTAGAGAAATTGATACATGAATCGTTTAATCAAAAACGTTCAGGAGATGTTCTTTATTCTTTATTTCCATCATGGGTTAATAAACTTAGTGATAGGGAGGATTATGTTGCGAAATACAGTTATAGAACCAAGGTTCCTTTGTTTTGGTATTATAAAGGAATTGAGCATAAAGTTGTATATGATAGAGTGTCGCTATTGGATGTAGCACCAACTATGTCTGATATACTTGAAATTCCAGAGAGTCAGACAATGACTGGTAGTGTTATAAGTTTATAACATTATTTTTTTGAGTAACTCTTGCTCCATTTAAAACTCTCAATCATGTGCTTTATATCAGTGTGCATATACTGTATAAAAGGAGTTAGAGAATCTTTATTTGGTTTACAATTAAAGTATAATGAACCCCTTAAAAAGTGTTTTGTGCTATCTGTGACAAAGAATTGTATAGACGAGGCTGTATTTCCCTTAATATTGTACACAATGCCATAAACATTATCGCTTTTATTGGAGTATTCCTTTTCGTTAATAGCTTCGGCTTTTATATAGTGTTTGTATGCTAGTTTGTGAGAGTCGTCGCTATAGGCAGCAAAATTATTTGTTACATCTTTATAGCTAAGATGTATTTTAGCATTAATAGAAGGATAAACTACATTAATCCAATATTTTTCTGCATCATAGGCTTTGTCTTGTTCAATATAAGCATGTTTAGAGTATGAGAAACTAAAAGGGTATCCTGTTTTCAAGTCTTGATATTTCCTTGTTGGTAAATCAATTCTCATATATGCATAAGGTTTTGGAGTAGACTTTTTATTATTGCAGCTAGCAAGAGAGCAAACTATAATGAGTACGATTAAACTATTTTTCATCACCTTTATCTTCATTTTTTTCATCAATAATTTCAAATCTTACTTTTTTTATTCGCCGGTTACCTACATCAATAACAGTAAATTTGTAGTTTTTAAACTGAATAACATCATTAATATCTGGGAAATCTTCTTTGATTTCAAGTATTAATCCTGCTATACTATCAGCATCTCCTTTTATTTCATCGAAAGTATCATGTTCTACATCTATAATCTTAAAAAAGTCATTTAACGAAGTGTTAGCCTCAAAAATATAGGCCCCCAATTTATCAATTGAAAACATTTGTTCTTCTTCATCAAGTTCGTCACTAATTTCGCCTATAATCTCCTCGAGAACATCTTCCATGGTAATTATTCCTGCACATCCTCCATATTCATCAACAACAAATGCCATATGGCTTTTACGTTCTTGGAAATCTTCAAGTAGATCGTTTATCATTTTTGTTTCTGGAATAAAATATGCTGGACGTATAAGTGTTTGCCATTTAAAAAACTTTTGTTTTTTGATATGCGGAAGTAGGTCTTTTACATATAAAATACCTTTAATGTTATCTAAAGTGTCGTAATAAATGGGTATTCGCGAAAATCCAGAATTTATAATAGTTTCCTTTACCTTATCGAAGCTTGTTTGTAATTCAATTCCAATAATATTTACTCTCGGAGTCATAACTTCTTCTGCAGAGATATTTTTGAAATTAACAATTCCTTCAAGTATTTCTTTTTCTTCTGAAATATCATCAGATGTAAGTTCGAGTGCCTGAGATAATTCATCAAGTGATATGTTTTCTTTTTTGCTGAAACGTTTGTCAATGAAAGATGTAGAGCTAGTTAAGAATATTACTACAGGATAAAATATTTTTGATAAGATTTTAAGAGGAATTGCCATTATCTTGCAAATGGTTGTTGCGTACTGTGAAGCGTATACTTTAGGTATTATCTCACCAAATAACAGTAAGACAAATGTTACTATGACAACTTGAAAAATAAAACCTATGGTAGGTGCATTGCTAAAGTCAAATAGAGTATGATTTATATATGTTGATAGTATTACAATACCAATATTTACAAAGTTATTTGATACTAGTATAGTAGCAAGTAATTTGTTTGGTTTATATAGATGATATAGAATGTTTTCGTTATTCTTTTCTTTTATAGTATTAATTTGTGCTGGAGATAGTGAGAAAAAAGCCGTTTCGCTACCCGATATTAATCCTGAAAATATGAGTAGAATTACAAGTAAGATGATGACGGGTATGATATTGAGCGTCAGTGGATTAATAGTGATATTTGTTAGGGATAAACCCGAGAGAAAATAATCTGATTCCAATTCTTATAAAATTAGTTCAACAATGTATTACTGTTTAGCGAAGTTAAAATAAAAATGTTTCATTTGGAAAGGAAATGGCTAGAAATCTATATTCAGTCTGCAATATGTGTACAGAAAATTAAGATATTCTCATTTGATATAAGCCTTTAGTATCAATTTTAGTTACTAAAGGCTTTTATATGTTTTGTTAGAAAGGAAGATCGTCTTCTGTTTCTATATTTTTAATATCAACAGGATTAGATTGTGTTGGTACATCTATTGGTTTATCGTCTTTTTTAGAAAGGATAGTCATATTGTCTGCCCATATCTCTGTAGTATATCTTTTTATGCCACCTTTGTCTTCCCATGTACGTGTTCTTATACGACCTTCAATATATAGTTGCATGCCCTTTTTTACGTAGTTTTCAACAACTTTAGCTAAGCCTCTCCAAAATACAATTCTATGCCATTCTGTTTGAGTAACCCGTTCTCCACTTTTGTTTTTGTAAGATTCGCTTGTTGCTATGTTTAGATTTGCTACAGCAACACCTTCTTCTCCTGCGTTGCCTCCTTCTAAATATCGGATTTCTGGGTCTGCCCCTACGTTTCCAATTAATATTGCTTTGTTTACCATTGCGTTATGTTGTTTGGTTGAATATATTTATAAAGATATTACATTTTTTCCTTATTAATATGGTAATTCTAATAAATAATGGTATTTTAGTAATTCATAAAAATGTAATACAATAATGCTTAATGTGTTATTTTAGATTTGTTTAGAAAATTGCTTAAATCATTACTTATTTGATTTTTTTGTCAAAAAAACTTTCGAACTGTTTTCGTATGATTTATAAATAGTATATATTTGCATCCTGTTAAATCAGAGTGACCGAATATAAATATTTGAAAATTAAATAATTAATAGAGAGATGACAAAGGCTGATATTGTAAACGACATATCTAAAAGTACTGGAGTAGAGAAGGTTGCAGTGCAGACTACTGTGGAGGCATTCATGGAAGCTGTGAAAGATTCTTTACAAGAGGGAAAAAATGTATATTTGAGAGGTTTTGGTAGTTTTGTTGTTAAAAAGAGAGCAGAGAAAACAGCTCGTAACATTTCTAAGAATACTACGATCATTATCCCCTCTCACAATATTCCATCTTTTAAGCCATCGAAAACATTCGTTGCTAAAGTAAAAAACAACGTTAAGTAATTAAAAATATAGGAGATATAGTTATGCCAAGCGGAAAAAAAAGAAAAAGACATAAGATCGCAACTCACAAGCGTAAGAAAAGACTAAGAAAAAATAGACATAAGAAGAAATAAGTCTAGTCTTTTTGTTTGTCAAAGACATTGTTAAACCTAAGAGGCTATGCTTCTTAGGTTTATTTTCATTAAAATAGTAACCATTAAATATAAAAGTGTGAGTAGCGAATTAATCATTGATGTAAAACCTGATGAAATAGATATTGCTTTATTAGCTAATAAGAAACTTATTGAGTTAATGAATGAGAAAACGAATGTTCGTTTTGCGGTTGGTGATGTTTATTTGGGGAAGGTGAAGAAAATCATGCCCGGATTAAATGCTGCTTTTGTTGATATTGGTTATGAAAAGGATGCATTCCTTCATTATCTTGATTTAGGACCACAATTTAATTCTTTACATAAGTATACACAGCAAGCAGCTGCGCGTAAAGGATTATCTTTGTCGAAAATGAAGCTTGAGGCAGATATTGAGAAGAATGGTAAGATTGCAGATGTTCTGACTTCTGGTCAGTGGATTCTAGTTCAAATTACCAAAGAACCTATTTCAACTAAAGGTCCGCGATTAACTTCTGAAATTTCTATCGCAGGTAGGAATATGGTGTTAATGCCATTTTCTGAAAAGGTTTCTGTTTCTACAAAAATAACATCTCTTGAAGAAAAAAAGAGACTTAAAAAGTTGATGCAGAGTATTAAGCCTAAGCATTATGGTGTTATTATTCGTACAGCTGCTCAAGGTTCTAAAGTTGCTTTGTTAGATCAGGAAGTTCAAGAGTTAGTTCAAAAATTTGAAAATGCTTTTAAGCATTTTAGGGAGTTTGTTCCTCCTCGTCTTGTTTTGGGTGAGATGGATAGAACTGTTGCACTTCTTAGAGATTTATTAAATGCTTCATTCGAGAAAGTATATGTGAATGATGGGGTTGTATATAAGGAATTGAAGTCTTATATTGCTTCTATCGCTCCTAATAAGAAGAATATTGTTAATTTCTATACTGATGAGAAACCAATATTCGAGGAGTTTGGAATAGAAAAGCAAGTAAAATCGTCTTTTGGTAAGACTGTTTCGTTTAAAAGTGGAGCTTATCTTATAATAGAACATACCGAGGCTTTTCATGTTATTGATGTGAATAGTGGTAATCGTTCAAGAGAAGGTGATCAGGAGACTAAT
>Ga0193955_1001424_pt1 | contig 11323 bp, 7 predicted proteins | sample BB_6_MG_FD_140343 | JGI IMG/M metagenome (GOLD analysis project Ga0193955, IMG submission 140343) | Microbial mat bacterial communities from the Broadkill River, Lewes, Delaware, United States - BB_6_MG | ecosystem: Environmental > Aquatic > Freshwater > River > Microbial mats | place: USA... | reverse complement strand
CTAAGCGAATTTTAGAAAAGGGTATTGAGGCCGCTCGAGCTCGTGAAGCGGCTCGTAAAGCTCGAGATTTAACACGGCGTAAAGGTGCGTTAGACGGATTATCTTTACCGGGTAAATTAGCTGATTGTCAGGAAAAAGATCCTGCTCTTAGTGAAATTTATATTGTCGAGGGTGATTCTGCGGGTGGTAGTGCCAAACAAGGTAGAGATCGTTCCAATCAAGCTATTTTACCTCTTAAGGGTAAAATTTTGAATGTTGAAAAAGCTCGTTTTGATAAAATGCTAACATCAAACGAGATTAGAACACTTATTACTGCCATGGGTGCTGGAATAGGTAAGGATGATTTTGATGTTGCTAAATTACGTTATCATCGAATTATTATCATGACTGATGCTGATGTTGATGGTTCGCATATCAGAACTTTATTATTGACATTTTTCTTTAGACAAATGCCAGAATTAATCGAACGTGGTTATCTGTATATAGCTCAACCTCCTTTATATAAAATAAAACGTGGAAAGAAGGAAACCTATTTGAAAGATGAAGAGGTTCTTCTCGATTTTCTGCTTAATTTGGGTGTTGAGAATTGTGCTCTGGAGATGAATAACGGAGAAAAGATAATACGTGGTAAACAAATTATTCCTACTTTGAAAAACATCATCGAATATAACGATTTATTTGAAAAATTGATGAACAAAGGGATCAAAAAGGAATTACTTGAAATTTTTGTAAAAGGAAATATTCAAGATAGTCTTATTGATTTAGTTGATTTGACACCTCTTGTTGAAAAATTACACCAAGCGGCTCCGAGTGCAGAATTTACGTTACTAAGTGAACCAGCACGAATTTTATTTACTTTAGGAAGTGTTAGAGCCCGCATTGATCAAAAAAGTTTAGATATTCTCTCTACGCATGAGTACAAATTATTGCTTCAATCATACAAACTGGTTTCATCTTTATTTCAAAATGAAAAAATAAAAGTGACACAAGAAAATAAAGAGGAAGTCTCGGTAGATGATGCTTTCGAATTACTCAATTATTTTCTTGATAAAGCAAAAAAAGGCCAATATATACAGCGATATAAAGGTCTAGGTGAAATGAATCCTGATCAATTATGGGAAACAACAATGGATCCTGAAAAGCGCGTATTACTTCAGGTCAAAATTGAAGATGTTGTTGCAACAGATGAAATTTTTACCGTTTTAATGGGTGATCAAGTTGAGCCACGACGTGAATTTATTGAAACCAATGCACTGAACGTGTCAAATCTTGATATTTGATTAAATTTTCCATTAAATGGAAATTTCGGAGGAAAATAATAGATGCTTTCTCAGCCCAATAAAGTAAGTGTAAATATTGAAAGTGAAATGCGCAAATCGTATATGGATTATGCGATGAGTGTTATTATTGGTCGTGCACTTCCTGATGTACGCGACGGTTTAAAGCCTGTTCACAGACGTGTACTCTTTGCTATGCATGAATTAGGTAATGAGTATAACAAGCCGTATAAAAAATCAGCTCGTGTAGTTGGTGATGTCATTGGTAAGTACCATCCACATGGCGATACCGCTGTTTATGATACGATCGTCCGAATGGCTCAAAGTTTTTCCATGCGCAATACTCTTGTTGATGGTCAGGGCAATTTTGGTTCTGTCGATGGCGATTCCGCAGCAGCGATGCGTTATACTGAAGTTAGGATGTCAAAATTGTCATCAGAACTTCTTGCCGATCTTGAAAAAGAAACGGTTGATTTTGGCCCTAACTACGATGATTCTCTTAAAGAACCCCTTGTTTTGCCATGTAAGTTTCCCAATCTTCTCGTCAATGGTTCTGAAGGTATTGCTGTTGGTATGGCAACCAAAATTCCACCGCATAATTTAGGTGAGGTGGTTGATGGTTTGGTATCGATTATCGATAATCCAACCCTAAGTTTCGATGAGTTGATGACTAAAATTCCTGGCCCTGATTTACCAACAAGCGGTTTTATTTTAGGTCAGGATGATGTGCGTGAGGCGTATCGAAGTGGTCGCGGAATTTTTCAGATGCGTGCCCGTGCCTTAGTTGAGATTGATCGCCGTACTGGGCGTGAAAGTATCGTTGTTAATGAAATCCCGTATCAGGTCAATAAAGCAAAATTGATTGAAAAAATTGCGATGTTGATCAAGGAGAAGAAGATCGAAGGTATTTCTGATCTTCGAGATGAATCAGATCGCGATGGTATGAGAATTGTTATCGATCTTAAACGGGATACTGTTGCAGGTGTTGTTTTAAATCAATTATACAAAATGACGATGATGCAAACCTCTTTTGGTATCATCATGTTAGCTATCGTTGGTGGACAGCCTAAAATTTTATCACTACGACAAGTCCTTGATCATTTTATTGATCATCGTAAAGAGATCGTTACACGTCGGTGTGTTTTTGAACTTAAAAAAGCCGAAGCACGTGCTCACATTCTCGAAGGTTTAAAAATAGCTCTGGAAAATCTTGATGAATTAATTTCTATCATTAAGTCTTCAGCCAATTCACCAGAAGCAAAAATGCGTTTAATTGAGAGATTCAATTTCTCTGATATTCAAGCACAAGCCATTCTTGAGATGCGCTTACATCGCCTGACAGGGTTAGAGCGTGATAAAATTCTCAATGAATACAAAGACGTCTTAGCGCAAATAGCTCGCTTGAAAGAGATTTTAGGTAGTGAAGTTGAAATTTTAAAAATTATTCGTACTGAACTTCTCGAAATTAAGGCGAATTTTGCCAATGAGCGGCGTACTGAGATTATCGCTAAAACCAAAGATCTCTCAATTGAAGATTTAATTGTTGAAGAAGATATGGTTGTTACGGTTTCTCACAGTGGTTATATCAAAAGAAATGCGGTTTCATTATATCGTTCGCAGCGCCGAGGTGGCAAAGGTAAAACAGGAATGCGACCTAAAGAGGAAGATTTTGTTGAGCATCTATTTATCGCTTCGACACATTCCTATATTTTAGTTTTTACTGATCAAGGTAAGGTTTATTGGCTGAAGGTGCACGAAATACCACAGGGTGGTCGCGCGGCTCGCGGAAAAGCGATTGTTAACCTGTTGCAATTGGCACCAGATGAAAAAGTAATGAGTATTCTTCCTGTCAAAGAATTTGTTGCTGATAAATTCATTATTGCGGCAACAAATAACGGTGTGGTTAAAAAGACAGAATTGATGGCTTATGCAAAACCTCGTCAAGGTGGCATTATTTCGATGACCATAGATGAGGGGGACCATCTTGTTTCAACACGCATCACAGATGGGAGCATGGATGTTGTTTTAGCCAGTAATCATGGTAAATCGATTCGCTTTAGCGAAAAAGATGTCCGACCTATGGGACGAACTGCCCGTGGTGTTCGAGGGATGCAGCTAGAGGGTCGTGACCATATTATTGGTATGGAAGTTGTGACTGATAATACATCCGCGACATTAGTAAGTGTGACTGAAAATGGTTACGGAAAACGTACTGATTTAGGTGAGTACCGCGTTCAAACCCGTTCAGGTAAAGGGATTATCACTATAAAAACATCAGATAGAAACGGAAATGTGGTTGATATTAAGCTCGTTTCTGATGATGAAGATCTGATGTTTATTACTGATCGTGGTAAGATTTTGAGAACTCGCGTTGCTGCCCTTTCGATTATTGGTCGTAATACTCAAGGTGTTCGTTTAATGGTTCTTGAAGCCGATGAACGGATTGTCGCTGTTGCTAAATTGGCTGAAAAAGAGGATGACGAAGAATTAGAGCTTCAAGGTGTCGACGAGCTGAAAGCAAGCAATGAAGACAGTGAAGAGTAAATTCTATGAATGATAATAAGCAGCTAAGTGCGATAAGAAAAATTGGCGTTATTGGGGCGGGTAGTTGGGGAACTAGTTTAGCTAATCTTTTAGCTAAGAAAGGTTTTCCTGTTACTTTGTGGGCTTACGAGGAAGACCTTGTTGAAAAAATGTCACAAACCCATGAAAATGACCATTATTTACCTGGGATCAAATTATCTGAAAATTTGTCCTTTAGTGCTAATATTGCTGACGCAGCAAGTTTAGATCTGCTGTTATTGGTTTCACCCTCTCAAGTGATGCGCCTTGTTGTTAAACAAGCAGTAGCAGCGATTCGTCCCGATGCTATTATTGTTTCGGCATCGAAAGGGATTGAAAACGAGACGTTATTGCCAATGTCAGATGTGTTACAAGAAATCTTGCCGCAACAGTTAAGTCAACGAATGGCGTTTTTATCTGGGCCAACGTTCGCAAAAGAGGTGGCGTTAGAGCAACCTTCAGCAGTTGTTGCGGCCGCTGATAATCAAGATATCTGTAATCAAGTTCAAGAAGTGTTTAGTACAGATTACTTTCGCGTTTATACCAATAATGATGTCATTGGTACTGAGCTTGGTGGTGCGTTGAAGAATGTCATAGCTCTCGCAGCAGGAGTTTGCGATGGTTTGGGTTATGGTTATAATACCCGTGCTGCTTTAATTACCCGAGGTTTAGCTGAAATGAAAAAACTGGGGATGGCAATGGGCGCCAAGGCAGAAACATTCTCAGGTTTAGCTGGCATGGGTGACTTATTGTTAACCTGTACAGGTGACTTATCACGTAATCGAACCGTTGGTATTGAACTAGGTAAAGGTCGTTCTTTGAACGATATTCTTGCTGATATGTCCATGGTGGCTGAAGGGGTTAAAACAACTCTATCCACTTACCAACTTGCAGATAAATTAGCAGTTGAAGTGCCAATTATCACAGAGATGTACAAAATCCTTTATCTAAATAAGGATCCGCGTCAAGCTGTTATAGAATTGATGCAGCGAGAATTAAAATCAGAATATAGTTAAAAAAAGGGATTGATAAATGAAAACCATTTTGCTGTTGCTCGTATTTCTTATTCCATCCATCTGTATTGCTGAACCGTTTGTTGTTATAAAGACCAATATGGGTGATATTGAAGTTGAGTTAAATCAACAACAAGCACCGATATCCACAGCAAATTTCTTGCATTATGTGGATACTGGTTTTTATTCGAATACAATTTTTCATCGTGTTATTCCTAACTTCATGATTCAAGGCGGTGGATTTACGCGTACGTTATCTCAAAAAATTACAGGCGCTGAAATTCGCAATGAAGCAGCGAATGGTTTAAAAAATGAGCGTGGTACCATTGCGATGGCGCGAACAGGTGTAGTCGATAGTGCCACCAGCCAATTTTTTATTAATCATGCAAATAATAAGTTTTTAGATCATCGATCAAAATCAACACAGGGCTATGGTTATGCGGTTTTCGGTCGTGTAACATCAGGAATGGATGTTGTTGATGCTATTGCAACGGTTTCAACGGGTAGAAAAAAAGGGATGAGCGATGTGCCACGCAATCCCGTAATGATTCAAGCGATTGAGCGACGGGATAAAGATTAGCACGTCGTACGGCTCAACGCGGACTAAGAGGCCTTTTATGACCACAATCCGCATCATGACCTACAATCTGCATGGTTGCAGTGATTCAAAAGCGCTGTACCAAACGGTAGAAAATAATGGGGCAGATTTAATTGCATTGCAAAATGTAACAAATCTGCCCCTTTGTCATAATTTGGCTGACCGTTTTGGTTATACGCTTTATGTCAATGAGCAAACCGAAACATCATTGTTTCTTGTTCTTCTGGCAAAATATCCTGTTAAAATTTTTAATACCTACGATTTACACGATAATGCCTACTGCATGTATTCAGAACATACACTAGGTGATTGTCGTTTTAACCTACTTAATGTTGTCCTAAAAGGGGGATTTTTTAAGCGACCTGAACAGATTCGAACTTTATTAGATCTGGATGTTTTGAAATCTACACGACTTCAGTTTCCCTCTGTTGTTGTTGGAGATTTTTTCGATAGTGTGTGGATTACAAGTCATTTGTCTTTTCAAAAATTGTTTATCCGATTATCACCAACTTTATTCCGTGGAACCTACCCCTCTTTTTTTCCTGTTTTTAGTCGTGATCGAATTTATGCCAGTGAGCAGGTTAAACTTCAGACCGTTATGATCGACCGAAGTCGTTGTGCGCGTGATGCTACCCTACATCTGCCAACAATCGTCGATGTCGAAATACAGGACAATCGCAACTTGGTCAAAGACACTGGTACCATTCAATCGCAAATGAATGTGGCTCCGAGCTCTTTGTAGGCTGTGGATAACATTGTGTATAAAGTTGATAACCTAAGTTTTTAATCTGACGAGAAGTGGGATAATGGCAAAAAAATCGCAGCAGAAAATCGTGATGGCAACACTTGAGCAGCTAAATCAACTCTATTCTGATGCTCAGTGTTCGCTTAACTTTTCAACCCCATTTGAGTTACTAGCCGCGACAATTATGTCCGCTCAAGCGACAGATGTACGAGTTAATATTGTTACGGAGCAATTGTTTAAACAGTACTCGTCCATCGAAGAGTATGCCAAAGCGACTCCTGAAGATGTTGCTGAAGTGATTAGAACTGTGGGTTGTTTTCGTAATAAAGCTCGAAGTATTGTTGAGTCGGCTCAAATTATTTGCGCCCGTTATAATGGTGCGGTACCGCAAACAATGAACGACTTAGTGACTTTACCAGGAGTCGGACGCAAAACAGCAAATGTGGTGTTGAGTAATGCTTTTAATGTTGCTGGCTTTGCGGTAGATACTCATGTAAAACGGGTTGCTTTTCGGCTTGGTTGGACGAAAAAGACCGAACCAGAAAAAATCGAAAAAGAGTTGTGCGACTTAATACCTGCAAATATGTGGGGGCATACTTCTCATGTGCTCATTTATCATGGACGAGCCATCTGTAAGTCACGTAAACCGTTGTGTGAATTGTGCCCTATCGAAAAACACTGTGCAAAATGTTTGTGAATGCTTTTTGCTGGCTTAAAAATGGTCTGTATTAAACGAAGTGCTCCCCAATTATATCAAGTATGATTGGGGAGCACTTTTTTGTGTAGGAGCGATTTTGGTTAGCTGTTAATCCAGACGGAAAAAATCTTGCGGCTTGAGTTTTTCTTCATCAAGAGCATAACGTGTTGGAGCTGTACCTGGGGCAAACATCTCTATGTGTGCGGTAACGCTATCCTCAGGCTCAAGTAAGCCAGACTTAGGGTCGATAGGATGAAACTCAATGTTGTCAGGAATTGGAAAATTTTCTTTTGGCAGTTGTTTAATTGCCTGTTTCATAAAAGCTACCCATGCTGGAGCAGCAGCTTTTGAACCCGTTTCGTTTTTACCAAGGTATCGTTCCTGATCATAACCAACCCATGAAATTGTTACCAGTTGTGGAATATAACCAGCAAACCAAGCATCTTTAAGGTTATTTGTCGTACCCGTTTTAGCTGCAGCAGGACGATTGAGAGCTTTTGCTCGCCACCCTGTCCCTTTTTGCACGACACTTTCTAGCATGTTGGTAATTAAGCAAGCTGTTTGTTTTGATATAACGCGCTGGCGTTCAAGGCGAATCAGTTTCTGATCGGCAGCTAAGCCATGTGGAAAATCTGCAGGGTCGATGGATTGTAAAATTCGTCCATTACGGTCAGTAATATGGGTAATGTAGTTAGCTGCAGTTTTAACACCACCGCTGGCAAAAACAGAGTATGCGGTGGCTAATTCAACAGGGGTTACTGCACTGGAACCGAGGGCCATGGTTAGGTCGCGGTTTAGTGGGGATGTGATACCGAGTTTGTTCAAATAACGCGCTGTGTAGCCGATACCAATTTTGTTCAAAAGTTTAATGGTGATGATATTATATGAATGGGTCAGAGCTTTCCGTAGCGAGGTAGGTCCTGAAAATTTATTGCCATAATTCTTTGGCTTCCATTCACGCTCTTCACCATCGGCTGTCTTATCTTTGTAGATTAGTGGAGTGTCGAGGATCACTGATGCTGCGGTATAGCCTTTGTCGATGGCAGCGGCATAGATAAGTGGTTTAATCGCTGAACCTGGTAAGCGGTTTGATTGCAAAACACGGTTAAATTGGCTGGTTGCAAAGTCATAGCCACCAACCATGGCTTTAACAAAACCTGTATCGGGGTCCATGGCGAGCAGTGCACCTTGAGCTAACGGTTGCTGAAATAGGTCAACGTTGACGGTTTGTTCATCGATATTGAGAACTTTGACCAAAATCACAGAACCAATACTGATGATGGTTTCATGACGACCCTCTTGTTGAATAATTGGTTCAGTCGTCGCAGGTATAACGGTAATTGGTCCCGCCCAAGCAATTTTTTTACGGGTAATTGTGGTTGAAAATGGACCAATTTGCAAAGCTAAGTCGTTCTCTGTACTGCCTGTGATAATTGCCTCAACAATTTGACCAACCTTAAGGGGGGTCTTTTTCAGCTGAACTTCTTGTTCCTGTAGCGCTGTAATTGCATCTTGTTCGCTTAGTTTGCGAACAACGCCACGATATCCTTGACGTTTGTCGTGATTATGTAGGTTTTGTCGAACCGCTTCTTGAGCCGCTTGTTGCATAGCAAGATTCATTGTGGTGTGGACTTGTAGACCACCAGTGTAGAGGACTTTTCGACCATACTCTTGTTCAATATAGCGGCGAACTTGTTCAGAAAAATAACCTGTGCCGGCGGCAGAATTATCCGCGCGAGGATGAATTTCTAGCACTGTTGCGTAAGCGTTTTGAGCTTGCTGATCATCAATATAGCCATTAGCAATCATTCGCCGTAATACATAGAGTTGACGATCTTTGGCCCGCTTGTAGTGGCGATAAGGTGAATAGCGACTCGGAGCTTGAGGTAGTCCTGCTAAAATACTGCATTCGGCGAGAGTGAGATCTTCTACATTTTTATCAAAATAATTTTCTGACGCCGCTTGTACGCCATAGGCACCATGACCAAGATAGATTTGATTGAGATATAGATATAAAATTTCTCTTTTAGAAAAGCGTTGTTCCATGCGCCAAGCAAGTATCGCTTCTTTAAATTTTCGCGAGAATTTACGCTCAGGCGTTAATAGCAGACTTTTTGCCACTTGCTGAGTGATGGTACTACCACCTTGAACGATACCACCCGCTTTGATGTTTTTAAGGGCAGCACGAAAAATTGATATGATATCTATCCCTTGATGTTCAAAGAAGTTGGAATCTTCAGCGGCGACAAATGCCTGAATTAACCGTTGTGGCATATTGGTTACAGGAACAACAATACGTCGTTCTTCATAGAATTCAGCAATAGTTTGACCATCTTCACTGTAAACACGTGTAATCGCGGGCGGTTGATAGTCTGCTAGCGTTTCGAGTTGCGGCAGTGTACGGGCAACGTAAAAATAAGCACCTGCAAGCCCTGATAGCGCAACGACTCCACCAGCAAGGGTTAGCCAAGCTAGCCAGCGGATAATTTTTAAAAATATTGTCATCTAAAGTAAACTCAGTGTTCAGGTTAGTTACTCAACGGTAACGCTTTTAGCTAGATTTCGTGGCTGATCGACGTCGGTTCCCTTAAATACGGCCACATGATACGATAACAGTTGCAATGGAATTGAGGTGATGATTGGCATTAAATCATCGCAAATTGTGGGGATACGAAATGCAACATTTGAGGCAGCGAGTAAGCTGGGACAATTCGAATCACTAATTGAGATGATCTGTCCACCCCGTGCGCGTACTTCCTCCATGTTGGAGATCACCTTTTCATGGGTTTCATTGATTGGAGCGATGACAACAACTGGAAGTTCTTCATCAATAAGAGCGATTGGACCGTGCTTCATCTCACCTGCGGGGTATCCCTCAGCGTGAATGTAAGAGATCTCTTTGAGTTTAAGAGCGCCTTCCAAGGCGATGGGATATTGGTTACCACGACCAAGGTAGAGAAAATCGTGTACGTGAATAAATTGTCGCGCTGCTTTCTCAATTTCGCCATCGAGTTCGAGCGTCTCTTCGAGTTTGCGAGGAAGCGTCAACAGTTCGCTGATCAGTTCTTGTACTTTGTCGGTGGCAAGAGCTTGACGAGACTGTGCGAGATGGAGAGCAAACAGGAATAAGGCAACTAATTGTGTCGTAAAGGCTTTGGTTGATGCGACACCAATTTCAGGCCCAGCGTGTGTGTAGATCACCCCTTCACTTTCACGCGCAATCGATGATTCGACAACGTTGCAAATTGCGACCACTTTGCCGCCGCGATCATGAGCTTCGCGTAGGGCTGCAAGGGTGTCCGCCGTTTCGCCACTTTGACTTATAACCAATGTTAACGTCTTGTCGTTGACCAACGGTTGTCGGTAGCGAAATTCGCTGGCGATATCCACTTCAACAGGGATCCGTGCATGTTTTTCAATGAGAAACTTACCCACTAAGGCAGCGTGCCACGATGTGCCACAGGCGACAATATAGAGGCGTTCAAGTTTACTTAACTCTTCTACATTGAGATTAAGCTCGTTGAGTAAAATAGCACTTTTATCCTCGATAATGCGCCCAGCAATGGTGTCGGCAATGGCGCGTGGTTGCTCATGGATCTCCTTAAGCATAAAATGGCGGTAACCACCCTTTTCGGCCATTGTTGGGTTCCAAGTGATGGTTTTTATCTTGGTTTCTACGGCATCACCAGCAAGGGTTGTGATCTGCATAGTTGAGCGGGTGAAGGTGGCCATTTCACCATCGTTTAAGAAAACCATATCGCGGGTATGTGAAAGCATCGCTGGAATGTCAGAGGCAACAAAGAACTCCCCCTGCCCTTGACCAATAACTAGAGGCGACCCCGCCTTCGCTGCAATTAATTGATCGGGATGTTGATCACTTAGAACTGCAATGGCAAAGGCTCCATGGAGCTGATGTAGCGTGTCTCGGACTGATTGCTCAAAGTCTTTGCCAGCCTTAAAGTGATCTTCAATCAAGTGTGCAATGATTTCGCTGTCGGTCTCTGAACTGAAGTTGTGACCACATTCCATTAGCTGTTGCTTGAGTTGCAGGTAGTTTTCAATGATACCGTTGTGAACAACGACAAAACCACCAGCTCTATGTGGGTGAGCATTCAGTTGCGAGGGTTTTCCGTGAGTGGCCCAACGGGTGTGACCAATTCCCAAGCTACCAAATAGCGGACTTGTTTTTAAGCGCTGTTCAAGGTTTGCCAGCTTTCCTTCAGCTCTTTGGGTGTCGATTTGGCCCTTGTTTAGGGTTGAAATTCCTGCTGAGTCATAGCCGCGGTACTCAAGACGGCGAAGTCCTGCTAATACGACTTCGACTGCTTGCTGATCACCAATATATCCTACAATTCCACACATATATAAAGTTTGACTCCTAGAAGGTATGGGGAGAGATCACGTGTTACGTTATTTTTTATTTCGTTTGCG
>Ga0193955_1001422_pt1 | contig 11342 bp, 8 predicted proteins | sample BB_6_MG_FD_140343 | JGI IMG/M metagenome (GOLD analysis project Ga0193955, IMG submission 140343) | Microbial mat bacterial communities from the Broadkill River, Lewes, Delaware, United States - BB_6_MG | ecosystem: Environmental > Aquatic > Freshwater > River > Microbial mats | place: USA... | reverse complement strand
CTGCTTATCAATCATGACTTTGTTTTTAAAAAACATTTTCTTTAACGCCAGGTAATTGCGTTTTCCGATATTAAAAAAACCGTTTTGATCAAGAATTTCGGCACCGCCGGCGACAAAAATTTTAATCCTGGGTTTTTTTGCGCCCAGTGCGTATGCCGCTTTAAACAGGCGGGGGATGCCTGTGTCGGCAAACATATAAGGTTTTTTTGCGGCTTTTTCTTTATCAATGCCGGATTCGGGAAGCATGTAGTGCAAAATTCCACCAGCCCTTACGACCGGATCATAGATCACAAGCCCTATGCATGACCCAAGAGAGTAGGTGACCACAGCATCTTCGGGATTATTGCTTACTTTCATATCAGCAACGCCGACAATTTGTTTCATCTATTCATGTCCTCATCTCTTTTTTTGTCGTCGAAGTTTCCTATTTTTTTGAGACAATGGAAAAGATGCCGTGGACATCCAGGATCAGTCCGACTTTTCCGTCAGCCAGAATCGCCCCGCCGGCAATCCCCTGGATATCATCCATATTTCCACCCAGATTTTTAATGACATACTCGTCTTTGCCTAAAAGCTCATCAATCAAAAAGGCGCGCCGTTCTTCCTTTGACTCCACGACGACAACCAGGCTTTCTTCCACGGATTTGAGATGGGTGCTCGTTTCATACACCTCATTTAACCGAATCAAGGGCACGAGCCGCCCCCGGTCCTTAACCATTTCTCCTTTTCCTTCTACGGTGAAATATTCACCGGCTGCCGGCCTGAACGCTTTTTGAATGGCGATGGTTGGAATTACATAACGTTCATCGTCCACCCTGACCAGCATACCGTCAATAATGGCCAGCGTCAGGGGCAGACTGATGATGAATCGGGAGCCGGCCCCTTTTTCGGATTCAATGTTCAAATGGCCGCGAAACCTTTCAATTCCCTCTTTGACCACATCCATGCCCACGCCCCGGCCGGATATATCGGTAATCTGATTTGCGGTTGAGAATCCGGGCGAAAGAATTAAACTGAAGACTTGGGCATCGGTCATTTGCTCATCACCGGTAATCAGGCCGGTTGAGGTGGCCTTTTTCATTATTTTTTCTCTGTCCAGTCCTTTGCCGTTGTCCTCGATTTCTATGACAATATTCCCGCCTTTATGATAGGCGCGAAGATCAATGTTTCCCTGTTCGGGTTTCCCTTTTTCCCTTCGCTCCTCCACAGATTCAATTCCGTGATCACAGGCATTTCTGATCATATGCACCATGGGTTCATACAGGGCATCCACTACATTTCTATCAATTTCGGTCTCTTCTCCGGTCATGGTCAGGTTGATCTGTTTACCCGATTTTCGGGATAAATCCCTGACCAGACGGATCATTTTCATGAATGTGGCTTTAATAGGGATCATGCGCATGGACATGGCGATATTCTGCATATTGTTCACAATCTGCCCCAATTGTGAAACGGTCTGGCTCAAGGCGGAGTTTTCCATGGTCTGCTGTCGCAGCATGGACTGGGCAATTACCAGTTCTCCGGCATAATCCACAAGATCGTCCAGTTTTTGGGTGCTTACTTTTACCTGGGAATCAAGCCGTCGTTTAACCGTTGACTGCTCCATTAAGGCCGAGGCGACCTGGGCCGGCGCCACCTTTTTATCTTCGATCAGAATTTCGCCGAATTTCTTTTCCGGATGCTTTTTCTGGATTTCCAGGGCTTCTTTAACATCCTGTTCTTTTAAGTCATTTTTTCTGACGAGAATTTCACCCAAAGGCTCTTTTTCCCCTTTGGTCAAAGAGATCTGAAGCCGTTTAAGTTTGTCCCTGAGGATTTCCACATCTATGTGACTGTCATCCTGCCGGTAACCGCTTTCAAGACCCTGTTTTGTATTTTCGATGAGCTGTTTTAACAAATCAACAGATTCAAGAACGGCATCTGTGGCCGAATGGTTGATCGTAAAATCTCCGCTTCTGGCGCTGTCCAGAAGATTTTCAGTGGCATGGGACAGACGGTTGATTTTATCCAAAGATAAAAATCCGGAGACGCCTTTTATGGTGTGAAAGGGCCGGAAAATATCGTTGATGATATCGGCATTGCCCGGATCCTGCTCTAATTCTATTAATGAGACCTCGATGCTGTTCAGGTTATCTTCTGCCTCTGATATAAAATCGGTCAGGATTTCAATATCATCCTCGGATAGTTTTTCGGGGGCACCATCATTGTGTTCAGGTTCAGGCTCAGGATTTAAATCAAGCTCGTCTTCCGTGCATTCATAGGAATTTTCATCGCACGATTCCGTGGCGGTTAAGTGTTCTTCTAAAAGTTCAAGAACATCAGAGTAGTCAAAGGTAAAGGGCTCATGTCTCTTTAAGTGGCTTAATATGGATTTTAACAGTACAACGCCTTCTTCAACCGGCTTTGTATTGCTCGCACAGCTTAGATCCATCTTTTCCATATATTGCTTACATAGCTTGGAAATATCATAAAACGTAGATGGCTCAATGGTTTGGGAAATGTTGATAAGGCCATCTACATTATGAATCATCTCTTCTATCTCATGTTCTTTTCCCGGGCAGAAACCGGCGATAAGCATTGACAGTTCATTTAATTTTTCCTCTAATTCTTTGTATCCGCCGTTTTGATCTTGGGATTGTTCTGGATTAGATGACGTATCACTTTGTTTTTGATTCATATTTTTCATTTTTGCACTGAAATCTGAAACAATCATGTCAAGATTTGACAGCAGGCTGTTTTCAACCGGGGGACCTCCTTCGATTATGGAGTCAATAATGTGCCTGGCCTTGATAATTTGCGCAGCCTCTGACGACAGTTCCAATGATTTGCATTGGGCATGTATGCTCTTGAGAATGGGCAACAGCGTCTTGATTGATTCCGGCTGCTCCGGATCAAACAGGATCAGTTCTGATGCCAGCCGTTCTGTCATTTCGATTATGTGTTCATAAGACATTGGCTTTTCCAAATTTTAAAAGTTCTCGTCAAATTTTCTAAAAATGCCGCCGGCACCGGGTCGGGAAGACAGTCTTCCCGACCCGCTCTGCGCCTTAATTTAATCACATTAAAAGTCTTCAAAACTTTCGTCGTCATCAAAGGGGATGACCTGCTCGGGACGACTTGAATTCTGGTGCTGATCCCTGGATTTCGATTTATGCATTGTTTTGCTTGGGATGCTTTTAGGTGCAGGTTTCGAGGCGTGATAATCGCCCATATTGCGACCGGCGTTGCTTCTACCGGTAACCAGCAGCACAAGGTTGTCAACATACTCTTTTAGTTGTTCGGCCTGGGCGCTCATCTCTTCTGCTGCTGACGCCGACTCTTCGGCATTGGCCGCATTTTGCTGAACAACCCGGTCCATTTCACTGATGGCATTGTTGACCTCTTCAATTCCATTGGATTGTTCGGTTGATGCCACAGAAATTTCTGAGACCAAAGAACCGACTTTGGCCGAGGTCTCAGCCACTTTTGAAAATGCTTCACTGGTTGATGATACGATATCGGAACCGTCGTTTACCTTTTTGACCGTATCTTCTATCAGTGCCGCCGTGTCTTTGGCGGCATCCGCCGCGCGCATGGCAAGGTTCCTGACCTCATCGGCAACCACGGCAAAACCTGCACCGGCTTCACCGGCCCGGGCGGCTTCCACGGCAGCGTTTAATGCGAGCAGGTTGGTCTGGAAGGCAATTTCATCAATGGTTTTTATTATTTTCGATGTTTCCTCTGAGGCCTTGGAGATATCTTCCATGGACCGGGTTAATTCACCCATGGACTGGCTGGCTGTATTTACAACCACATTGGCGTCTTTCATTAATCCGTCAGCATTATTTGAATTTTCGGCATTTTTCTTGGTCATGGACGACATCTCTTCCATGGATGAAGAGGTCTCTTCAATGGAGGCGGCCTGCTGTGATGCGCCTTCTGCCATGGACTGACTGGAGGTGGAAACCTCCCCGGATGCCGCCGCCACCTGCACGGCACCTTCGTTAAGGCCGGCTATGATTCTGTTAATGGGTTTTGTAATGCTGCGTGTGATAAAAATTGCCGAAATAATACCAACGATGAGCGCGATGATCAGTCCGATAATCATGAGAATAGATGCACTTGATAGCGACTGTACTGCATCCTTGGCAATGTCGTTGGTGGCACCCATTCCGGCATTGGCCATAGTTTCGCATGCCTCAACGACTCTGTTGCCGGCGTCCAGGCGTTTAACCGCTATGTCCTGTAGGGTACTCCAGTTTTGAAGAAAGTTTTTCATAGCGGCCTGATAGGTTCGACTGGCTTGAGCAACAATTTCTATCCGCCTTAAGTCTTCGGGCATCCGGGTGATTTTTTCCAATTCTTCAAACTTGCGATTTATGTGTGAAAAATTATCCAACGCGACATTCAAGACTTCAGGGCTTCTCAATGCCTGGGATTTAAAAGCCCCTATTCGTGCTTCATTTCCAAGTGTAATAATGTCATTTACTAAGGTGATTTTTGCATTTCTTTCCAGCATATCTATATTTAACTTTTCGTGCTGTCCCTCAAGAAACGCATCACAATTAGACACATAGATCCCGGCCGCTTCATCCATCTGGACCCTATATCTGTTCAGCACTCTTTGATCTGCCAGGTTGCTACGGCTAAACTCCATCATGAATCGTTCCACCGCTTTTTGGTAGGTTTGGGCTGCAGATTGAATGGATTTAATCCTTTGGATATCTTCCCCATCATGGACTATAGCCCTTAAATCACTTAGGGGCTCGGCAACATCGTCCAATAGTGAAATTGCTTTTTTCATAAGATCTGTATCGTTGGTGGCCTGGGCTTTAAAATTGGTAACCCTGACGCTGGAACCGATATGAACAAGATCCGTGGCAAGTTTGACCTTCTGCTGACGGTCATTGAGATCTAATTGGAAGTTTTCATTCTGATTGGCTAAAAATTCAGACGCATTTGACATGTACTTCTGGGCTGACTCATCCAATGTTTGTCTAATGGAGGACAGCTTTGTATTGGTATCAGCAGTCTGCTGTATCAGGCCTTTATAAACTTCAACGGCTTTGGATGCGTTGTCTATCTCAGCTTTAAGCTTTTTTAAATTTTTAGATTTTTTATCAAGTTCACGTGCCTTTTCCAGGGCCATGTCAACGGAATCCATTGCCGCCTGGCTTAGGTCATAGAACTTTTTATCTTCCGTTAACCCATATCCTCTCATTTCAAGCATCACTTGACCGGCCGCATCTCTTAATTCCATGGCAATGGTCACTTCCGGTAAATATTCATTGGCCAGCATCGTACTTTTTGTCTCTACGGTTCGCATGTTCACAACTGCCATTAAACCAAGGGCAACGGCAATGATGATCAATACTGCAAATCCATAAGTAATTTTTAATCCCAGACTTACGTTTTTCATCTTAGACTCCTTTATTGTTTTTAAACCTTGTATCTATGAAACATTTTGAATGGCAGCCATTTCGTCGGACGAAAGGACTTTATCTATATTTAAAAGGATTTTAACGCCCCCATCCTGTTTGGCCATGCCAAGGATATATCTTGTATCCAGTTTGGTCCCAAACGCCGGAGTTTCCTCGATTTCATCTTCTTTGATATTCAAAACCTCTGAGACTGTATCCACCACAATTCCAATTTGAACCGTAGATTCGGCCGCATCAATTTCCACGACAATAATGCAGGTTCTGTCGTTATAAGGTGTCGATTTCATATTAAATTTTGATCTAAGATCAATTACGGGGATTACCTTTCCCCGCAAGTTGATAACGCCTTTGACAAATTCAGGAGTTCTGGGGACAGATGTGATGGGCAGCATACCAATGATCTCTTTGACCTTAAGAATCCCGATCCCGTACTCTTCGGACTCCAAAGAGAACGTGAGATACTTGCCTGTTTTAATGGTCATGTCGGCCACGGCCTTGTTGATGGTGTCAACGTGATCAGTCATCCATTCCTCCTTTAATGCTATATTTTTTATCTGGTACCCTTGTTTTGGAGGGGGGATTGAGTACATCCCTCACCTTTTTAGCCAGAATCTGTTTTGAAAACGGTTTGTTTATAAAATGAACGCCGCTGTCCAGCACACCATGATCTGCGATCACATTGGCGGTATACCCGGACATAAAAAGACATTTAAGGTCCGGGAAATGCTCGGTGAGCGTTCTTGCAAGATCTTTTCCGTTCATTTCGGGCATGACGACGTCTGTGATGAGCATATCAATGGCGACCTCTGGCCCGGTGGCGATTTTAATGGCCTCGCCTGGTGTGGATGCCGACAAAATTGTGTACCCCAGGCGCTCTAACATGAGCCGGGTCAGTCTGATGATGGCGGGCTCGTCCTCCACGAGGAGAATGGTCTCATTGCCAAAATACGCTTCAGGCTGAGTACGGTTTTCATATTTGCAGGGGGCGCTTTGTTGATGCTCGGGCAGATATATTTTAAATGTTGTTCCCTGACCCGGCTCACTGTATACATTGATAAAGCCCTTGTTTTGTTTGACAATACCAAAGACGGTTGATAATCCGAGGCCACTGCCTTTATCTGCATTTTTGGTAGTGAAAAAGGGTTCAAAAATATTTGCCAGGGTCTTTTTTTCCATGCCGACACCGTTGTCGGAGACAATGATCATCACATAATCACCCGGCTGGGTGTCGATGTGATCTTTGCAATATTCATCGTCGAAATGAATATTTGCCGTTTCAATGGTGATTTCACCCACACTTTTAATTGCATCCCGGGCATTCACACACAGGTTTGCCAAAATCTGATCCAGTTGTGAGGGGTCTATTTTAACGGGTTTCAAGGCGTGTTCGGGCAGCCATTTTAAGTCGATATCCTCCCCGATCAGCCGCCTTAACATTTTGAGCATTTCGCTGATAACTTCGTTCAGATCTAACACCTGGGGCTCAACAACCTGTTTGCGGGCAAAGGCCAAAAGCTGTTTGGTCAGCTTTGCCGAACGTTGTGCGGCTTTAAATATTTCTTGTAAATTTTCAGAATATAAGCTTTGGGGATCTATTTCATCCATCAGGATTTCGGTATTACCCAAAATGATGGAGAGCATATTGTTAAAATCGTGGGCCACACCGCCCGCAAGTCTGCCGACAGACTCCAGTTTTTGGGCCTGAAGCAGCTGTATTTTTAATTTTTCCTGTTCGGATTCAACTATTTTTCTTTGTTCGTTTAATTCGACTTGTTCCAATCGTTGGAATGTTATTTCACTGATCATTTCGGTCATATCCAACAAAAATCCCATCGCCGCTTTAACTTTTTTTTTCGACACGACGGGTACTTTCTCAAACGCCCCAAGATATGCGTTTTCGTCAAACCCATATTCTGCGGCCTGGCCCTTGAAAAAAGCAGGGTCCGGTTTTTCAAAAAAGAACTGGCCGCTGAAAAGATTGGCCACATGCACGCCTTTAATTACAATGGGAACCGCCACGTCCACCAGGCCATTGAGGCATTCATAAAAATGATATTTTTCTCCCTGGCTCATTTTATTGGCTAAAACCGTGTCACTGATTTTACATTTTTTTGCCGTTTCGGGATGAATGCGGTGAAATTCAGTGCAAATTTGTCTCCAGCCCGATTTTGACAAAATATTGCCTTTTAGGTCCAGAATCGCAGTTACGAACCCTGTAGTTTGATTAAATCCCTCAAGCAGCGAATTTACTCTTTTAAAATCTATGGAATTTAAAATTTTGTTATCCACATCCATCTTTGATCATATCCCCCAGGCACAATTTATTTTCAGATCCCATATTCATTGGACGATGTTGATACGCTGCTTAAGCGCGATATAAAATTTAATTTATTTAAATGACGTAGAATACTCACTATCCGGTTGCATCGGGAACTATTTGAGAGCAGGTGGTATTCTTTTATGTTTCGGCTATAAAAAAGACTATATCAGCAGGATAATGTTCACAGTTCTATGTTGCCGTGTACGATTTTGAAGAAAAAGAGCCGCTTTTTTATATGCTAACTACCCCAGAATATATTAAGAAAATTGTAAAATAAAGACCTTTTAATGATATTTTTGTCACAATCTTTGCACATGCATAATGTGGAAAAGCAATTTTCTAAATAAACTCTTTTGTTGCGTCTAAAGACATTTGTCAATAATATCAAATGAAACGGCATCGCAAAAAGTTTTCATCTACTGGATTGTGGTGCCGAATCCAACGATTCATATACCTATCTATACGTCTCTATTCGTTGATTGCGCGTTCTATTTTGTGGGTGGGGTTTTACTGGGCCGTTAAATATACCTGCTTTTTCAAAAATAAACAGGAGGGGGCATGGACGATAAAATCATGATTGTTGATGATGATGCGAAAATATTAAAGGCTGTTGAGCGGATTTTCAGGCAGGAACCAATCGAATGTTTTCTGTTTTCGTCTCCGGTTGCTGCATTGAAACAAGCCCGTGACATAGAACCGACAGTTGTTGTTTCAGATCAGAGAATGTCGGAAATGGAAGGTACGATGTTTTTGGAAAAAATGAAGCAGATACTGCCTGCCACAGTCAGGGTGCTCATGTCGGGCTACGCGGATATTGATGCGACCATCAAAGCAATCAATCAAGGTCAGGTCTTCCGATTCATAAAAAAACCCTGGGACACCGAATCCTTTCGATGTGAAATCAGACATGCCGTTCAATACTCAAGACTGCTTAGACGTCTGATACACAGCGATGAAGATCCAGGGGACTTGGGACGAACAGAACGGTTGACCGGGGCGCTTGAAATGGCCGGGGCCGTTTGTCATGAATTCGCCCAACCTGTGCAGATTATTTCCGGGTATTGTGAGATTTTAACTGACGAATTAAGCCGGCACCCCGACGCGTCAGGATTTGAGGAGCCTGTATCCAACATTCTCCAGAGTACGAGACGATTAAAGGGTCTGTTGCTTAAATTTATGGAAGTGCGCAGGTATAAAACCCGCCCCTATCTTTTAAGCAGCAGGATCATCGATATCGAGGCGGCCACGGCGGAAATAGATTCCGATTAACCCAAATACAGCGTGTGGTTGTCGTTACACTTTGGAATAATATTCTTTACCTTATTAAAAATACAGGGAAATGTTGCCTTGCAAACGATTTTAAAACTTTATATACTACAGTTTCAGACAGACGGTTGTTAAAACATGGTCTTTTCATAATGTCTGATAATTGAGCCGTCTATTCTGCCGTGCAGTTGTGATATCAAATTAAATACATACAGTCTTTCAAGTGCGAATATGGGAATTTTTCATATATACAATACTTTGCATTTTGTACTTAAATAATTAAACGGATGGGCCTGGGTTTGATATGTTGAATGATGATGGGCAGTTAAAAGTATCATACGACACGGGGTAAGAAAATCTTCAACGCTTTTTTAAGAACCGGAAGGTACGTATGGACGAGAAAATAACATTAAGAACACTGGATCAATTGATTCAGTTGGAAGCAAAAGCGATCCGGACATATGACCTGGCACTTGAAACCGTAACCGATTCTGATATCCGCAGGCAGCTTGAAAATTTAAAAGTCCGGCATACACGCCATGCCGAGCAGTTAAGCATTGAAGTACTCAAGATGGCCAATGAAATGATTGCCGAACACTGGGATGCCATAACGTCTGCGGCACTTCGTAAAGGGTGTCCGGACGCAGAACATGCGATTCGAATCGTTGCAAACGGCTGAACCCGACGCTTTATTTCACCTATAATTTTATCTGCTATCCGCGTACCGGCCAGACGAAAAAGTCGGCATCCGCCTTGTAGCCCACCCCGATATAGCCGTCACGGGTATACAGGGTCCAGGCATAGGCCGGTTCATATACACTGGTGGTGGATGTCCAGTAAAAATCCTGAATCTGTTCAAAACATTCCGCCCCGCCAATGGCCGGGGAATGCCGGGACAGCGCCACCAGACTCTCAAGTTCCCGGACATTGGGCATCCGCCAGTCACTAAGCCCCTCCGCCTGTTCCCGGTTCAGTTGATGGATTGTCTCCAGGGCCCGGGTCCATGTAACCGCTCGGCCTGTGGCATCAGCCTTGCGCATCCACCACAGACCTGTCTGTTTATCCAGGACAACCCTATTTTCCGTCTGGAACCTTTCGTCCTGATTCATGTCTGTTTCCAGCATCTGCTTATGGCCTGTTCCATTATCAAGGGTATGAACCGGCCAGACCATGGCCGATTGGTGCTTCATCCCCCTGACAACCCGTCCGCCGCCGGCATGGATATTCCAGGCCTGAGCCGGCAGTCGGGCACAGGCATCACTGGTCCAGTAATACCCGTTAAAAATATTTTCAAACAGATCTGCGTGGACAATGGCAGGATTAATGTCCGTATGACTGACCAGTAGAAACAGCTCACAGCGCCGGGGCAGGCGCCAGTTGTCTCGGCCTGCAAATTTTTCTTGGTTCAGGTCTGCGACAAAATCAAACGCCTCCTGCCATGATAATGGAAAATCACTCAAACCGGCGTTTTTAGACCAGACAAGGCCGCTTGCGCAGTCTGTTACCGTGTCCTGGTCGATACTGAAACGGGGGGCCGGCCAAGGTGTTCCGCTTTGGATTTCCCCATCCTGGCCTGAATTCTTACACGCTGTTTGATCACCAGTGCTGTTCCAGCATCTATTTTGACCGGTTTGGAAAGGTTTTGCCATTTCTTATTCCACTTTTTCATTGATCCTGCTCAATCAATTGCCTGTATGTCATTTTCTGAAAGAAGGTGAAGGTGCGTTTTTTCGTCAAACAGATTTGAGGCACAAAAAGTTTTTTGGGCTGAACTGCTTATACATTCGCGGTTTGAGGCGACTAAAACAAGCCTGAAGCGGTTAAAGTTTTTATCGTTCCTCTCTGTTACGCCTGATTCCATCGCCTGGATAATTGTTTTTGATACATCGTCTTCAGAATCAACATTAACGATATAGACCAGCAATCGGTCCCCAACGTTAATCCGGCCGTCCCAAACGTCGCTTTGGTTTTTTTCATAATCTATTTTTTTAAATACATCCTCAGGGCAGCCGCAGCCCAGAGTATGTTGAATAAATTTTTTTAATTCATGATAGTTTCCCATTTTATCCTCATATTAAAAAGCAAGCGGAACCGGATTTGATTAAATGTTAATGAAACAGCTATAAAATTATTAACATCTTCTGAAAGGCCCGGCAAATTTTTTCCCCGGATACTTTGCAATTTCAGCATAAACATTCTAAATTGCATGGCGTTATTTAGCAGCGGATTTGAGACTTTCTAATACACAAGGATTGAGACGGTATAAATATGACAAATCAAAATGAATGGACAAAATCGAATTGGAAAAATTACACGGCCCTTCAACAGCCCAAGTG
>Ga0193955_1001421_pt1 | contig 11343 bp, 9 predicted proteins | sample BB_6_MG_FD_140343 | JGI IMG/M metagenome (GOLD analysis project Ga0193955, IMG submission 140343) | Microbial mat bacterial communities from the Broadkill River, Lewes, Delaware, United States - BB_6_MG | ecosystem: Environmental > Aquatic > Freshwater > River > Microbial mats | place: USA... | reverse complement strand
TGGGAAGATAGAGATATCATGCTAGCTACTATATCTCTAAATGTAGCAAATGCAGATCTTAAACCAGCAATGCTTTTTACTGGTACAATTCATGCAAGAGAGTGGATAGGAAATCAGCTTGCTGTTTCTTTTATAGAGTATCTTTTAACTAACTACCAGTCTTCACCTAAAATTATAAAAACATTGACTAATAATACATTGTATATAGTTCCTTGTCTTAATCCAGATGGATTTGAATTTAGTAGAAAACATTTTTCATTTTGGAGAAAAAATAGAAGAGATAATGGTGATGGAACATTTGGTGTAGATTTAAATAGAAATTTTTCTGTCGGATACCAAAAATCAACAGATACTGCTTCAAATGTATATAGTGGTCCTAAGCCATTTAGTGAACCAGAAACTAAAGCTATGAAAGAGTTTGTTGATAGTAAAGACAACATCACTATAGCTTTAGATTATCATAGTCAAGGAAATGTATTTTTCCCAGCACATAAATTCAATCATGAAGAGGAGATAGAGGGGACTGACCTTAATACTCTTTGTGCAAATATGAACTATGAGATTGCTAAAGTAACTGGTAGAAAATACGGTATTCATAGAGGTAAACCACCTACAAAACTTATAAGTGGTAGTGGTAGAGAATATTATTACTCACGTGGAATTATGTCTGCTGTTGTTGAAGTAGGAACAAGAAATATTCCAGATTTTATGCAAAATATGCAAGAGAGTATTGATGAAAATATACCCGCACTTTTAAGAACATTTGGAGAGGCTCAAAACTATTCAAAAAATGCTCCAAAAAGGGTGGAAAACTTTCATATAGAAACTTATAGTTCACATGAAGTAACTTTATCATGGGATTATGAATCTACAAGAGATGTTTATTTTCAAATATTTAGAAATACGGATGAAAAAGAGTCGTGTACAGAAGCAAATTTAATTTGTGCAACTTACAATACAACTTTTACAGATAAACAACTACAAAGTGGAACAAACTATTTATATTATATTAGATGTATTAATAATCTTACAAAAGTAAAATCACCTTTTGCTCCAAAAGTAAAAATAAAAACATTACTTGAAATGGATGAGTTTAGTAAAACAATTTTTCCAGCACCTTCAGAAGTAGGGTATGTTGCAAGTAAACTTATTGAAACCAATAGAAAACATTTTGGGCTTAACTCTTTATTTATAGGAGTAAATGAAAATAAAGGTACAAGTTATGGAGTGATGCAGTTTAATCTTGAGGGTATTCCTACAAATGCAATTATAAAAGATGCAAGAATCTCTTTATATCCTCTGAATCGTGTAAATGCAAAAATTGAAAAATATGGGGAGTGGTCTATATCATTTGTTGATCAAGATAGCGTGCCTGAGATATATGATTATGCTCAAATAGATAATGCTGAGATAATAGAAACTTTAGGACAAAGTATCCCTTCTGAGAAACTAACACAAGGTATTTGGAGTCATTGGGATTTAAATAGTGTAGAAAGAGAGATATTAGAAACACAACTTAAAGAGAAAAAAGTATTGTTTAAAATATCAGGACCTACAGAGTTACCAGAGGGTAGAGATAGCCAAATGATGATGTTTGATTTAGGATATGGTAACTTTGGTGGTGGTATTCACTATAGACCAAGCATAGATATAAAATATACAATTCCAAGTCAAAAAATAGAGATAGAATCATTAACAACAACGACTATTAGTGAAAATAACATAGAAGATGGTATTCTTAAATGTGGGTATGATGAAAATAATAATAAAGTATATGGACTTATGGAATTTGATCTACATAACCTTCCAAATCCAAATGAAACAATAATTACTGATAGTTATATACAGATTAAAAACAAAAGTGGAACAAAAACGAAACAAGATATTCGATATAACGTTGAATTTGTAGATATTGAAGAGAGTTCATTTGAGGCGATTCAAAATAGAGATAGAATTGAATTTATAGGATATGAAGTAAGCCGATCAGATCTACAAAAAAATAAAACTCATAAATTTATATTTGATCATTATTCAAAACTTGCATTGGAAAATGTACATAAAGAGAATGGTTTAGCGAAGTTTATAATTCGACCAACTTATTCTGATATTAAAAATCATATTGTCGAGTGGTATGGAAAAGATACCATGGATAGTGTTAAACTAGTAGTAAACTATATTAAAAGAAGAAGAGAGCCAGTTGAAAGTATAACAAATTTAAAATGTATTATAGAGAATGATAAAGTAAAGCTGACTTGGGTAAATCCGACAACTGAAGAATTTGTAGGAGTTTATGTTGTAAGAAATAGATTTCATATACCTAAAAATCATCTAGATGGTGATAAAATATATGCAGGGAAAGATAACTATACTTATGATGATTTTGGAAATAAAAATATTGAAAAATATTATGCTGTATTTACATATGATAATGTTCCAAATTATAGTGAACCTATTGTAATAGGGCATTTAAAAGAGGAGATTATTGACGATGTTACAAAAATTTAAAACATATTTTCCAAAAATCAAAAAATCGGCTTGGATTGCACCTAGTGCTGATGTGATAGGTGATGTAAAAGTAGGTAAAGACAGCTCTATTTGGTTTGGTTGTGTAGTAAGAGGTGATGTAAATAAAATAAGAATAGGAAAGAGAACAAATATTCAAGATTTATCAATGATTCATGTTACACATGATGAACCAGAGTGTAACTTAGAAGGAAATCCTACTATTATTGGAGATGATGTAACTATAGGACATAAAGTCATGTTGCATGGCTGTGTAATTGAAAATAAATGTTTGATTGGTATGAGTGCTACAATTTTAGATGGTGCTGTTATAGGTGAGGGAAGTATTGTGGGGGCAAACTCATTAGTAACTTCAAATAAAATATTTCCACCAAGAAGTTTAATTATGGGTAGTCCTGCAAAAGTTGTAAAAAGTCTAGATGAAAATGAAGTAATAGCTTTAAAAAAACATGCTAGACTTTACATAGATTATAAAAATGATTATAAAAACTCATAAACATTTTGCATCAAAAGGAAATTAATTTTTTCCTATGATGTAAAATACATTTTTATTTTCAAATTGTTTTAATTCAACGTTATATTTATTACTCCAATGTTCTATCTCTTCTAAAAATTCTTGTTTTATCTCTTCACTCTCTGCATCTTCACATTTTATTTTAAAATAAGATTCTTTATTTGATAATGCTACATAAGCATGCATATGTTTTAGTTTATCATTCAAACTAATAATATGTTTTGAGAAGCTATCAAAATTCTTTGTATTTTTAATATTTTTTTCTATTTGTTTTAAACTCGCTTCTGTTTTACCAATTTCAAGCTGTGATGCGATTACTTCTGGAGTTATCTCTAAATTCATTTATATAGTTTCCTTTTGTGTTATTTACTACTTTATTTTATCTAAAAAAAGACTAAATAAAAGTTAAAATACTATAGAGATAGATAACCAAGTAACTTGGTAATGTGAAATAGTAACGCTATTTTTATCAATACTTATAAATTACTTTTATTTATACTTTAATGAGATATTTTTAACAGGCTCTTTGTTATAATCCAACTAATTAATTTAAGGATTTTCCTATGATGTTACAAGAACTCGACAAGAAATATACAATCAAAACAAAAGTAATAATACTTATTGTATCTTCACTACTGCTACTTTCAACTATTATTGCAAGTTTAAGTATTTATGAAGCTACGCAAGGTTCTCTAAAGCAGAGTTATTCAAAATTAACTGCCATGAGAGATATAAAAAAGAATCAAATAGAAAACTTCTTTAATTCAGCTTATGATGATATAAGTGTGTTATCTCATGCTTCAAATTTACATTTAGTTTTTGATGAGTTAAATTCAGTTGATGATCAGTTAGATATAAATCCTCAAGGAAAATATCCTATTGATAACCCTATTGTAAAAAATATCACAAAAAAACATGAAAAGTATTTTGAGTCATATATAAAAACATATGGGTATTATGATATATTTTTGATAGATGCTTTAGATGGTCATGTTATCTATACACAGGCAAAAGAGTCTGATTATGGTGCAAATTTAAGAACTGGAGATTTAAAAAATAGTGGTTTAGGTGACGTATTCTTTAAAGCATTAGATAAGAAAAAAACAGTTGTAGTTGATATGAAAGCATATGCTCCAAGTAATAATGCTCCAGCTATGTTTATAGGTACACCATTATTTAGTGAAGAAAATGAAATAGAAGCTGTTTTAGTTCTTCAAATTAGTGATGATAGTATCAATAAAATTATGAAATTTAGAGTTGGATCAGGAGAAACTGAAGAAGCATTTTTAGTAGGTCCCGATAAATTAATGAGAAGTGATAGTTATTTAGACCCAAAAAATCATTCAATAAAAACATCTTTTGCAAATCCTTCAAGAGGAAAAGTTGATACAGATCCTTTTAAACATGCAACAGAAGGTGAGTCTGCAACTGAGATAGATAAAAACTATGCAGGAGTTAGTGTGCTTTCCTCTTTTACAACAGTAAAAGTAAGTGATGATCTAAATTGGGTACTTTTATCAGAAATCAGTGAAGATGAAGTGATGAGTTTATCTAGAGAGATAGCATTTTCAGTATTAATAGTAGCATTGATCTCAACACTTTTAACAGCATTTTTAAGTGTGTTTTTATTAAATATTGCATTAACAACTCCACTGAAACAATTTCAAGAGGGTGTTCTTAACTTCTTCCATTATCTAAATAAAGAAACGACACAAGTTACATTATTACATAATGACCATAGAGATGAGTTAGGAAAAATGGCTGCAGTAGTTGATCAAAATATCGAAAAAACAAGAGTACTTATTGAACAAGATGAAGTATTGATTGATAATGTAAAAGATGTAGTGATGAAAGTTAAAGATGGATATTTAACTTATAAAGTTGATAAAGATACAGATAATGAAAGACTACAACAGTTAAAAGGTATCTTAAATGAGATGTTAGATGTTTTAACATCAGTTGTAGATGCTGATATTAATGAGATAACTAAAGTACTTGATAGTTATAAAGTGTTAGATTTTAGAGCAAAAATCCCAAATCCAACGGGAAGTATCTCTAAAGAATTAAATGAGTTAACAGATATTATTAGTGAGATGTTATATGAAAATATGGAAATCGGTACAACACTAAAGAAAAATGCAGAACAACTTTCACACAATGTTGAAACACTAAGTACCTCTTCAAATCAACAAGCAGCAGCGTTAGTAGTAACAGTAGTAGCTTTAGAAGAGATAACAGCAACAATAGTTCAAAATGGTGAACATGTTCTTGAGATGACAGATAATGCAAATAAAGTTGCAGTTGCTGTTAAGGAAGGTGAAGTTCTAGCTCAACAAACAACAGAGGCTATCGATGAGATAGATGCTCAAACAAATGCAATTGCTGAAGCTATTACAATTATTGATCAAATCGCTTTTCAAACAAATATTTTATCTTTAAACGCAGCTGTTGAAGCAGCTACAGCTGGTGAAGCTGGTAAAGGATTTGCTGTTGTTGCGCAAGAGGTTAGAAACCTTGCTTCTAGAAGTGCAGAAGCAGCGAAAGATATTAAAAATCTTGTAGAAAATGCAACAAAAAAAGCGGATGAAGGAAAACTCATCGCTAACAAAATGTTTAATGGTTATGAGAGCTTAAATATAAATATTTTAAGAACAGTTGAAATAATAAATGATGTTTCATCTGCCTCTAAAGAGCAACAAGCGGGAATTGAGCAAATAAATGATGCAATAGCAGAGCTTGATAAAGCTACACAAGAAAATGCTGCAGTTGCTTCTGATGCTAGTTCGATAGCTAAAGAAACGAATTCTATGGCACAATCTATTGTCGATAATGCAAATAAAAAAGAATTCACAGGAAAAACAGATTTTGATTTAACAACAAACAGTTCTACTAAATCAAGACTTCCAAATAAAAAATCTTCAAATGTAATCGTAGATGCTAAACCTATTAAATCTACAACATTAAAAAATACAAAAGAGATTAAATCAAATGCTGATACTGATGAGTGGGAAAGTTTTTAAACTTTCCCCTCATTTCTCTTCTGTTTATAAAAGTTCTTTTTCGATAAAATACAAAAAATTATATTAGGAACCTTATGAACATCATACCCTTATTTCAAAAACTTTTACAATACAAATCAATCACACCACTTAATGCAGGAATTTATCACTTTATAGAAGAGTATCTAGGAGATACATGGACATGTATAAGCGTAGATGTAGAGGATGTTACAAATAGATTTTATTATAAAAAATTCAATGATAGTGATGAACATCTATGTTTTGCTGGTCATATAGATGTTGTACCTCCAGGTGAGGGATGGAGTGTTGATCCTTTTGCTGCTGAAGTAGTAGATGGAGTTATAACAGCACGAGGGGCACAAGATATGAAAAGTGGTGTTGCTAGTTTTTTATATGCTTGTAAAAATGCCACTCATTTTAACGGAACATTATCAATTCTTCTTACTAGTGATGAAGAGGGTGAAGGTACATATGGAACAATTAAAGTTTTAGAATATTTACAAGAGAAAAACTTCTTACCAACTTCTGCAATTGTTGCAGAACCTACTTGTGAAGAGCTATTTGGTGATGCTATTAAAGTAGGACGACGTGGAAGTATAAATGGTTATTTAGAACTTAAGGGGAAGCAGGGACATGCTGCATATCCAGAAAAAGCAATCAATCCCGTACATCAAATAGCTTCTATTTTACCAAAAATAGCTGGATATGATTTAGATAATGGAGATGAGTTTTTCTCCCCTAGTAAATTTATTATAACAGATATAAGAGCTGGTATGGAAGTAACAAATGTTACACCAAATAAATTAAATATGATGTTTAATGTAAGAAACTCTACAAAAACGAATCAAGAGAGTATTACAAACTTTATTGCAGAAAAATTCGAAGGTTTAGATTATACTTTACGATTAACTCAAGGTTCATATCCTTTTGTTACAGATAAAGAGACTAAAGTGGTAAAAATGATGCAAAATGGTATAAATGAGATTTGTAATATAGATACAAAACTAAGTACAGCAGGTGGGACAAGTGATGCTCGATTATTTGGACAATATAAAATACCTACAGTTGAGTTTGGAGTTATCAATGACACAATTCATGCTATAAATGAAAGAACAAATGTAAAAGAGGTAGAAAAATTGACGAGAGTTTTTGAAAATATTATAAAATCTTGGTAATTTAGTACTTATAAAAAGTTTGATTACCTTATGTTATTGATAGCTTCTTGGACTTTTAAAGCTTGATGATGCTCTTTTACATCATGACATCGTACAAGTGTCGCACCTCTTCTTACACTATCAAGATGAATCGCTAAAGTTCCACTTAATCTCTCTTTAGGTACTGAGGGAGTGATTTTATCAATCATTGATTTTCTACTTGCTGCTATGAGAATCTCATACCCAAAATCTAAAAATAAATTCATATTTTTTAATAATAGCAAGTTATGTTCTAAGGTTTTACCAAAGCCTATACCTACATCAAGAATAATTTTATTAATTCCAAATTTTTTTGCTTTATTAATTCTCTCTTCAAAAAAATGATGAACATCAGTAACAACATTTTCATATTTAGGATTGTTTTGCATAGTTTGAGGCTCACCTTGCATATGCATAATAATAATTGTAGCATCATATTTTGCAGTTATTTTTGCAACTTCATCATTTTCTAATCCTGTGATATCATTTACAATACTAAATCCAGAATTTAAGGCATATTCTATAACAAGAGGTGTATAGCTATCTATACTAAAGAGAGCTTTTGTGTAAAGTTTTTGTTGAGATATAATGTCACAAATAGGTTTTATTCTTGCAAGTTCCTCTTCTGCAGATATCTCTACACTTCCAGGTTTTGTAGAAACTCCACCAATATCAATAATATGTGCACCTTCACCTATCATGGAGTTGATTTTAAAAATTGCATCATCACCTTTAAAACGACTTGCTTCGAAAAAACTATCATCATTAGCATTGATGATACCCATGATTTTAGTATCTGATAAAACAGATAGGTTTTGAGTCATTTTATCGTTTAACCATTATATTTAAAAGTAGGGTAGTTAAAACATTTAATGGTCTTGAGTTAAGTTCTAAAAGCTTCATAGCAGTACTAAAACTATGGAGTTCTTTTTGCGTGAGTTTTACATTTTTTTTATTAATAGAAAATAAAATTGATTCAACAACACTTTTAGCTTCATTTTTTGAAATTCGTTGATTCTCTTTCAAATATTGATACACATCTCTAAGTTCTAATTTTTGTACATTTAAAGAAAACTCTTCTACAATTTTTTGTGTTTTAGTATACTTTACTTGTACTCTTGAAAGGATTGTCGGTAAAATAGAATTTTTAGAAATAGTAATAAGGATAAAGATGATATTTTTTGGTGGTTCTTCTAAAACTTTTAAAAGAGAATTTTGTGCTTCTATACGGAAATTATCTCCACATAAACAGATATATTTTGTTTCATTATCTGCTATATATGCTTCTTTGATAGCTTTTTGTGCTTGAAGAAGTTGAAATTCATTTTTTCCCTCTTCCTCATTTCTTATAACTCTTACTGAATGTTTTGGCAATGTAGAGGTTATCTCTTGAAGTGATTTGTCGATATCATTTACAATATAAAGGGTTGATGTTCTTATCATAAATACCTATTTTTCAATGTCAATTTGTGCATATAGCACTGCTTCTATTGTTTTATTAAATAATCTATACATATTTAAGAGTCTTATATCTAAAGCTGGATCATTACTATCTAAATAAAAACTATTTGAAAGCTCTTCATCCATCAGCCATAAAAGAGGTTGTTTAGACATTTTTGCTAAATTTGCTCTCATACTTTGACTTTTTCCAATATACCAAAAAAAGTATCCGTTTGGAAAAGAGTTTTGAAGCATATCGTGAATAAGTTGTATATCATTTTCAGTTTTAATAGCATCTATATTTGAATTAAATGAATCAAATGCATAAAATGGCAGATATGGACGACCAAGTTTTTTATTATTTATATTTGAAAGAATATAGTGCTTGAACCATTCATAATCATTATCTGTAATGATTAAAACTGATTTGTTTTTATCAATTACATTTGATACAGACTTTGATATAAGTGGAACCCAATCAAATTTTCTCTCTTCTAGCCATGGACCAAGTAGTTTATCCTTTCGAATTGTTTCAATAGTCCAGTTAATAAATTCTTGTGCCATGAAATTACCTTATTTATCTAATTGGTATGCATCATGTAATGATCTGACCGCTAATTCAGCATATTTTTCATCAATAATCATAGAGATTTTAATCTCACTAGTACTGATGATATTTATGTTAATATTATCTTTTGCCATTGCTGTAAAAGCTTTTGATGCAACACCAGTATGTGATTTCATACCAACACCGACAACTGAAACTTTACAAATAGAATCATTATAATCAATCTTATCACTATCAGCTTCAAAAGCCACCATCACTTTTTTTGTTTTCTCAATATCGGTTGTAGGTACTGTAAAATCTAAATTTGTAGTGTTGTCTGTTCCTCTTGTTTGAACAATCATATCAACATTAATATTAGCATCTGCGAGTGCAGTAAAAATCGAAGATGCAATACCTGGTCTATCAACTACTCCATACATACCAACTCTTATTTGATTTTTGTCTAAAGCAATTCCGCTAACTACTGGTGCTTCCATAATATTTTCTTCCTTTGTAATTAATGTCCCTTCAACTTCTGGAGTAAAAGAGCTTCTAGATACTAAATTTACATTTAACTTTTTTGCCATCTCAACTGATCTATTTTGTAAGACTTTTGCTCCTAGTGAAGCTAGTTCTAACATCTCATCATACGATATTTTCTCTAATTTTTTTGCTTTTGGTTCAATTCTTGGATCAGTTGTATAAATACCATCAACATCTGTATAGATTTCACACACATCTGCTTTTAATGCACCAGCTAGAGCAACTGCTGTTAAGTCACTTCCTCCACGTCCTAAAGTAGTAACTCTATTATTGTCAGTACTTACACCTTGAAATCCAGCAACAATAATTATTTTTCCCTCTTTTATTGATTGTGACATATTTTCTGTGTCTATATTTTCTATTCTTGCATACGTATGTTCTGCTGTTGTTTTAATTCCTGCTTCTCTTCCACTCATTGAAGTTGTATTATAACCTTGTTCATTTAATGCAATAGATAATAATGCAGATGTTACTCTTTCTCCTGAACTTAATAACATATCTAGTTCACGTTCATTGGGTGTTTTACTGTAATGCTCTGCATATTCGATTAATTTATTTGTTTCACCACTCATAGCACTTACAACAGCAACTATATCATCGCCATTATCTTTAAATTTTTTAATTATCTCTGCAACATTTTGGATTCTTTCTAAAGTACCAACACTAGTACCACCAAATTTTAATACTCTTAACATAATTAGTTATTCTCCATCTTAAATATAGCCTTCTTGTTTAAAATACTTTAAAACTTTTTTGTAAACAGTTCTTTTGAAAAATGTAATATATTCATTAAGTTTTTCTGTTTTTACAAATTTATATTGACTAAATTCAGGTATCTCTGTATCTATGTCAATAGTAGCACCTTTATGTAGTTTTACTAAAAAATACTTTTGTGTTTGTCCATCAAAAGGTGCCATTTTTGAAGCAACAGGAGGTGGAAAATCATAACTAACCCATTCTGGGAATTCTGCTACTATATCAACTTCATCTGTTCCGATTTCTTCTTTTAATTCTCTAAATAAGGCTTCTTTAGGTGATTCACCTTCATCGATTCCACCTTGTGGAAATTGCCATGCATCTTCAACATCTATTCTTGAAGCTATAAAAATTTCGCATTTAGCTGGATATGATGAAGATAAAACAATAGCTGCAACATTTGGTCTATAGTTTTTTGCGTTATCTTCCATAAATATTTTGCCTTGTTATTCTTTATAATAATATGAGGAGGATGATATCTAATAGATGCTTTAAAAATGCTTTTATCATATCAATTTTTGCTATGTAGTTGCTATATACTATTATGATATTCAAATGAAAAATAAAGTTAAAATTGCTATGATACAAAATAATAATAGATAAAAAGAAAAAGGTAATTATGCTTTTATATATACACATTCCATTTTGTGATAGCAAATGTTTTTATTGTGCTTTTAATTCTTATACTAGTTTACATAGTTTACGAGATGATTACATGAGTGCATTAAATAAGCAGCTTTTAAATGAGTTAAAAAAACACAATAAAAAAATAGAAACTATATTTATAGGTGGGGGAACACCAAGTAC
>Ga0193955_1001418_pt1 | contig 11346 bp, 10 predicted proteins | sample BB_6_MG_FD_140343 | JGI IMG/M metagenome (GOLD analysis project Ga0193955, IMG submission 140343) | Microbial mat bacterial communities from the Broadkill River, Lewes, Delaware, United States - BB_6_MG | ecosystem: Environmental > Aquatic > Freshwater > River > Microbial mats | place: USA... | reverse complement strand
ATAATCATCTTCAATATTCTTTTTTTTAATTTTTAGAAATTTAATTACCTTCTCATTTTCTTTAATAATAATTTGTTAATTATTTATAAAACATTTTTCATGTTTTTTTTTATTTGCAAATTGGATTTTTAAATCTATAACTTGATTTTTTATATGATTTAATCTAAATTTATAATTAATCTTTCTTTTTTTCTTTTTCTCAAATACTTTTGTTATAAAATCTTCATAAAGAACATCATAAGATATTGACAAATCGTTAATTTCTTTTAAATCTAAAATAGATTTAATTAATGCACTTTTTCCAGTATTATTTATTCCAGATAATATAGTTAACTTTGATAGTGATAAAGGTTCACTAATACTTAAACATTTATAATTGTTAATACCATAATTTAAAATCATTATAAACTCCATTCATTAATTGCGTGATTATATCAAAAATTTACAAAATAATGTTTGAAATGATATTTTTGTACATTTGATTAATATTTTATTTAATTTAAAAACCTACTAAAAACTGTTCCTATTTTTGTTCCCAAAACATACTAAATCATAAAGCAACTGTCACAATTTTAATCTAAGTATCAGTATTATTGTAATCTATCTAAGCTAGAATAGATTTTGATTAAAATATAGCTTTTAAAAGCTATATTTTAAGTTTGCGTAGAAATATCTACCTGGATCGTTTAATAATTGAACATCACCTAATCCTACATAATTAACATCTTGGTAAGTATTTGTTGAATTATAAGTTTTATCAAATACATTATCAACACCTAATGTTAATCCTATATTTTTGAATATTTCATTGTTATATTTTAAATTAACAAGTGCATATCCTGAAAGTTCTTGTTCATCTGCACTTGAATCATAGTTACTCCAATTATCAACTGCTAATATTTCTGCAGTATATTTTGAGTTATCCATTTCATAATTTATTGCAATATTTCCTTTTAAAGGTGGAATTTCAGCTAAATCTTTATCAGCATAATTTCCATCTTTTTTCCCTCTTTGATAAGCTAAACCATAATCTAATGATAAGTTTTCACTCATATAATAAAATCCACTAATATCAAATCCATAAATTTTTGCATCAATATTTTGAAAAGATGAACTACTAGAACCAGTATTATAAATATAATCTTTTAATACTGAGTAGAATAATTTTGTTCTAATATTAAAATCACCAATAGTTTTTTCAAAACCTACATCAGCTTCATAATTTTTAGTATCTTCTAAATCATCAGTACCGGTATTGTTACCAGATGAAGATATAGAGTATAATTCTCTAGCATCTGGAACTCTAGATGATTTTCCAATACCTGCAAAAAATTTAGTATCTTCATCTGCATTATAAATAGCAAATAAATTTGTTCCTAATGCAGTATATTTATTATCTTTTTTATTAGTATCTGAACTATCTATATCAGTATAATCATATCTTGCACCAAACTCTAAATCTAACTTACCAAATGATTTCTCCAATTTTGTGAAAATTGCTTTATTAGTAGTATCTGTACTAGCAATTGAATCTCTAAGATATGAATTATTTATATTAGAATAATTACCTCTCCAATTTCTTACACTAGTATCTAAACCAAGAGTTAAAAGTACATCTTCAACTTCTATAGTATTTTTAAGCTTTGATCCCCAAACTGATGTTTTTAAATGATTAGTCATTTGCATTGCACCATTATTTCTTAAAGTTGTGCTCATAGGATGATCAACATTTGAATAATAGTAATCTATATTTAACTCTTTTGAAAAATCTCCTAAATCTCTTTTTGTATATCCAAGTGTATAAATATTTGAATCATCATAATTAGCATCCATAGGCGTATTTGGATATAAGATATTATCACTTCTATTTGCTGTATATGAAAGTTTGATTTCTGAGCTATCATCAATATTGTAAACAGCTTTTGTAAGAAGTGTTTTTTTCTCAAAAGCTTCTAAATCACTGTTTGAATATTGATTAGAAGTTGCCACACTATTAGCAATTTGTTGCTGTAAAAAGTCGTTTCCATTACCATCTTCATATTGGTCACCTTTTTCAATAGAAGTTGAAACTAATAGTTTAAACTTATCTGTTCCTCCACTAATTGTAGCACTAGCTTTTTTATACCCAAAACTTCCAGCTCCAAGGTTTATTTCACCTTGTACTTCTTTACTTGGCTCTTTTGTTTTCACTAATACATTTCCACTTAAAGTTCCAAAGTTTTCAACATCATATGGTCCTTCAATCACTTTTACACTTTCAATATTGTTTGATAATACATGAGAAGTTGGTGGGTCCATTCTATTTGGACATGCTCCATATATTTTTGCATTATCAATTAAAATATTGATATTATCTTTCTTTTGACCTCTTAAAATAATATCATTTGCAATACCACTTCTTCTTACAATTGATATAGATGATATGTTTTTTGTAAGTGCCTCAGCTAAATCTGCAGATTTAATTTGTTCATTACTTACATCTTTTACTATTTTAGTATTTGCTTTTTCTACTACACTAATTTGTTCTAAAACATTTGTTTCATTTGCAGATAAAACAACACTAGCACATACTAAAGATAAAGAGATAATTCTTTTCATAAAGTTTCCTTGAAATAATTTTGCGTAATTATGACAAAGAGCTGTTAATTTTCTGTTAACTTATAAATTTTAAGATAATTTTTCTAAGATAGTATTAGTTTTTTGTATTAGAATTTTGCAAACATGAGATATAATCATAAAAATTAAAAAGGATGTAATTTGAGTAAAATAATACTTGATATTGATGATAAAAATATTGACACAGTATTAACAATTTTAAATAATTTAAAAACAGGTTTGATTAAAAATATTTCAGCTCCTACAAATAATATTAACACAAGAATACAAGAAAAAAAGATTGCAAGACAAAAGAATATTTTAGAAGATGAATTTATAAGTTCTCCTCCTAGTACAGGAAAGTATCTTTCAAGAAGTGATTACAAAAACAAAATAAAAAAAGGATAAAAAATGCAAGTATTAGTAGCATCGTTAGTAATCCTAGCACTATTAACATTTATAGTTTATAAGATTAAAAAATCAATTACACAAAAAGATATTATCATATTTTTAATAGCTGTAGTATTGATAATAATAGGTATTGTATATAATAATAAAGTTCAAGAAGAGAAGTTGCCAAATGTTTTTAAAGAAAACTATTTAAAGCAAAAAAATATAGAGATTTTAAAACTATCTTCAACACAAGTAAATTTTGAAGTTTTAAGTAGCACTAGGTCTATTTATGATTTTATTTATATTATTAAAAAAGATAATCAAGAGTATTTATGTGAAGCTAAAAATGTAGAAGTTTTACTAATAGAAGATGAATATGTAATAAAAGAGTATAAAGAAGAGTGTAAAGTAAAATAATACTTACACTACTTTAATTAAAAAGTTTAGGCAGGTTTAAAACTCTTTTTAGTTTTACAAACCTGTGGGAAGAGGCAGTTATCACAATCAGGTTTAACTGCTTTACAAATATATCTACCAAATAAAACCATCGCTTGATGAAAAATATGTAAATCATGACCTTTAAGTTTTTTAACTAAATCAGCCTCTGTAATCTCTACAGTCTTTCCATCAGATAATCCAAGTCTATGTGAAACCCTAAATACATGAGTATCAACAGCCATAAGATTAGCACCTTCAAACTCAATCATAAAAACATTTGCAGTTTTATTACCAACACCTGCAAGTTTCATAAGCTCTTTTTGAATATGAGGTATCTCTCCATCATAATTTTCAATAACACTTTGTGCCATTTTTATAATATTTTTTGCTTTATTATTAAAAAATGAACAAGATTTAAGTAAATCTTTTACCTCATCAAGTGAAGCATCTGCTAACTCATAAACACTTGGATACTTTTCAAAAAGTGCAGGAGTTATAATATTTACTCTTTTATCTGTACATTGAGCTGATAGAATAATTGCAATTAATAACTCATAATCATTTTTATAATCAAGCTCTGTTACTGCATCTGCATACTTTTCTACAAAAGCTTCTTTTAGTATTTCTATTTCTTTTTTTGTTGCTTTTTTCATATCTTTTAAATCTCTTTATATTTTGTAATTCTATCTTTATATTTTATATCCAATAGATTAAAGTGCTTTTTTGCATATTTTATTTGCCAATCTTCTCTAGCTCTACTATCTCTTTTTTCCTGACTTCCCTTAATTTCAATAATAAAACTTCCTTCACTCTCATCATGTTTTATTATTGCAAAATCAGGATTATAAGAGCCAAGTGGTGTATTTATTTTAAACTTTTTTGGTAGTTTAGTAAAAAACTTTAGATAAATATCAGCATCATTGATAAAATCTTTTTCTATATTGGAATCCCATTGTTCAGCTTCATACAAACCATTTAAACAATCTTCTAAATCATATCCCTCTTGTGTTTCTAAAAATACATTAGAAAACTCATAAAAATCATCTATTTTTTTATAAATGAGTCCATCATCGCTTAGAATATCAAACATTGTATCTTCAAAAGCTTCTTGTGCATATTTCACATAAGAATCACTATTTTTTATAAACTCTTTTGTAAAATTTTCAATTCCTATTTCTTCAAAAACTTCTATGATTGTAGATTTTGATAATCCAATTTGTTTTTCTATAATATCAACAATATTAGGTAAGTCCTCTTCTATTTGAGTTTTCACACTTTTTTCTTCACTTACATAAGCTTGTGAAGATTCTATAGTTCCAAACTGTTTAGTTATTTTTTTCTCTTTTACTTCTATTTGTTTTAATTTTTTTATTACTTCGTTTTGATATCTTTTTGTATCTAATACTATGTCATAAACTGTTTTTTGTTTTAGTTTTTCCCATAGTTTTCTAAACTCTTTTAACTCTTCATCATCTATATTATATTTTCTTTTTACTGTTTTTTTATTTTTTAAATTATTTGGTTCTTTATATTCTCCAATATTTCCACTTAGTTCATACTCTAACTGTAATCCTTTGGCAAACTCATCAAAACTTTCATTTGCTATTACAGTTAATCTATTTAGACTTTTATCTTCAACTCTTTCACCTCTTGAGTTTACACAAAGTCTAAGACCTCGACCTAATATTTGTCGTTTTTTCATTTGTGATTTTGTATCATTTAAAGTAGTGATAAAAAATACATTTGGATTATCCCAACCCTCTTTTAAAGCACTATGAGAAAAAATAAAGCTATGATTATCTTTAAAACTAAGAAGTTTTTCTTTTTCTTTCATAATCAAAGTATATGTTTCTTTAGCTAGTTTTCTATCGCTTTCATTATTTTTAAGGTCATCCACAAAACCTGCTTTTCTTTTTGCAAAATAATAAGCATAAACTTCTTTTGCATTTATATTTTTAAAGCTTTCAAATTCAACTTTTAATCTTTCAAATTCTAAAATAAAATGCTCTTCCATCCAACCATTTTCACTACTTAAAAAATTTGCTACTTTATCTATAAAAAACAGACTCAATACTTTTATATCTTTTTTCTTTAACTCTTCGAATTTTTGCATATGTCGTAAAATAGCTTCGCTTATTTGCTCTTTTTGGATTTGTCTTTTTACTTGACCATTTATATCATGAAGTTCAAGTTTTAGACCATTTTCAAACTTTATATAAGCCTCATTTTTTACTACAATTTCATCTACTATAAAACCATCATAAATTGGGTTTTTTGTTTTTTCTTTTAAACTTTCATCGCCTTTTATTTTTACAATTTTTGTTATAAAGTTATCTTTGTTTTTTACGATAAGCTTCAAAGAAGCAATAGGTCTTTTTGATTTTTTATCAATTTCTATTTTTTGTACATTGATATATACATCATTTATTGTTTGATTCTCACTTAATGCTAATACATCTATTTGTTTTACAAGACCATTTACAAGAGCATCTTTAGGAGATAAACTATATATAAGGTTATAATAATTTTTATGAGTTGCTGAAAATCTTAGAGTAAAAAGTGGATTTAGTTCACTAAGTGATATTTTACTTAATTCACTTTCCATATTTTGAGGTTCATCAAGTATAAGTATGGGATTTGTTTTTTTTAAACTCTCTTTAGGAGTTCCTACAAATCCTTCTTTTGGCATATTTAAAATAGTATTGTCTCTTTTAAAACTATCTATTGTTAGTAACATTATTTGAAGATTATCATCTCTTATGAAATGTTTTAAAGCTCCTAATTTATTTGATTCATATTCAAAATACTCATAAGGAAAATTGTACTCATTTTCAAAATGTTTTTCCATACTATGAAGTGAATTTAAAACACCCTCTTTTATAGCAATTGAGGGAACTATTATAATAAACTTATTCCATCCATACTTTGAATATAAATCAAGTATAGTTTTTATATATACAAATGTTTTTCCTGTTCCTGTTTCCATTTCTACTGAGAAATCTAAACTTTCTAATTTTTTTGATTTTTCTATATTGTTTGATTTTTGTATTATATGTAGGTTTTCTAGTATTGTTTCTTCTGATATTAAAAGTTCATTTGAACAAACCGCTTCTCCATCAAATATATCGTATTTACTTTGAGTTTTTATTTGTCCTTGAAATATATCAACTATTGAGTTAATCGCTTTTTCTTGATGATTTTGTTTTTGGTATTTTATTTGCATATATTATAATCCAAGTTTTTCTAAAAAGTATTTCAAAGATTGATTGTTATCTCTTTTTATTTCTTCTTTTGTAGATATGAACTTTTTTACTAATCCATCTTCTGTTAATTCTTTTTTAAATTTAAACTTCTTTTTTAAATCTTCTTTACTTTTATTATCACTTCTTTCCCAAGCTGATAACATCCATGATTCAATCTCTTTAATTACAACTACGACAGAAGTACTATTTAATTTTGTAAATTGTATTTTATTTTTATACCACTTCTTTAATTCTAAATGATTTGTAAATTGAGAACCTTTATCACATTGAGTATCTAAATCAACTAAAATAAAAACTTTTTCACATCCTCTTGCTAATAAAGCATTAACATCTTTTTTTATTTTATCTTTACTAAGTATCTTACATGTACCTTTTTTTCCAGGACTAGTAACAATAATATCTCTTTTAAATTTAGGTTTAAAATATTTATCAAAAAAAAGCTTATCACTATCACCTTCTACAATTAATCCTATCTTCATAACTCATCCTCTAAGTCATCTAAAATACCTATTTTAATCATTTCAACTAAATCTTTCTTATATATTTTCATTAATTTATCTATATTTGTAATATCTTTAGCCCTTTTACCTTTTGTATTTCCATCATAATCTCTAAACATAAATATTATCTCTTCAAGTTCAAGTTCACTTAATATCTCTGTACTGTGAGTTGTGAAAAATATTTGAGCTTTATTATCTCTCATACTATTCAAAACATAAGATAAAACTTTCATATGCATATGTCTTTCAGGTTCTTCAAACATCATAGATATGGTATTTGACTCATTTGAGATTAATGCACTCATAATCGCTAAAAAGTGTACAGTACCATCGGAAGTCTTTCTTAACGGAACTTCATATCCTCCATCTTCTATAAAATACAATGTTTTATGAGCGGAAGTGTTATCTACTTTTATACTATTTACTTGTTCAACTTCTCCTATTAGTGAAGATGAAATATCTTCAATTGTATCATCTAATTGTCCTGCTATAAATTCTACTAAGTTTGTACCAATTTTATTTAATTGAAAAGATGAAATAGTTTGTGATTTTATTAAGTAAGGTTGAAAATCATAAGAAGCAAATATTCTTTTACTAAATATATTTTTAAAGTTAATTGGTTTAATTAAATCATTTTTAGCATTTAATTGAAGCCCAAATAAAATAAAGATTGATTCTTCTATAGTAGATGGACAATTTAAATCATAATTTAATGTATTTTGAGAATATTTAAAATTAAATTTTGTATATCTTTTTGAGTTTATTTCTTCATTATATTTATCATAATTTTCTATATCATTTTCTAAATCATCATCATATAATCTTATTCCAAAAGTTTGTGAAGAAATATTTTTATTATCTTTAGCAAAAATTACAATATGTTTTATATATCCATCTATTTCTAAATCAATATTAGTTACTGTTCCTAAAACAATATTAAACTTTACATTATATTTATAATCAAACAAATCATGATAAACTAAAACTCTATTTATTAATTCAAATTCTAATTGAAAAGTAATATTTTCTTCAGAGTGTCTAAAGTTTTTCAATTGAGAAAAATCTAGTTTTTCTTCACTATTTTCTCTTGGGAAAAGCAATTTATCACAAAATTCAATTGCTTCTATTAAATTAGTTTTACCACTATTATTTGGTGCAATTAGACAATTTAGTTTTCCAAATTCAAAGCTACTATTCCAAAAACTTTTAAAATTATGAATATCTAGTTTTTTTAACATACCTAATCCTTATAACGTTTCTAAATCTATATTTTCACGTAAGTTCAATTTGGTACTATCACCCAATGCTTTATCATAACAAATCAGCTTAGTATCTTTTGGTATAAACTTAGCTATATCAGTTTTAATTTCATCTGCAAAACAAAAATAAAATTCTCTTGTTTCTTCATAAAGTTTTATTACTTTGTAGTCTCCAAATTCAAGCTCCTCATTTTTTGCAGATAATGAAAATCCATTTTTAAGCCCTACTTCATAAACTATATCAAGTTCTTTTGCACCTTGTGCAAAGATATTTGTATTGAATACACTCATTTTTAGCATTTTCATAATATCTTCAAAACTATCATTTGGTCTTTTTTTGAGTTCTTTGAATACTTGAAAATTTGATTTATCTAAATAGTAGGATTTAAATCCATCTTTATAATCTAATTTTTTTATAACTCTTTTTATTCGCTCTTTTGTGATGTCGCTTATTTTTGTATAGCCAGCTTTATATGCTTCGCTTTTTTCATTCACGGTTTCTGGAAGTTGTACTAGGATGTATTTTCTATTTCCATTATCTTCTTGATTTAATTGCATAACGGCATCTGCTGTTGTTCCACTTCCTGCGAAAAAATCTAAACATATAAAATCATTTTCATCTTTAAACAATTGACAAAGCTTTTTAATTAAATTTACAGGTTTAGGAGTGTCAAAATAAACTTTTCCATCAAAAAGATCTTTTAATTCTTGGTTCGCGTTCCTTGTTGTTCCAAAAGCATCTCCATCCCAAATATTTTCAGGTGTTCTTCCATCTTGATTTTTAAGATATATTTTACGAATAATTCTTGTCTCATCTTCATTAAAAATAATTTCACCATTATTGATTTTGTTATTTACTTCATCTTTTGTCCAACGCCATCCATTTTCTGGTGGAGAAATAAATTTACTAGATGGTGTTTCAATTTCATAACATAATGTTTTTCTATAACTTGGGCTTCTAACATCCCCACTCCTCCAATCACCATTTATATCATCATCTGAATTAGAATAATTTTTATTATCTTTTTCAGTTCTTGGAAATCTTAATTTTTTCAAAGCATCAGATTTTCTATAAATTAAAATAGAATTATATTGTCGAGAGAAAAGAGGTTCATCATTTTTACTTTGTTGTGTATGTTTCCAAATAATATGTGCTATGAAATTCTCTTCTCCATAAATTTCATCCATAACTTTTCTAAGATTATGAACCTCATCATCATCAATACTTACAAATATAACACCATCATCTTTTAGTAAGTTTCTACTTAACCAAAGTCTTGGATAAATCATATTTAGCCAGTTTGTATGTCGTCTTCCTGTACTTGAAGTTTTTGTACTTGTATATCCCTCTTCTCTTAATTGATCAGTTTGAATAAGATAGTTTGTAATACTATCTCCCCAAGTATCACTATATACAAAATCTTTATCTTTGTTGTATGGTGGATCTATGTAAATCATCTTTACTTTTTTATGATATGAAGTTTGAAGAAGTTTAAGAACTTCAAGATTATCTCCCTCGATAAAAACATTATCGCCATCAAGGATATTTTTATCTTCATCAAGTTTTAAAGTAGTATTTGTTTTTTCTTTTATAGTTTTATAACAATCTTTTTTACCATTCCAATTAAAACTATAATGTTCAGTTTTTTCATCTTTTATATCAAAAAGAACACTTTTAAACTTTTCTATATTTAGTTTTCCATCTTCAAATATTTCTGGAAAAACAGTTTTTAATTCTTGGATTTGTTCTAATTCATTAATTTTTTGATTTTGGATGTTTTGACTTTCTAGATTTAACAAGATATAAACCTTTTTTATTAAAATTATCGCAATTATATCTAAAAAAAGGTATTAAAACTATTTAGTAAAATTATGCTTTATTTTGTAATAATAATCTAAAAACTTTCATAGCTTTTGAGTATTCAAGCTTTTTATGAGGTGTATTATTTATCTTTATATTTATATCTAACTCACTTTCATTTCTTTCATATAAATAGTATTCAATCTCTAGTATTATATGTGTCATTGAAGCTAATACGCTTCTATTTGATGATTTTGTATATGTAATATTTTCAATATTATTTAAAATCACTTCAAACTCTTTTTGAGGAAAATCTAAATTTAACATCATTTTAAATATTCTTTCTCTTAATACAAAATCTAATTCCTCAATCTCATAATCTTCTATATTTAAAAAGAAGAAAGAAAAAAGAGTTTTGTCATTTGTAATAAGTAAAGAATTTCCATCATCATGTTCTATAATATTACAGTGCCAGTTATTTATATCTTTAACATTTTCTAATACAAAAGTATGATTTAATTCTTTTATTTTTAAAAGTTTTAAAGCTTTTTTAGTACATTGTAGGTTCATTATATTTTCTTGATTTTTTCTATTTCATCTCTTATTCTAATAGCTTCTTCAAAGTTTAAATCATGTGAGGCTTTTTTCATTTGTTTATTTAACTCTATTAGCATTTTCTTTCTCTCTGCTGCTGGCATTTTTTCAACTTTTTCTTTTTTCCATGCTAATTCATCATACTCTTCAAGTTTTAAACTACCATCTAATTTTCTCTTTGTTGATTTAGGAGTTATTCCATGCTCTTTATTAAATGCTTCTTGTATTTTTCTTCTTCTATTTGTTTCATCTATTGCAAACTGCATAGAATCTGTGATTCTTTTTGCAAAAAGGATTACTTTTCCATTTTCATTTCTAGCACCTCTTCCCATAGTTTGAATAAGTGCAGTTCTTGAACGCAAAAATCCTTCTTTATCTGCATCTAAAATACCTATTAAAGAAGCTTCAGGAATATCTAAACCTTCTCTTGAAAGGTTAATTCCAACAATAACATCAACCTCACCTAAACGTAAATCTCTAATTCTTTCAGATCTTTCAATTGT
>Ga0193955_1001416_pt1 | contig 11353 bp, 15 predicted proteins | sample BB_6_MG_FD_140343 | JGI IMG/M metagenome (GOLD analysis project Ga0193955, IMG submission 140343) | Microbial mat bacterial communities from the Broadkill River, Lewes, Delaware, United States - BB_6_MG | ecosystem: Environmental > Aquatic > Freshwater > River > Microbial mats | place: USA... | reverse complement strand
CATTTCTATTTGCCATAAATGGTACATACCACTCTTCAAACCCGCGTTCTCTATTAAAGTCTAAAAAGTAGTTTATGAGTGCTCTTTCTAATCGTGCGCCTTCACCTTTTAATGCAGCAAATCTTGTTTTTGCAAGTTTAACTCCTCTTGTAAAATCAATCATTCCATTGTTTTCACCAAGTTCCCAGTGCTCTTTTGGTTCAAAAGTAAATGTAGGTTTTTCTCCAATTGTAGATAATACAATATTTTCATTCTCATCTGCTCCAATTGGAACACAATCATCTGGAAGATTTGGAATACCCATAGCAATACTTTGCATTGCTGTTTCTATCTCTCTTACTTCCTCTTCAAGTTCTTGTTTTTTTTCTTTCAAGTTTGTAATTTCATTTTGTAAAGGGGTAACATCTTTTCCCTCTTTTTTATAAGAACCAAATTGTTGAGATAAAATTTTTTGCTCAGCTTGAGATAACTCCATCTCTTTTCTTTTTTCTTTGGCATCTTCAACTTGTGTTTTTAAACTTGCTAGAGTTTCTGTTGTTACACCTTTTTTCTGTAAGGCTATACTTACTGCATCAAAATCTTTTTGTAAAAGTTTTATATCTATCATCTATTTTCCTATTTTATTGTTTTTTCTATAATTTGTGTAATCTCTTCTTTTTTTACAAAATCAGAACCCATACTTACAATGAATTGACTTGCCTCTGCAACTGTTAATGTTGTTTCCATTATTTTACTTCTATCTACTATTACTGTATAACCACTCGTTGGATTTGGACTTGTAGGTACAAATAAAACCAAAACATTTTCATGTTTACTTAAAACATAGGCAGGTACCCATAAATCATTTTTAGGATACTCTACCAGTACTACTTCTTTTTTAACATCTTTACTATTTGGTTTAAAAAGTTCAGTTATTTTTTTGATGATTGAATATATTGTTCCAATTGCGGGTACTTTTTCTAATAGTCTATCAATAATAGAAATTAGATAGGATTTACCAGCACGCTCAATTGAAGAACCAACCAATGCCAAAAGAATTATGACTAATAAAAATAGTGCTCCCGTGTATAACGGACTATTAGTGTATGAAGATACAAAATCAAAAAGTTGTTTACTAATGGAATTTACCCAAAAAATAAGTTGCACAACAACTAACAACGGTATAAGTGCTAATGCACCAAGAAAAATGTATCTAATTAATTGTTTCATCTAATACTCCATAAATTTTTGCTATTATATCAAAAATAAACTAAGGATTAATTTTTGAGAATATTAAGTGGAATTCAACCAAGTGGAACAATACATATCGGTAATTATTTTGGAATGATTAAAAAAATGATTGAATCTCAAGAAGATGGCGAATTATTTGCTTTTATCGCATCGTATCATGCATTAACTTCCGTTAAAGATAAAGAATTTTTAAAGAAGAATATTTTTGAAGCTGCAGTAAATTTTTTAAGTCTAGGGATGGATCCAAATAAATCAACATTTTGGGTACAAAGTGATGTTCCAGAAGTTTTAGAATTATATTGGATACTTTCAAATCATACGCCTATGGGACTACTAGAGAGAGCACATAGTTATAAAGATAAAACAGCACGAGGAATAGCTTCAAATCATGGACTACTATCGTATCCTGTTTTAATGGCAGCTGATATTTTACTTTTTGATTCTAATATTGTTCCTGTTGGAAAAGATCAGATTCAACATGTAGAAATTGCAAGAGATATTGCTAACACATTTAATAATACTTATGGTGATATTTTAGTTATGCCAGAATCAAAAGTAGATGAAAATTTAGCAACTGTTCCTGGAACGGATGGTGCTAAAATGTCTAAATCGTATGGAAATACTATTGATATGTTTGGTTCTAAAAAGACAATTAAAAAACAAGTAATGAAAATTGTAACTGATTCCAAAGAGCTACATGAACCAAAAGAATATGTAACTTGTAATGTATATAAATTATGTGAACTTTTTATGAATGAAGATGAATTAAAAACTATGCAAAAAAGATATGAAACTCCAGGTGAAGGGTATGGTCATTTTAAAATTGCATTAATGGATAAAATTAATGAACACTTTGCTCCTTATATTGAAAGAAGAGAACACTTAATAAATAATCCAGATGAGGTAAAAGAGATACTTGAAATTGGTGCAAATAAAGCAAGAAAAATCGCGCAAGAAAAACTTAAAATTATAAGAAAAGCTGTAGGATTGAGTTTATAGAGATGAGGTTTTAAAATAAATAATAATTTATTTTAAAAATTCTCTTATTTTTTTATGATTATCGATTTGTTTTTTCATATCTTTTCTATGATTTTTCAGAAAAGATATATTTTTGTAGAACAGTTCAGATAAAGAATTCAAATCATTAATATTTAAATCAAAATCTTCTATAGTGTTTTCATTTAAATAGAGTTCTACCCATGCTTTTAATGATTCAGCTTTTAACTCAGATTCAAGACTATCTAAATATCTTAAATCTGATAAGGCTTTTAAAGACCAGTTTCTTCTTTCCATGCTTCAATTAGTCCTGTTACTACTTTTTTTACTTGTGCAATTGCACTAAGATTACTATCTACACCTGCACTAAATAATGTTTCTATTTGATATAAATATAATCCATCTAAGTAGTAAGCTACATCCCCACCATCAAAATCTAATATATTTCTAAGTTCATCAAAAATTGCAATTGATCGATTAATATATTCAAATTTTGCTTCAACATCACCTGAGTCTATTGCGTTTTCAACAAAAGATAAATATTTTAATAATCCTTCATATAGCTTTAATATTAGCATATATGGATCTTCTGTTGTTGCTGCCTGCTGATTGTATATTTCTAAACCCATTTAAGTCTCCAATAAATAATTATTCAAATATTATAACTAGTATATACTTAAAGGCTATTAAGTATATACTAATTTGATGAGTTTTGTGCTGCAATCATTTGTTTTAATCCAGCAAAAGAAGATTCCATTTGGGCTATAATTGAACCATAAGCGGTAAATTGAGCAGCCATTGTATCATATTTTGTGTCTAAGTCTTTAACTGCTTTTTCTTTATCTTCATCTAGTTTCGTTTTTCTCAAATCCATATTGGTTGTATATGATTTAAACAGACCATCATAAGCATTTAAGTCATCAAGATGTTCTTTTAACATTGTACCGAAACCTTTATCTTCCGCAACACCTATAAATAGTTCTTTTACTTTATCTGGATTATCGGTTAATGCTTTTCCTAGTACTTTAGAGTCTATAGTTAACAATCCTAGTTTGTCAAATGAAAAACCATAATTAAGAACATTTTCGTCATCTCTTCCATATTCATTGTACATCATATTTTTGATATCATTTAGTATAGTTTTTAATGTTGATTTATCTTGTGAACTTGCATCTTCAGAGTACAATTCAGTTGTAATCAATTCTAATAATTCATTATATTTTGTTGCAACTTCATTTATTGCAGGTATGATTGAACTATCATCTTTTTGTACAGAAATCGATGAGTCACCTATTTTAGTTGCTGTGATTTTAAGGTTACCATCAACAGTTATGCTATTGGATGAAACATCATATGCAACCCCATCTACAGTTGCTTGAAGGTTTTGTCCATTCAAGATATGATTTGATGCATTTGAATATCCTAATATAGCTCCACCAGTTTCTGTGATAGTTAAATTATTTGATGTACCAGGTTCTTTACTTTTAATTACTAATCTTGATTCTGTATCAGAAATTTTTTCAATAGATGCATTAATTGTTCCTGTTAAATTTATATCTGCAACAAGTTCTTCATAAGTTTTACCTACTGTAGTGAAATCTGTACCGTTAATAGTAATTTTATCTCCAGTTGTTTGTGCACCCGCAATCAGTGAAGATGAATCCGAAAATGTATCCGATTGATAAACATCTTTTTGCGCTAATTGACTGATGGTAATATTCATTGTACCTTCTTTTAATGCTCCTACATCTGCTGCATCAAAAATTGCTGATTCTCCAGTTGTGGTTGCTGTAATTTGTTCAAATGCATTATTACCAGAGGCAAATAAGTCAAAAGGCTTAATTGATGAGATTAACTCATTTACTTTTGTATTTATTTCTGCAATTTTTTCTTTTTCTTTATCCCAAAGTTCTAAACTATTTTCAATAGGTTTAACTCTAGATTTTGATTCTGCATCGTAAAGTTTTTGAATAAGTTCACCGTTTAGTGATGCTGCACCACCTGTATTAAATGAACCTAATGTTGTATAATCTGCCATGTCTTACTCCTTATTCTTAGTTTATTTATCTCTTCATTCCAAGCAAAGTTGCTAACATTTCATCAACGATTGTTACCATTTTTGCATTTGCCTCATAAGCTGATTGAAACTTAATTAATTCAATCATTTCAGAATCCTTGTCAACTTTTGTTACTTTGTTATATGCGTTTTCCATTGATTCTTTAACTGCTTCTTGTGCGCCTTGTTTAAATGATGCATTTTCTTTATTGTCTGCAACTTCAACTCTTAAAGTCTGGTAGAATTGTGAAAAAGATTGGTTGTTTTCACCTGTTCCATCAAAGTCAATATTATCTCTCCATTGTATAGTTGCTAAGTAGTCTAACTTATTTTGAGTAAGTTGATTTAGAGAACCTGTGTTAAATTTTAATGATTTAACATCTGCTCCACTAAATAAATTTAAAACTACTTTTTTATCTTCATCTGCACTTAACTCAATCGCATCAGTTCCATATATATAAGATTGGTCTGCATTTTCAATATAAGCGTCTGATAAATTTGAAAGTGTTTTTGCAAATTGATCTAGTTTTTCTTTATATTCATTGAATGTATTCATACCAGAATCTGTTTTCACATTATCTATCATAGCTTTTAAAGCACCACCAGATAAAGTTACTTCTTTTTCATATATCTCTAAATGAATATCATCAAGTCCCTTTTTACTGAGATAATTATTTTTTTCTTGATGAGCTTTTGAGTTGTTATCATTAACTAAAAATTCGCCCACAAATGAGCCTTTTTCACCATCTATTTGAGCCTCAATGACAATATTTCTGTCTTTATTCGGATCTAGAGAATCATATTTACTATGTCTTGGATCATTAGTAAGTATTTTAGTACCATCGTCGGCAAGTTCATATTGTCCATTATATGCTTTTACTACAGCACCAATATCTTGACTTTTATTTATTTTATATGCCATTGCTTTTAATACATTATTTTCATCTACATCATCATTTGCATCTAAAATTCCATCTCCATTGATATCAACTCGTGTAATTCCATCTGCTTCATAAATTGTTTCACCATAAGTAACTGTAAGTGAAAATTCATTATTTAATGTATATGTTAAACTATCAACTATACCTTTTTGCCCACCTGGTTGTTCTACACTTCCTGTAAATACTATCCCATTATCTTCATCATTATCAATTGCTGGTACATCACCTTCAAAATCTTTGTATTTAATCGTAATTTGTGTCCCTACTGCTGTTATAGTATCAATTTCTCTATCAGGATGTTCTTTATTCCACTTATCTATAATACCTGTTGTTGGAATTAATGCATCAGTTGCAATATCAGTTGCCATTTGTGTTGCACTAGCACCTATTGTTGTCGGTATAGGAAACCCTAAGAAATTTACAGATGTACTAGTGGAAACTCCAGATAAATCAATCACTTGTATTTCAGCTTGGTTACCAGTTCCATCCCATGTAGATGGTATTAATGAATCCTGAATTGGGTCTAAATATGTTGTGCCATCTGGTTTTACCTTTGCATAGACATCTTTTTGTGGAGTGTAATCTTCAATGAGTTTTATTGTATGAACATTTGTATCAAATCGTACAGCTGTAACACCTGCAATTTTAAGTTCATAGCTATCATCCCTAGATATTTCAACATCAATAAATTGTGCCAACTCCTTTTCTAGTAGATCTCTTTTATCTAAGAGATCATTTGGATTGCCTCCTGTATTGTCAGAGATTTTTTTACTAATATTACCTATTTCAGTTAAAATATTATTAATTTCACCTACATTTTCTTTTATGTTTAGTAAATTTTTTTCTTCTACTTTCTCAATATTGGCATATAGTTCTTTTAAATTTGAAACAATAACTTTAGCACTATTTTCTAAATCACTTTTGTAGATTTCATTTTGAGGACTTGTCCTTAAATTTTCTATAGACCTAAAGTATCTATTTATATCTGCTGACATACCTGATGTTTCTGTCTCATAAAAAATTGATTCTATATCACTTAACATACTATTAAGCTCATTAATATTTGACAGTTTACTCTCTTCTCTAATCAAATTTTGATACATATAGATATTGGTTACTCTTGAAACATCTTCAATTTGAATACCCCGTCCAGTTACTCTTGAGTCTGCATGCTCTAATTCTGATACATTTACAACTCTTTTTTTATATCCAGGAGTACCTTCATTTGCAAGATTATTCATTACATTTTCAACTTGAGTTTGTGATGTTTTTAATCCAGATTGAGCTACATTTAATATATTTAACATATTTATTCCCCTATTACTTATACAATATTACTATTACAATTCTTAAAATTAGATTAAAAAGGAGATATGCTCTCAATTAATCTTGTTCCCCAACCTTGTTTTGTTGAGTCTGATTCTGTACCATCTTTTTCATATAAAATTTTTAAATTTGCTAATTGATAAGAATAAACGGTATTTTCAGGACTTATATCATATGGTCTAATTACCCCACTAATACGGATATTTTGTTTTTGACCGTTAATTAACATCTCTTTACTACCTTTAATAAAATAGTTACCATTTTGATATGTTTGTTCAATGATTGCAGATATAGATGTCGTGAACTCTTCATCTGCTTTTGATTTAGAAGTTCCTTTAAAACTGTTTGTACTATTTGTCTGAAATCCAACTCCAAGAAGACCATTATTTAATTTGTTAACTATATTCGTTGTTCCTGAAGATGCGGAACCTGGAGCAGAAAATACTCCTGCACCAATATCCGTAGTATTGGCTTTTTTTAATTCTCTTTCATCTGTTGAGTCATTTGTTAATGTTTCTTCAATGAGAACTTGGATTATATCTCCCATTTGAAGATCTTTTTTATCAGCAAATAAAGAGGCACCCCTTCGTGAATACAGAGCACCTTTTTTTTTCACTGCAGGGGCAACCTTTTTAGGAATTTGCATTGTTGGGGTAGTATCAACATCTATTTTGGGTTTTGTTGTACATCCTGTAAATATTAAAATAGTTAAAAAAATCAACATTAGAAGTCTATGAATCATATTTGTTCTCCACTATAGTTTTTAAATCAATTGCAATTTTAATATTAGTAGTTGAATTTTTAATCATTGCAGCAACACCATATCTTATAAGTAATGGTTCAATATCCGTTGTAAAATCACATACAATAAATAGTTTGTCTTTTATTATTTTAATAGATTGCACATGTTTTTGCTCTAATAAATTAACTATAACAATTGATTCTTTGTATATGGTTTTTTCAAGATTTATTGACTTATCAATTTTCTTTTTTACTATGGTTTGATCTAGTTTGTTTGCAAGTTTATTATTTTGTTCTTGAAATGTATCACTCATGTGTCCATAATAAAGCCAAAACATTATAATCAGAGAAAGCATTGATAATGCTTTAATCAATAGTTGGTTTTTATTTCTTGTTTTTACTATTATTATCATACTATTCTCTTTTATATATTATTTAATTACAAATGAAGTAAAGAATATATCTAAAACCATATTTTTCATTATCTCTTCATTCCCATCAGATGCATCATTCAAAATATTGTTTAGTTCATCAATCATCTCTTCTTTAAGCATTGCTTTACCACCAACAGTTAAAAGCTCTTCACTACTTCGAGCACTAATTTGTCGTATTACAGAATCTACCATTTCTGCTTTATTTGCTTCAACTAATGCTTCAATAGTTGGTTCACTAGCTTTCATAGTAAATGATAATTTCATTAATTTAGCTCTACCTTTTGCGTCAGTAATATTTAAGACTAAACTATCAATTTTAGCTTGAAAAGTTTCCCCTATTTCTTCTTTCTCAACACTAATATTTTTTTCTGCTACTGGTGCTGATGCATTTATCGGCTCATCACTAAATAACCCTTTAGAGTACATAAAGTAACCAATTCCTCCAATTGCCAATAATAAAAGTATTACCAATCCTACTAAAACCATCATCATTGGGTTTTTACTTTTTTTCTGTTCTTCTACTTCTTCAGCCATATTTATTTCTCCTTTTGTTGTTTATTAATTCTCATTTTTTTCATTAGAATTGTAGATGTTTTAGTGTCAAATTTTTTTAATATTTTCATCACTCGTTTTTCTTTCATTCTCATCATTATATCAAAGACTTCATCTATTTCTCCATTGTTAATCATCTCATTAAAGACATTGACAACAACACCTAGTTTCATTTTATCGTACATTAACATAGCTTTTGTTGTAATAACACGATTAATTTCATCCAGAATTTCTTGATTATTTTTTTTAATTTCTAATATATTATTTTCTGATAGTTTAATAGCTTTTTGTAGTTTTTCTAATTCTGCTTTATTTTTTTGATAATCAAGTTCTTTTATTTCATAAAATTCATTTAATTCATCTTTTACAGCTAGTAGTTCTTGTTTTTCTTTATACAGAGCACCTTCTTTAGTAGTAATAGCATGCGTAAAATTAAAAATTAAAAATAGTGAAAGTGTAATTTTAATAAGCATGTAAATCCTTTTTATTTTGAATATATTTTGCTTGCATATATTCTGAAGCAACAATCTCTTCAAGTTTTTGTATTCGTTTAACTTCTTCTTTTTTCTTTTCTTCTAAAATGTAATTAAATTGTTCACTCTCTTTATTTAAATTAAGTATTATACTATCATAATATTCAATTTGTTTCTTTAATGTCATTTTTTTTTGACTTAGTTTAATCATGTGCTCTTTCATCGTCTCTTTATGAATTTGTAGTACTCTAAAATCTGAAATTGCTCCCATAATATCTAAAGTCGTTGTATGTAAAGCATGGTTAGTATTATGAAGTTCTAAATCGATATCATCTATTTTGCTCATTGCTTGTTGTTTTAATTGTACTTGCTGGTTAATTTGTTGTTGTTTGAGTTTATAAAGTTTATCTATCATTGTGTTTTACCAAAACTAATTATCATATCCCAAAGCTCCAATGTATATCCTTCAATATTATCCCCAATCCAAGGTAATGAAATAACAATAAATACGGATACAATTATCATTTTTGGTACAAAGGATAAAGATGCATCACTAATTTGTGTAACCGCTTGAAAAATACTGATAATTAATCCAATTATCATACTTACAATTAAAGAAGGTAATCCTAAAAGAAGGATAATTGATACAGTACTTTGAGATATAGCTATTAAATCCATTTTAATCTTTTATTTTTATTGTTATCTCTATTGTTTTATGATTGAGTAACTCACTTATTAATGTTGCTAAGTCAGATGTATTTATCTTTATATCTTTTTGAGTTTTTTTTTCATTAGGATTATTACTAATACAATTTTCTGAAGTGTCATGTTTAGTATCCTCAGGATTTTCAGTCGCTATATCTTCTAAAGTAATCTCTTCATTAAAATCTTCTAAGTTAATCGTTTCATTATTCTCATCTTTAGTATCTGATTGACCTAGTGCTTCTAGTATATCTGATTCGACTAATTCATCTAATTGTGATAGCTCATTCATTATGTAACCTTTATATTTTCATCATATTCAAAAGCTTCAAAAATATCTTCTACTGAATTAATTTCAGTTGCTTTAGGTTTTTTGATTGCAGTTTCTAATCGTTTTTCAATATAAATAATTAAATCAGAATAAGTACGCTGACTAATGTCTCCAATACCATGATTATCAAGGTAACTTTTATGAATACCATCTTTAGGGAGCAAAAACTTTAGATATTTAGTAATAAAATCATCTTCAATAATTTTATTTTCATCAATTAAAAAAATTTGATAAGGATCATTTTCAATTAGTTCTTTTAAATATTGTAGAGTAGTTATCTCTTCAACTTCTCCATCTTCAATTTTAAATCTAATGTTTCCATGGTCAAGAATTTTGTGTATTTCATTGTTAAATGCTGTACTGCCATAAATATATATATTCACAAGAAACCTCAATATTAAATTATTTACATTAATTATATCTTTATTTTATTAAAGTTTAGATAAAATGTTTTACATTATAAATTCACTATATAGGATTACACAAATTGAAGAATTTTTTATTGATATTATTTCTTACAGTTACGGTTTATGGACAAACCATAAAAGATATATCAAATATAGTAGGTATTAGGGAAAATCAACTTATTGGGCATGGATTGGTTGTAGGTTTAGCAGGGACTGGTGATAAAAGTCAATTCACTATGCAATCATTACAAAATCTTTTAAGAAATTCTTATATTAAAATTCCTGCTTCCTCAATAAAATCAAAAAATATTGCCACTGTGATGGTTACAGCGGTACTACCCCCTTTTGCTAGACAAGGTGATAAATTAAAATTAAGTATTTCATCTATTGGTGATGCAAAATCAATTGATGGTGGGCAATTATTACTGACGCAACTTAAAGGTGTAGATGGAAAAGTGTATGCTTTAGCTCAAGGTTCTATTTTAGCAAATGAAAATATAAAAACTAGTGGTTATATTTATGAAGGGGCAATTGTAGAAAATGAATTGTCATATTCATTAAAAGATGAAAAATTTATTACTCTAAGTTTATTAAAAAATGATGCAAAAATTGCATCAACAGTTGTAACAAAAATAAATGAAAAATATGGAAAAAATATTGCTGTAGCATATGATACTCGAAGTATTGAAGTATCTAAACCAGAAACAATGTCAATTATACGATTTATTTCTGAAATACAAGGTATTAAAATTGATACAATGATGAAAAATAAAATTATTATTGATCCCAAAAAAGAGATTATTATTGCGGGTGCTGACATTACGATTAATCCCGTAACTATATCGAGAAAAAATTTCACTATTAGAATTAAAAAAAGTGACCTTACAGATAAAGAGTGGAATGACCCAGCTAAAAATATTGGTGTAGCAGTTGGTGATGATACGAAAGTAGAAAAAATTCCAGGCGTTGCTATACCTGCTGTTGATATTGATAATGCATTAATAAATACTAAAAATCAACCTACTGTATCAGATTTAATGAGGGCAATGAAAACAATGAAGTTGGATATTATGGAAATAATAGAAACTATAAAGATGCTTGATAACTTAGGTGCTATTAATGCAGATGTAGAGATGGTGAGATAAAATGGCAGAATTTTTAAGT
>Ga0193955_1001415_pt1 | contig 11358 bp, 9 predicted proteins | sample BB_6_MG_FD_140343 | JGI IMG/M metagenome (GOLD analysis project Ga0193955, IMG submission 140343) | Microbial mat bacterial communities from the Broadkill River, Lewes, Delaware, United States - BB_6_MG | ecosystem: Environmental > Aquatic > Freshwater > River > Microbial mats | place: USA... | reverse complement strand
TGCTTGGTACGGGGCTAAAGGGCACTGTAAGGGGTGACTATAGTCTGGCTATTCGGAAAATTAATCGCCAATCAAACCCCGTTGTATCGGTTGATATTCCATCAGGGCTGTGTGCAGACAGCGGTCGTATTTTAGGATCATCTGTTAACGCTGATGTGACGCTGACTTTTATTGGGTTGAAACAAGGCCTTTTCATGCATCAGGCGGTAGAGAGGGTGGGTGATTTGGTGTTTGATGGATTGCATATTCCTGAATCGGTTTATGAACAGGTGTCCGTCAACGCATTTAGGTTGGGTGTGGATGATGTGGCTGAATGTTTACCGCCCAGAAAAAGAAATAGTCATAAAGGCACTTATGGGCACCTTCTTGTTGTAGGGGGGGATCACGGCATGGGCGGTGCTGCGATTATGGCAGCAGAAGCTGCCTTATCCTCAGGTGCTGGTAAAGTAACCTTGGCGACACGATCAGAACATGTGTCAGCAGCGCTTTCTCGTTGTCCAGAGGTGATGGTTAAGCCGGTGGATTCTGGGGCCGAACTTCACCCCTTATTAGAACAAGCGGATGTCGTTGTTTTTGGCCCAGGGTTGGGGCAGCAAGCCTGGGCAGATCAGATGCTGCAATCTGTTTGGGAGAGTAAATTGCCGGTAGTGGTGGATGCGGATGGCCTCAATATATTGTTGAGCAAAGGTCGAGTTCATCAGTTGAAGCGCAAACATTGGGTGCTCACTCCCCATCCTGGTGAGGCGGCTCGTTTGCTTGGGATTACAACGGAACATTTACAACAAGATAGAATCGAAAGCCTCCAGCAATTACAACAATTGTGTGATGGAACCGTGGTGCTAAAGGGGGCTGGCACGTTAATCACTGATGGTGATGTATTACATTTATGTAGTGCAGGAAATCCAGGTATGGCCACAGGAGGCATGGGGGATGTGCTTTCGGGGGTGATTGGTGCATTAATGGCGCAGCAGCTCAGCCCAGTTGATGCTGCACGCGTTGGCGTATATGCTCACTCAGCAGCTGCGGATATTTGCGTCTCGGAGCACGGAGAGCGTGGGCTTCGAGCAACAGAGTTAATCCCTATAATTAGACGTGTTTTAAATGGTAAAGAGTGGCTTGTTTAATGAGTTTTTTTGCGCAAGATGAAGTGGCGATGGAGCAGTTTGGTGCTGCCTTGTTTGGTGCTCTTCCTCAGGGGGTTGTTTTCCTACAGGGGGATTTGGGGATGGGCAAAACCACATTAAGTCGTGGTGTGCTAAGAGCCGCTGGGCATTCAGGTTCTGTCAAAAGTCCTACCTACACCTTGGTAGAGCCATACGAGCTATCATCGGGTATTATCTATCACTTTGATCTTTATCGGCTTTTAGACCCAGAAGAACTGGAGTTTTTAGGCATTCGAGACTATTTTACAGAAGAAACCCTGTGTCTAGTTGAATGGCCGGACAAAGGAGAGGGGTTGCTTCCAAGTGCGGATTTGGTCGTAACGATTGGCCTGTCGGGCGCAGGTCGAGAGATTCAGTGGCAAGCGAATACTGCAAAAGGAAGCGCGGCGGCCGAACGTTTAGCAAGAGAGTTAAGAGTCGTTTGATATTACTATGATGACCAATGTAAAAAAACGAGTAGTCCTTTTTCTCCTGTTGTGTGCAGGACTTTTTACGACTAGTGCATGGTCATCTGAAATTCGTAATGTTCGTATGTGGTTAGCGCCTGATAACACACGCTTGGTGTTTGATCTAACCGGCCCTGTCAGTCACGAAATCTTTACCTTAGACAACCCCGAACGCTTAGTTTTGGATATTAATGGCGTTGAGCTATCGACAAGCTTTGACAAATTGCGCCTTGACGGGAGTCCCATTAAGAAGTTTCGCACAGGTGCGACCGGTAACGAGCTAAGGGTGGTGCTAGAGCTGAATGAAAAAGTGCGTCCGCGCAGCTTTGAATTAAAACCCAACGATCAATTTGGTCATCGTTTGGTGGTCGATCTCTTTAATATTGAGAAAGAGACTCCGGTAAAAACGGTAGCGTCTCCTGAAGGGCAAAATAAGCTTCGTGATATTGTGATCGCCATTGATGCTGGCCATGGTGGGGAAGACCCCGGTGCAATTGGTCCTAGAGGTGTGCGTGAAAAAGATGTTGTACTGGAGATTGCCAAAGAGGTTAAACGTCTGATTGATAAAGAGGCGGGCTTTAAAGCGGAGCTTGTCAGAACGGGGGATTACTACGTAAGTCTGCGTGGAAGGACAGTCAAGGCGCGTAAGAAAAAAGCCGATCTATTTATTTCAATCCATGCGGATGCATTTAAAGATGCCCGCGCTAAAGGCGCTTCCGTCTGGGTACTGTCCAACCGTGGAGCCACCAGTGAAATGGGGCGTTGGTTAGCACAAAAAGAGAACAGCGCTGACTTCGCTGGTGGCGTTAGTTTAGAAGACAAAGATGAAGTGTTGGCTGGAGTGTTGCTTGATATGACAATGACAGCCAGTCGGGTTGATAGCTTACAAGTTGGCAGCCTTATACATAAAAATATTGATAAGTTTGCCAAGATGCACAAGTCGCATGTGGAGAGGGCGGGCTTTATGGTGCTTAAATCACCGGATATCCCGTCAATTCTGGTAGAAACCGGCTTTATTTCAAACCCTGAAGAAGCGCGCTTGCTGAGCACTCGTAACTACCGTCAAAAAATGGCTAAAGCGATCTATGATGGCGTGCGGGCGCACTTTTGGAATAAACCACCTGCTTACACCTACGTAGCCTATAAAAAGAGTGGCGGATTTAATCTGGCAGGGCAACGTACTTACAAAGTAGAGAGAGGTGATACACTGTCGGTTATCGCCTCGCGCCATAAAGTGTCTTTGGCCGGTTTGCGCAAGGTTAATTCCATCCAGGGTGATAAAATTCGCGTTGGTCAAGTTTTACGTATTCCCGCTAGTTAGCACCTGATTACGCACATAAAAGAGATTTCATGTCCCGCATACAGTTACTGTCCCCTCGTCTTGCTAACCAAATCGCCGCTGGTGAGGTTGTTGAGCGTCCCGCATCTGTGGTTAAAGAGTTGCTGGAAAACGCCTTAGATGCCGGCTCTCAGCGTCTTGAGTTAGATGTTGAGCAAGGGGGGATTAAACTGATTCGTATACGAGATGATGGTGATGGCATTGAAAAAGAGGATCTCCCGCTGGCCTTGAGCCGTCATGCTACCTCCAAAATTTATGAGCTAGAAGACTTGGAGTCTGTTGTTAGCCTAGGCTTTCGAGGGGAAGCGCTTGCCAGTATTAGCTCGGTGTCTCGCTTAACATTAACCTCTCGAAGAGTGGGCTCAGAGTACGCGTGGCAAGTGCAGACTGAAGGGCGTGATATGGAAGCGCAATTATCTCCTGCGGCGCATCCGCAAGGTTCTACAGTCGAAGTGCGAGATCTTTTTTTTAATACACCTGCCAGACGAAAGTTTCTCAAAACTGAAAATACAGAATTTAAACACTTGGAAGAGATCGTAAAACGGTTAGCTTTAAGTCGTTTTGATGTGGCTTTTCAGTTAAAACATAATGGGCGTGTTATTCATCAACTTAAGCCTGCTACGCAGCAAGCTGAGCAGGAGCGGCGCGTTGCCTCTGTCTGCGGCCCCGCGTTTATTGAGCAATCTCTGCGGGTTGATGTTCATGCTGAAGCGTCTGGTTTGTCGTTGAAAGGTTGGATTGGTTTGCCTACTTTCTCGCGAAGTCAGGCGGATCTTCAGTACTTTTTTGTTAACGGTCGTATGATTCGCGATAAAGTTGTCACTCATGCGGTAAGGCAAGCCTATGCCGATGTACTTTTTCATGGGCGTCATCCGGCTTATGTGTTGTATTTGGATCTCGATCCCGCGCTGGTGGATGTCAATGTGCACCCGACCAAACATGAAGTGCGCTTTCGTGAAAGTCGTTTGGTCCATGATTTCATTTATCGTTCTATTCATCGTGTAATCGGTGAGGTTAGACCTGAGGCTAACAGTGTTCCGGCCTTGCAAAGTTTGGCATCTGAGCCTGCACCGTCGGTAGCGTCTCATTTTCAGCAACAGCCGATGATGCTACAAAATTATCCTACCCGCCCGGCTGTTACGGGGGTTAGAGAACAGTTATCCAGTTATGGGGCCTTGCACCCGCCTACTGAATCCTCATCTAACGCCAATGCCTTTTTAGAGCAAGGGGTGCCTGCCCAAGACGAGCTTCCGCCTCTAGGATACGCAATTGCGCAATTACATGGTGTCTACGTGCTGGCGCAAAATGCTGTAGGTTTGGTTTTGGTTGATATGCATGCTGCTCACGAGCGCATTGTTTATGAGCGGCTTAAGCAATCCCGTGCTGAAGAAAGTGTGCGAAGCCAGCCCCTGTTGGTGCCTGTTAGTGTCTCATTGAGTGCTAGAGAGGCAGACGCTGCCGATGAATATGATGCGGTGTTTAAGCAGTTAGGGTTTGAATTGGCTAGAATGGGTGAGGAGACATTGGTGATTCGCCAAGTGCCAGTGACGCTTGCGAAAGCGAATGTTGAGCAGCTTTTGCGGGATGTGCTGTCCGATATGCTAATGTTTGGCTCAAGCCGCCGAATTGAAGAGCATATGAATGAGCTGTTAGCGACTATGGCCTGTCACGGTGCTGTACGTGCTAACCGGCAACTTACGCTGCCAGAGATGAACGCCTTGCTCCGGGATATGGAGGCTACAGAGCGTAGTGGCCAGTGTAATCATGGACGCCCAACGTGGACTCAGTTAAGTATGAATGAGTTAGATAAGCTTTTTATGAGGGGCCAGTAAATGACCCACTCAACATTGCCCCCTGCTATTTTTTTAATGGGCCCAACCGCAGCAGGTAAGACCGATTTAGCGATGCGCCTTACTGAAGAGTTGCCCTGTGACATCATTAGTGTGGATTCTGCACTTATCTACAAAGGCATGGATATCGGGACCGCCAAACCGGATCGTGGTACTTTGGAGAAGTATCCTCATCGGTTAGTGGATATTTTAGATCCGGCAGAAAGTTATTCGGCTGCTCAGTTTCGCCAAGATGCATTGGGCGAAATGGAAGCGATCAGCCGCACTGGACGGATCCCATTATTGGTGGGCGGAACGATGATGTACTATAACGCACTGATTAAAGGGTTAGCTCCCTTGCCAGAAGCGGATGCTGACGTGAGAGCTCGATTATTAGCATGGGCCGAACAGGAAGGATGGCCTGCGTTACATAAGCGTCTGTCTGAAGTTGATCCCGTATCCGCCGAGCGCCTAGCTCCGAATGACTCCCAAAGACTACAAAGAGCGTTAGAGGTATATGAACTAACTGGGCGTTCGTTAACGGAGCTTTGGGCCGAGCAGAATAGTCACTCATTGCCGTATCAAGTGATCAACTTGGCAGTTATGCCAGAAGAGCGGCGAACACTGCATGAACGAATCGCATTACGCTACCAAATGATGCTCGATGCAGGCTTTGTGGAAGAAGTTAAATACCTTTATGAGCGGGGTGATTTACATACAGGCTTGCCTTCTGTTCGTTGTGTGGGCTATCGACAAGTGTGGTCTTATTTGGAAGGAGAATGGGACTACGAAACCATGATTGAAAAAGGCATTGTTGCAACTCGACAGCTAGCTAAGCGTCAAATTACATGGTTACGCAGTTGGGAAAATCTCAACTGGTTAGTGTCCGAAGACACAGATATTCTTAAACATAGCTTGAAATTGATCGATGCAGCCATTATATAATGCATCTACTATATTTTTTGGTGCTATGCACAAAAATAGGTCATGGCTGTTAGTATTACCGGACCAAACATAATAATGAATAATTATCAGGAAGGAGTTTCCAATGTCAAAAGGGCAATCATTACAAGACCCTTATTTAAACGTTCTGCGTAAAGAACGTGTTCCCGTGTCCATTTTCTTGGTTAATGGTATTAAATTGCAGGGTCAGATCGAATCTTTCGATCAATTTGTTATCTTGCTAAAAAATACGGTCAGCCAAATGGTCTACAAACACGCCATTTCAACGGTTGTGCCAGCGCGCCCGGTAAAATTACCGCAGCCTGATGAGACTCAACCTGACTGAGGTATTTACTGATTGTTTTTTGAACGTCCAGAGTCTGGTGAAAAGGCCATACTCGTTCATATGGATATGCGCGACGAGGCTATCCAGGAATCACCACGCGAGCTCGAAGAGCTCGCTTTAACCGCCGGAGCTGATCCTGTAGAGTTTTTAACAGGCAGTTGTCAAAAGATCACCTCTAAGTTTTTTATTGGGACAGGCAAATTAGATGAGTTGAAGCAGTTGGTTCAGATGCATCAAGCTGAATTGGTTATTTTTAATCATGCTTTATCACCTGCCCAAGAACGTAATATCGAACGAGAAATCCAGTGTCGAGTACTTGATAGAACAGGCTTGATATTAGATATTTTTGCGCAGCGTGCTCGTACTCATGAGGGGAAGTTGCAGGTGGAGCTTGCTCAGCTTGAGCATATGTCTACTCGATTAGTACGAGGCTGGACGCATTTAGAACGCCAAAAAGGTGGTATTGGTCTGCGAGGACCAGGCGAAAGCCAGCTTGAAACCGACCGTCGCTTGCTACGTGCGCGCATTAAAATGATTCATTCGCGCCTTGAAAAAGTACGTAAACAGCGTGAGCAAGGCCGTCGTTCTCGACAGCGCGCTGAGGTCCCTACGATTTCCCTTGTTGGTTATACCAATGCAGGTAAATCGACCCTTTTTAATAAACTGACTTCAGCTGAGGTCTATGTAGCGAACCAACTGTTTGCAACATTGGACCCTACGCTACGACGTGTTGATTTGGAGGATGTAGGGCCAGCTATCTTTGCTGACACGGTTGGGTTTATTCGTCACCTGCCGCATAAATTGGTCGAATCGTTTCGAGCAACGCTGCAAGAGACGACGGATGCTACCTTGTTGTTGCATGTGATCGACGCTCATGATGAAGAGCGTCAAGGGCATATCGATGAAGTAGAAAATGTACTGAAAGAGATTGGTGCAGAAGATGTTCCCTTGCTACAGGTGTACAATAAGATAGATATGATGCCGGGGCAGTTGGCAAGGATAGATCGCAATAACGATGGAGAGCCGGTTAAGGTTTGGCTTTCAGCGGTAACAGGCGAAGGTTCTGAGCTGCTGTTGCAGGCGATAAATGAGCGTTTGTCGGATGATATCTTCCATGAGACGCTATCCTTGAAGCCTAAGGAAGGTCAGCTAAGGGCTCATTTGTATGCGCAAGGCGCTGTATTAAGTGAGCGAGTTGATGAACACGGCGATATGCATCTGGAAGTAAGATTACAGCGTAAAGACTTACTACAGATGCTAAGCCGGTTGGGTATGCCGACTGAACAATATAGGATTGCTGAGGTCTATTAAGACCTTATCCTCAAACGAATTTTAATTTTAACGGAGATGGGTATGGCTTGGAATGAGCCTGGCGGTAATGGCGATAACCAGGATCCTTGGGGTGGTGGTGATAATAACCGAAGCCGCAAGGGCAACCGTGGTAACGATCAGGGGCCGCCGGATCTTGATGAGGCGCTACGTAAGCTTCAAGATAAACTAAACGATATCTTTGGCGGCACAGGCCAAAAACGTGGTGGCGGTGATGGTAGTGGTGGCACGTCTGGTGGCGGTGGTGCCTTTGTCTGGGTAGCAGTCGTTGTTGCATTGCTTGTTTGGGCAGGTATGGGTGTTTACACGGTCGATCAGCAAGAACGTGGCGTAGTACTCAGACTGGGTAAATTCTACGAAACGGTTAATCCCGGCTTGCAGTGGAATCCTCCTGTCATTGACGAGGTTATGATTGTCAATACGACACGAGTGCGTACGCATGATCACCAAGCGCTAATGCTAACTGAGGATGAAAATATCGTCGACGTTGCAATGAGTACGCAGTATGTGGTTTCTGATCCGAAAGCGTATCAGCTGAATGTGCGTGATCCAGACGGGAGTTTGTCTCATGCGGCCGAGTCTGCTTTGAGGCATGTGGTCGGCTCTTCTGAGATGCACTCCATCTTAACGGAAGGTCGTGAAAGCTTGGCAGTGGATGTTCAGGCACGTTTGCAAAGCTATATGGTCGATTACAAAACCGGTATATCTATCACGCAGGTCAATATTAAGAATGCTCAGGCACCTAGCCAGGTACAGGACGCATTTGATGATGTTATCAAGGCGCGAGAAGATGAACAGCGTGTGAAAAACCAAGCACAATCCTATGCTAATGGTATCGTTCCTGAGGCGCGTGGTACCGCTCAGCGTATGCTTGAGGAAGCGAGTGCTTATCGTGAGCAGGTCGTTTCAAAAGCAGAAGGTGAATCTAAGCGATTCTTGGCTTTATTAGCTGAGTATGAAAAGGCACCGGATGTAACCCGCGAGCGTCTTTACTTAGATACCATGCAAGATGTGTTGGCGAAGAACCCTAAAGTGCTCATGGATGTTGAAGGTGGCAATAATATGATGTATTTGCCAATTGACAAGCTAATACAGGGTGGTAATGAACGCCAAAGTACTTCTGCGGTTGCGCCGCGTAACTTGAGATTGGATGATCAGTCCTTGAGGAACGTGACTAATCAGGTGATCGACCAAATTCGTCAGCAACAAACCAGTTCAACCCGCAGGGAGGGTAGACAATGAGTGGTAAGTCGTTATTTACCGTCATCCTGGCGGGATTCATTGTGCTAGTTGCCTCTAAATCGGTCTATATCGTTAAAGAGACCGAACGAGCGGTAAAACTACAGTTTGGTGAGATTGTTGAGCCTGATATCAAACCGGGCTGGCATGTGAAGATCCCATTCGTTAACACGATCCGTAAGTTTGATGGGCGTGTATTGACGTTAGATGGGCGTCCGCAGGCCTTTTTAACCATAGAAAAGAAACGATTGATTGTTGATGCGTTCATTAAATGGAAGATCAATAGCGTAGAAACCTACTACACGGCAACATCGGGTGACGAATTCCGTGCAGCAGACCTACTTTCTACACGTGTTGAGAATGAGTTACGTAACCAGTTTGGTGCACGTACCTTGAACGAGGTAGTATCTGGTGAGCGAGAGCAGGTTATGACGGACGCTATTAAGCGTTTGAACCAAGTTGCAGAAAGCGAGCTAGGTATCAGGATCGTTGATGTCCGGGTTAAGCGTGTCGAGCTGCCACCAGAGGTGTCTAACTCGGTGTATGAGCGTATGCGCACAGAGCGTGAGCGTGAAGCGCGTGAGCTGCGTTCTCGCGGTTTTGAGCTTGCAGAAGGTATCCGCGCAGATGCTGATCGCCAGAAAACAGTTATTGTGGCGGAAGCTTATCGTGAAGCTGAAGGTCTTCGTGGTGAGGGTGATGCACAAGCAGCGGCTATCTACGCAGATGCGTACAGTCGAGATTCGGAGTTCTATTCTTTTACGCGTAGCTTAAGAGCTTATACTGAGTCTTTCGGTAATGGTGGTGATGTGATGCTACTTAAGCCGGACAGTGAGTTCTTTAGGTATCTGAGTAACTCCAAAGGTGATCAATAGCATAAAGTTGTAGCAAAAAGCGCTATTGAGCTGCACTTTGTTACAGTTTCCATGTTAAAATCTCTCAAACCGGGTTCGTCCCGGTTTTTTTGTGTTTTTGTGGTTGTCGTTTATGTCTCCTGAGTTCTGGTATGAGTTAGCGATCGCTTTTTGTTTAGTGCTGGTACTAGAAGGTATTTTGCCCTTTTTGTATCCCCAGCGCTGGCGAAGAATGGTCGAGCAGTTGGCGAGAACCGACGATCACGTTTTAAGAATAATCGGATTGATGAGTATGTTGGCTGGTGTGATTGGGCTTTACATCATTCATTAATGGTTAATACGAATAGTACGGAGTTAGATATGGCATTGGCTGATCGCTGGTTACTTCCTGATGGCGTTAAAGAGATGTTGCCACCACATGCTCATCAGGTAGAAGCGCTACGTCGTAAATTGCTGGATCTATATGACAGCTGGGGCTACGAATTAGTGATGCCACCCTTGATGGAGCATCTCGAATCGTTAATGACCGGCGTGGGTAAAGACCTAGATCTCACAACATTTAAACTGGTAGATCAGCTGACAGGACATACGCTGGGCATCAGGGCTGATATCACCCCTCAAGTAGCGCGGATTGATGCGCATCGTATGCATGTGCAGGGGGCTAACCGTCTATGCTATTGCGGTTCGGTGCTACATACTTATCCGGCTAATATGCTGGCATCAAGAAATCCTTTGCAGGTGGGTGCTGAGTTATATGGCCACGCGGGTATCGAAAGTGATATCGAAGTCATCTCTCTGATGATTGAAACTCTCTATGTGTCAGGTTTGAAAGATGAGTTAAGTTTAGATCTTGGGCATGTAGGTATATTTCAAGGCTTGATCGAAGAGGCTAGATTAGATCCGGCAGTGACTGCCCAATATATGGAGCTGCTGCAGCGTAAAGCGCTCCCAGAGTTAGATCAGTTTCTTAATGAGCTAGAGGCTGATGCTAGGCTTATCGATAAGCTGGCTGAGCTGCCTAAGCTGAATGGAGGCATGGAAGTTTTAGTACGTGCCCGCAAGTTATTCGGTGAGTCTCACTCAATGATCACTGATGCCGTTACGTATTTGGAACGTCTGGCTGAAATGCTTCAGCGTCGCTACCCAAGTATTGATCTTTATTTTGATTTGGGCGAGTTGCGCGGCTACAACTACCATACGGGCGTTGTTTTTTCCGCGCTAACGCCGGTCTTTGGTCAGGCCGTCGCTAAAGGTGGTCGCTATGATGCGATCGGTAAGGATTTTGGTCGAGCGCGCCCTGCGACAGGGTTTAGTGCAGATTTGAAAACGTTGGCAAGCCTTGCATCAGGCGATCAGAAGTTGCGTTCAGCGATTCTGGCTCCGGCTGACGATGATATGGCCTTAATGGCTATGATGCAGAATCTACGCTCTCAAGGTGAGAGAGTGGTTCAACAGTTACCAGGTGATGCTGCGCAAAACGCAGTGGCTTTCAATCGGAAACTGGTCAAACAGGGTGAAGAGTGGGTCGTTGCGGCTCTGTAATCACATACGATTAACGTTAATAAACTAGAGACAACAATGGGCAAGAACGTAGTTGTTTTAGGCACTCAATGGGGCGATGAAGGCAAGGGTAAAATTGTCGATTTGCTTACTGAGCGAGTATCCGCTGTAGCACGCTTTCAAGGCGGGCATAATGCTGGGCATACACTAGTAATTGATGGGCAAAAGACAGTCCTTCATTTGATTCCTTCAGGTATTTTGCGTGATAACGTACTCTGCCTAATCGGCAATGGTGTGGTTTTATCACCTGAAGCCTTATTGAAAGAGATGAGAGGTTTGGAGGAGGCTGGTGTTCCAGTGCGTGAGCGCTT